>JAAIGF010156093.1_pt1 | contig 43055 bp, 38 predicted proteins | sample 6487441 | NCBI WGS metagenome assembly JAAIGF01 (sample SAMN13974129, study PRJNA590717) | phyllosphere metagenome | biome: pepper field; feature: multiple bacterial spot infested pepper fields; material: pepper leaves; isolation source: leaves from pepper fields | host: Capsicum annuum ...
AAGGAGGCATATAATGGACGGATTGGATTTACTGAAACAGCATTGGAACAAAGACGACAACTTTCCGAAAATAAATAAGGAACAAATAAAACGGATGCTGTATAAAAGTTCTAAATCGATCGTCAAGTGGATATTCTTTATCAGCGTCATCGAGTTGGCACTCGGCATCATTTTGAGCTTTAGCATTACCATGGAACAGGAAGATCATTCTGCCGTTTACGAAGTTATCTATGCGATCTATGAGGTGCTGTTCTACGTGGTAATCTTATACTTTATGTACAACTTCTTTTCCAGCTATCGAAGTATCAAGAACACGACAAACACCAAATTGCTTTTGGAGACTATCTTAAACACCCGCAAGCATGTCAACAACTACATTAAATTCAATATTTACTGTATCATACTCGCTTTTTCCGTTGTATCTATTGAAAAGATAGTCCAAGAAGTACAAAGCAAACAACTTGGTGAAGCGATCCTCTTCTCGACTTTTATGATCGTGTTTGTCTCTTTATTTTGCTGGCTATTTTTGATCATCGTGCGTTTCTACTACAAAATCGTGTACCGAAGGCTAGTACGGAAATTGGACCACAACTATGAAGAGTTGATCAAGATAGACGAGTAAATCTAATTTTCATTTTCTTTTAATATCCGCAGAAAATTGAGTCCCATAATTTTGGCAACATCTTGCTTGCTGTATCCTCTCTTGAGTAAAGCTTCAGTCAGTACCGGAAACTTGGACACATCTTCCAATTCTTGAGGTGGAGACTCTATGCCATCAAAGTCAGACCCTATGGCCACATGGTCTATCCCAACTTTTTTCACGAGGTAGTCAATATGGTCGAGGAGCAATGATAGCGGTGCGTCAGCTTTGCGTCGCAACGCTAAGGGCAGCTGCTCGTACTGACGAGTGGCCGATAAGCTGTAGTTTCCTTTGCTGCCGAAATGCTGTTTGTAAAGCTGCTTTGATCGCGCTGCAAAATTAGGGTCTAAAAACCCTGAATAAAAGTTCACTCCAACCACACCTCCATTTTTGCGCAAGGCCTCCAATTGTGCATCTTTCAGGTTTCGGAAATGCGGCATCAAGCTGTAGGCGTTACTATGAGACACCAGCACGGGCTTCGTGGTTACGGACAACACATCATAAAACGTTTTTTCGCCAACATGCGACAAATCGACCATCATGCCTAGCGTATTCATTCGCTTGATCAGTGTTTTACCAAAGGCCGATAGACCTTTTCCAGCGTAACCTCTTGTTTTGGATTCAATTGCCGCCGCACTTGCCCAAGGCAGATTGTAGTTCCAAGTCAACGTGAGGTAACGCGCCCCGCGTCCATACAATGCTTCCAAGTTCTCCAATGACTCCTCAATCATGTTACCACCTTCCACACCAATCAGCGCAACGATCTTGCCCTCTTTAGATATTTTGTCTACATCTGTACTACTCTTGGCCAACGCGATGTCTGCCGAGTTGGCTTTCAGCATCTTTTCGAGCGCATCAATCTGTGCATTAGCATGCTTGAAGGCCCGTCCCTTCCCAAATTTTTTATCGTCAGACCATACGGCAAACACCTGTACATCTACCCCTCCCTTTTTCAAGCGCGGAATATCCGTATGCCCCACCGAAAGCTTTTTACTTAAGTCCCTTCCTTTGAGCAACGACTCATAGATCACATCATTATGTCCATCTACCACCATCAAGCTTTGGTGAAAGTTCGATATGTTTTGCGCCAAGCATATATGTCCGCCCAAGAAGGCAACCAAGCAAATTAGCAGACCATTTCTGTATACCTTACTTTGTTTGTTGGATGTTTTCATAAATGGCATCTTGTATACGGCTACGAATATTTAAGTCCAATAATCTATTGCTTACCTGCGGATGAACACGATTGGAGAGGAAGATATAGATCAGCTGATTTTTGGGGTCTATCCAAATGCATGTTCCTGTATAGCCCGTATGTCCATACACCGATGCATTGGCCAACTTGGAGGGATATCCTTTTTTTGCGTCCGGATCGTAACGGTCAAAACCGAGGCCGCGCCGGCTGCTCTTTGATTGTCGAGAAGTAAAGAGGTCGACGGTCTCTGGTTGAAAGTAGCGTACACCGCCATAAGTCCCTCTGTTGAGCAGTAGCTGACCGTAAATCGCCAAATCATTTGCGGATGAAAACAACCCAGCATGCCCAGCCACACCACCGGCCATCGCTGCGCCCTGATCATGAACATATCCCTGCAACAATACTTTCCGAAAAGAAGTATCATTTTCTGTCGGTACCATACGCTCCTTGGCGAAGCGCTTTCGCGGATTATACCCCGCCGTCTTCATACCTATAGGACGATAAAGTAGCTCCTGTACATATTGATTCATGGGCTCTGCAGTCTCGTGTTCCGCAATTTCCTTCATGACATACATACTGATATCGCTATAGACGTAGTTGCCCGGTGGTTTGACTGCGGACTGCAGCATCTCAGGCCACATGACGTCGCGGTAGTAATTATTCAGCAAGTAGGCACTATCAGCTACCGTAACCTCATGCTTGCCATCTTTGAATCGTTGCAGATCGTCGGGCTTCAAATTTTTATAGAACGGAATAAAGGGCGTAAATCCTGCTTCATGCAACAACACCGTGCGCAGCGTGATATCCTTTTTATTGGACTGCTTCGCCTGTCCCAAATAACGCCCCATGGTACTATCCAAATGGATAATTCCGCGTTCTTGGAGGTGCATGATGACGGGCGTAGTGCCCATAATCTTGCTGACCGATGCTAAATCGAAGATGTCATCGATCTTCGTAGGTTGCGTTTGGGCGTACGTGTGGCTACCATATGCTTTTTCGAAGATTACCTGTCCATTTTTCACGGCCATCACCACCATGCCGGGTGTTGCTCGTTGCTGTATCGCTTCCGCGGCGATTGCATCAATCTTGGCCGTCATCCTCGTGATATCCACGCCCGATCCTAATGCATCAACATATTGAATTCTCGTCTGCTCCGTTTTCAGCTTTCCCTGTGTTATAGCCATACCACCAAAAATCGACATTGCGGCATATTGTTGTGCCTGCTTGTCAAATGCTGGGTAGCGTAATTCAGAAAGCCCAGCTGCCCTTAAGTCACGTGTCCATGACTGCTGCGCCGCTGCTGTACCGAAACGCACTAAAATGACTTGCTTCTTATTGACAATGGATTGCCGAACTTTCAAGAGGAGGTCACTGCGCAGATCATCATCCGTACCCGCAACAATGATCGTGTTGAAATACTTGGTTTGTTCATCATAATGACTAAAGTTAAATGCCTTCACATCGGCATACCGACCGACCATTTTGGTAAATGCATCATACGTTGATGGCGAGGCCGTGACCACGGCAATTTTACGATCGTCCAAGCGTTTTAAGGGTACCAATTCCCCTGCGTTTTGTAGCAAGATTGTACGATTCGGAACAGTCTGCTTAAATTGCGCAAAAAGTGGCGCCACGTTGATAAAAACGATAAAAAAACAAAACAAAGGCAAGTTTATTCTTTTCATGGAATGGTCAAATTGCTATTGCAAATCTAGTATTGCTACGTAAATTTATAAATAAAACGCAAAAATAGGCAGCTGCGGACGAATAATTTTACCGAGGCGCTTCATGCACATACGCCAGCAGCTATGTGGATCCATATTGTATATCCCCCTAAATTTAGCTAAGTTTGAGCTATGCCGGAAGTTTTAGCAAGCAAAACCATATTCTCTTTGTTGGAGGTCTCGCGTAGCGTACAGAAAACGATTGCCGATCGCTATAAGAGCCTGTATTGGATCAAAGCCGAGATGAACAAGCTGAACCATTACACGCATTCCGGCCACTGCTATCCCGAGCTTGTCGAAAAGAAAGACGGTAAGATTGTCGCAGAGATGCGATCTACACTATGGAAGGCGGACTTCCAGCGTGTAAACAAGCTTTTTATTAAAGAGCTGGGTGAACCTCTTCGCGAGGGCATTACCATGCTTTTTCAAGCCGCAATTAGCTACGATCCCCTTTATGGCTTCAGCTTAAAAATTGTGGATATTGATCCCACTTTTGTATTGGGCGAATTAGAAAAAGAGAAGCGAGATAGCATCAACAAATTGCAGGAAGAAGGGCTCTTTGACGCGAACCGTCGCCTTCGCTTTCCAATGATTGCTAAGCGCTTAGCTATTATTTCCGTGGAAACAAGTAAAGGACTATCAGATTTTTTTAAGATCATCAAACAAAATCCTTGGGGATACCGCTTCGAGTATGCCTTGTTTCCCGCCCTATTACAAGGTGATAAATCCATCCCTTCCATCATCAAACAATTGGCCGTTATTGCCGAGCGTACAGACGAGTTTGATGCTGTAGCTATTATCCGGGGCGGTGGAGGCGAAGTCGGGCTTTCCTCCTACAACAACTACCTCTTAGCGAAAGCCATTGCCCTTTTTCCACTACCTGTACTCACCGGCATTGGGCATTCGACCAATGAGACCGTCAGTGAAATGGTGGCCTACAAAAATGCCATTACACCAAGCGAGCTTGCCGATTTTTTGATACAGAAGTTTCACCAGTTTGCTATTCCCGTGGATGAGTCTTTGCGTCGTATTATCGAAGCCACCAAGAGCCGATTTATTCACGAGGAACGTCGTTTGGACGAGCTTTCGCGTTCAATTTCCTGGAGCAGTAAGGCGCGTCTAGCAAGTCAATCAAACGAACTGAAGAATACCATCTCCCACCTGCAGTTTTTTAGTCGGCAATTGCTGCGCGAACGCGCATCAGAACTGCACAGTATCGATCGATTGCTGCGTTTAGCAGATCCCAAACAGCTGTTAAAACGCGGCTTCAGCATCACCCGCATCAATGGACGATCCATTACCGATGCTTCAATCTTAGCACCTGGAGATGAGATTGAGACATCCTTCTTTGCGGGGACAAGCTATAGTAAAGTATTAAAAAAGTAACATCACACAACATGACAGCAGACTACACCTATGAAGAAGCCTTCCAAGAGCTTCAATTGATCGTTTCGGATATCGAATCGGGCCAAATCAATATCGACGATCTCACCACGAAAATCCAACGTGCTGCCGCGCTGATTGCCGTTTGCAAAGCCAAACTCAGTGCCTCTGAAGTGGAGGTGGAAAAACTGTTGGCCAAGCTGCATGCCGAACATGAAAGTGGGATAAACCCACAGCATGCAGAAGAAGAATAAAGAATAATTAAGCATAGCTAACCATGCGTGAATGCACACGGCGGAAGTCGTTCGCGCGTCTCGATTTATAATTATCAGCGGATCGCCATAAAAGCGGCAAAACCGATTCTCAACCTCTTGAAAGCGAACGAAAATCTTAGAAAATCGTTACCTTTGCAGCGTATGTCAAATAAATCGGAACAAAACGCAAAATCCTATATCCAAATAAAGGGGGCGCGGGTCAACAACCTGAAAAATATCGATGTCAACATTCCAAAAAACAAGCTGATCGTTATTACGGGCATGTCGGGTTCGGGCAAGTCATCCCTTGCTTTCGACACCCTCTATGCGGAAGGTCAACGCCGATATGTCGAGAGTTTGTCCTCTTACGCTCGGCAATTTATGGGACGTATGAACAAACCGGAGGTGGATTACATCAAAGGTATTGCACCAGCCATTGCGATCGAGCAGCGAGTAATCACTTCTAATCCGCGTTCTACAGTAGGAACCTCTACAGAGATTTATGACTACCTAAAGTTGCTTTATGCTCGGATCGGCAAAACGATTTCGCCGGTATCAGGGCAAGAGGTGACAAAAGATACCGTGTCCTCAATTATTGATGAGCTGATGGGCTACTCCGAGGATACCACCATCACCATCCTCGCGACTTTGTATCCTGTTAACAAACGCAAATTAAAGGAAGAACTTTCGTTGTTGTTACAGAAAGGCTTCGTCCGAATCCTCTTTGAGGACAAAATACAAAAGATCGAAAGCATCATCGACGATAAAGAAGTCAAAAACCGCGATTTTAAGCCCGATGAGCTACAGATTGTTGTTGACCGCGTACGATTAGATAAACAAGACGATACCTACAGCCGCATTGCGGACTCGCTACAGACCGCTTTTTTTGAGGGCAAGGGCGAGTGTTACATCGATATCGACGGCGTAAAAAAGCATTACTCCGATCGTTTTGAGCTGGATGGCATCACCTTCGAGGAGCCTACGCCTAATTTTTTCAGCTTCAATAATCCTTATGGTGCCTGTAAGCGTTGCGAGGGTTATGGCAAGGTGATCGGGATTGATGCAGACCTGGTCGTTCCAGACAAAAGTAAGTCTGTTTATGATGGAGCTATTGCGCCATGGCGCGGCGAGAAAATGGGCGAATGGCTGGATCGCTTGGTGCGCAACGCCTTAAAATTCGATTTTCCGATCCATCGCTCCTACGGCGACCTCACGAAGGCACAGCAGGAATTGTTATGGACGGGTAACAAATATTTTTCGGGGCTGAACCAATTTTTTGAAGAACTTGAGGCGCAGACCTACAAGATACAGTATCGTGTGATGCTTTCGCGCTACCGTGGTAAAACAAACTGCCCGGAATGTAAAGGATCGCGCCTGCGGAAAGATGCCACGTACGTCAAGGTGGCCGGAAGATCCATCACGGATATCGTTCTGCTTCCCTTGGATGAAGCATTGCAGTTTTTCACTACCTTGTCGCTTACGAAGAACGAGCAAACAATCGCAAAACGCCTGCTGGCAGAAATCGTAAATAGGCTACAATTTTTGTGCGATGTCGGATTAAGCTACCTGACACTTAACCGACTAAGCAACAGCCTTTCTGGTGGCGAGTCGCAGCGTATTAATTTAGCGACGTCATTGGGGAGTTCCTTGGTTGGGTCCATCTACGTGCTGGATGAGCCCAGCATCGGTCTTCACCCGCGCGACACCCAGCGTCTCATTGGTGTTCTAAAATCATTACGTGATGTAGGCAATACCGTAATTGTAGTCGAGCACGAGCAGGAAATGATGGAAGCAGCGGACTATTTGGTAGACATTGGCCCAGAAGCAGGCATCAACGGCGGTAATTTGGTATTTGCAGGCACTTACAACGAGATCTTGACCGACAAAGAGAGTTTGACAGGCCGCTACCTGAACGGTGAACTCCGCATCGCTACACCGGCAAAACGTCGGAAATGGAGCGACTCTATTGTGGTGAAAGGCGCGCGGGAAAACAACCTACAAGGCGTTAACGTTGCTTTTCCTTTGAATGTGTTTACGGTGGTGACCGGCGTCTCCGGCTCGGGAAAAACATCGTTGGTCAAACGGATACTTTACCCGGCCTTGCAAAAGGCCATCGGCAACTATTCGGGCGAGCAAACAGGGATATTTGATGCCCTCGAGGGCGATATAGAACGTGTCGAGCAGATTGAAATGATCGACCAAAATCCTATAGGACGCTCATCACGTTCAAACCCCGTCACCTATGTCAAGGGCTGGGATGAGGTACGCGCCGTGTACTCGGCCCTTCCAGCAGCGAAGGCAGCAGGCCTCAAGCCGGCGGCTTTTTCGTTCAACGTGGAGGGCGGCCGCTGTGACGTTTGTCAGGGAGATGGCGAAGTGAAAATCGAGATGCAGTTTATGGCAGATATCATACTGCCCTGCGAAGCCTGCGGAGGCAAACGGTTTAAACAGCATGTGCTGGATGTAACCTACAAAGATAAATCGGTTTCTGATGTGCTGGATTTAAGTGTAGACGAGGCCATTGATTTTTTTGATGACCAGCCGAAGATATTGGCAAAGATCAAACCTTTACAAGATGTTGGTCTAGGCTACGTGAAACTCGGTCAACCGTCCAGCACCCTTTCTGGAGGAGAAGCACAGCGCATTAAACTGGCCTCGTTCCTGATAAAAGGAAATAATAGCAAGAAGACCTTATTTATTTTTGATGAACCCACAACAGGACTTCACTTCCATGATATCCAAAAGCTGATCCGCGCATTCGACGCGCTGATTGCACTGGGCAACAGCATCTTAGTGATTGAGCACAACATGGAAATGATAAAAACAGCCGATTGGGTTATTGATATTGGTCCTGAGGGCGGAAACAAGGGCGGTAAAGTCGTGTTTGAGGGAACGCCAGAAGGTTTGGCAGCATGTAACGAATCTTATACAGGGAAGTTTCTGAAAAATCACCTACTTTAGTCGCTCGTTCTTAAAACTTAACATAGTATGTGGAAATCATTCTTTACAGGCTTATTAAGCGTGGCCCTTGCCGTCCCGGGCATGGCACAGCCTGCACGTCCAAAGTTAGTGGTGGGTCTTATGGTCGACCAAATGCGATGGGACTATCTTTACCGTTTTGCTGATCGTTACGGCAATGATGGATTTAAGCGGCTATTGAACGATGGCTTTTCTTGCGAGAACACCATCATCAACTATATCCCTACCTACACAGCCATTGGCCACAGTTCGGTGTACACCGGTTCCGTGCCGTCTATTCATGGCATCGCGGGCAACGACTGGATTATCCAAGCTACTGGCGAATCAATGTATTGCACGCAAGACAACAACGTGCAGGGTGTGGGCACAACGGAAAAAGAGGGACAACAATCGCCGCGCAACCTGTTAGCATCTACGGTAACCGACCAGCTTAAATTGGCCACGAATTTCCAATCGAAGGTGGTGGGCGTAGCAATAAAAGATCGCGGTGGTATCCTTCCAGCAGGACATTTCGCGGATGCGGCTTACTGGTTTGAAAGTAAATCCGGCGACTGGATAACGAGCAGCTTTTATATGAAGAACCTACCTTCATGGGTAAGCAAATTTAACAAGCTGAAGCTATCTGAAAAATATTTAAAACAAGATTGGAATACACTATACCCTATTGAGACCTACGCGACGAATAGCATCGCCGACGACAATCCTTACGAGGGAAAATGGGCCGGTGAGGAATCTCCGACGTTTCCACGTAAAACATCGCTCTTGATGAAGGATGCGGGCTATGAGTTAATCAAAACCACGCCACAGGGCAATACATTTACGTTGGACTTTGCGAAAGCTGCCATAGAGAACGAGCAACTGGGCAACAACCCGACAAGCGCGACAGACTTTTTATGTGTTAGTCTTTCTGCAACAGATTACGTAGGTCATCGATATTCGCTCTCGGCCGTAGAGATTGAAGACACTTACCTTCGTCTAGATCGGGACATAGCCGATTTCCTCGCCTATCTTGATAAGACCGTAGGAAAAGATAATTACACCCTATTCCTCACGGCAGACCATGCCGCATCCTACAATCCGATGTATTTTACCGACCAGAAAGGTAATGGAGGCTATTTATTCGATCGGCAGATCCGCAGAAACCTTAACGAAGCCTTATCCGCAGAATTTGGGTCGGATAAACTGGTACGTAGCTTAACAAATTATCAGGTACACCTTAACTATCCGTTGATCGATTCGCTGTCATTAGATTTGGAAAAAGTAAAAAAATCCATTATCAAAACGCTAAAGAAAGAAGAAGGCATTGCCTATGTCGTGGATATGGAAGGCGATCAAAACATGTTTATCCCAGCGCCACTCCGCGAGAAAATCATTAATGGTTACAACCGTAAAAACAGCGGAGCTATACAGATCATCGCTGAGCCACAGTGGTATTCCGGTTCGCCGCGAGGCACAGGTACCACACATGGTGTATGGACCGCGTACGATTCACATATTCCTTTGGTATTTATGGGATGGGGAATCAAGCCCGGCGTGAGCAATAAAGAAGTACATATTGTAGATATCGCACCAACGATCTCCTCCTTGCTGCATATTATGGAGCCTAACGGCAATATCGGCAAGCCTATCGTAGAGGTCTTGGGGCAATAGTTTCAAGAGCGAACTAATTTCCGTAACTTTGTATACAGAATTACTCGATTAAAGGAGAACATATGCTTTCTAAGAAAACAAAGTATGCCATCAAGGCGCTAATGGTTCTAGGACGAAACTATGGAAAAGAGCCGATGCAAATCGTAAAAATTGCAGAGGAAGAGCGCATTCCAAAGAAGTTTTTGGAACAAATTCTATTGGAAATGCGTAATGCGGGCATTCTCTACTCCAAGAAAGGCGCCGGTGGAGGTTATAGCTTAAACAAGGCTCCGGAAGACATCTTTCTGTCGCAGGTGATGCGATTGATCGATGGGCCTATCGCTTTGCTTCCCTGTGTCAGCCTTAACTTCTATCGTTCTTGCGAAGAGTGCGTAGAAGAACATGCTTGCGGAATTCGCGACACGTTTGTCGAGGTCAGAAATGCGATGCTACAAATACTAAACGATACCAGCGTAGCACAGCTGATCAATAAGGAGAAGCAGCTGTCTTTTGATATAGACATGGAGTCATAAACGACAAAGAGGAGCAAATTGCTCCTCTTTGTCGTTTATAGGCATTCCATTAACTTTTCAAATGCCATCCCACGCGAGGCCTTCAAAAGGATGGTGTTATCTTTTATCGGTTGATCGATGAGCGCTTGTCGAGCTTCCTCCGTTGTCTTGTAAAATTCAGCGGCTTCGTGCTGATGCTCAGCAAAGGCCTTGCCCACAAAAATAGTGCGTTGCACAGGAATAGCATTTGCCATCTCCACCAACTTTTGGTGCTCGGCGAAGCTTTCCTCGCCCATCTCGAACATATCGCCCAAAATAATGGTCTTCTGCGGAGCTTCAATAAAAGCAATATTATCCAAAGCGGCGGCCATGCTGCTGGCGTTGGCGTTGTAGTAGTCGGCAATTACCGTGTTATGCGCTGTGCGCGATATTTGTGATCGATTATTCGTTGGCGTGTAACCACTAATTCCACGATTTATCTCTTCGTCCGTCACACCAAGAAAAACTCCTACAGCTGCTGCAGCCAAGATATTTTCTGCATTGTAAGATCCCGTTAGTTGCGTATCGACGGTATAACGTGGTCCTTCGTTCCGTTGCCATGTTATTTTTAAGAAAGGATTGGCCAGTTCCAATGTGCCAACAATAGCATTTGATGGAGAAAACCCATAGCGCACCACGTTATCCATATTTCGCTGCCGCTCCATCTCTGTCAGATGCACGTTGTCGCCTTGTAAAAAGAGCACAGCACCATGGGCCTTTAGATAATCGTACAGCTCTCCTTTTGTTTTTTTAACGCCCTCGAAGGAGCCAAATCCTTCAAGATGTGCCTTCCCTACATTCGTAATCAAGCCATGTGTAGGAGCAGCGATTTCAGAGAGGAAAGCAATTTCCCCTTGGTGGTTTGCGCCCATCTCAATGACGGCTACTTCAACGCTGTCGTCGATCGAGAGCAGCGACAGCGGAACACCGATATGATTATTTAAATTCCCTTTGGTGGCAAAGGTTTTATAGTGTTGGGATAAAACGGCAAACAAAAGCTCCTTGGTTGTCGTTTTGCCATTTGTACCGGTGATGCCAATCACCGGAATATGTAATTGTTTGCGATGGTGACGCGCAAGATCTTGTAAGGTCTGCAGCACATCCGCTACCAAGATAAACCGATCGTTCGTCACGTACTTTTCCTCATCGACCACCGCCAAGCTAGCCCCGGCGGCAAGAGCGTCAGCGGCAAATGCGTTCGCATTGAATTTCTCACCTTTCAGCGCAAAGAATATGCTCCCTTCCAAAATATTGCGTGTGTCGGTAGCAATCAATCGGCTTTTAATGTAATGTTGATATAACTGCTGTATGGTCATGGTCGTTCATTTTCAACAAAGGTAAGCATCGTCCGTCTAAAAATGAGTTTGCTTTTATTTCAATTTGCATCATCACCCTTTTGTCTGGCTAGGCATATAAAAACACGTGGGCGGCAACCGTTCATCCTGTCTCCGCCCATGGTTCCATAACTTAATCTGTTTTGTGTATAACCCCTAATTTAGTTTGTACGCTTTAACGCTATTATTGTTAAAGGTTGGGATAAAAACGGTATTGGATTGTGGGTGATACCCGAGGTCTGCCGTATTCATCTTTCCGCGTACATCCAAAAGCTTATCAAAGGAACCATTTGCTTTGACATGGTAAATCAGTCCTCCCCAGCAAGTCACCAAAAACTCATCATTTCCAATGGGCTCCAGACCATCTCCGCCGAGTTCAAAGCCCTTGGCGACTACGGAACTTTTCTTATTGGCATCAATTTTCCAAAGTTCCGGTCCGACCAATGCATACAGATGTCCGTTGGAGTATTTTAGTCCATTGACAGAAGGTGTATTTTCCAAGTAAACAGCTGGTTTATTGTTACGCATTTGGTATATCTTTCCCGATCTGGTATCAGAAACATAGACTATACCATTATCATCGATGGTGACATCATTTAACATCACGGCTCCTGGGAATTCAATTTGATTAACCACATTACCCGTGACTACATCGATCACCCAAACCGCGGTAACGTCGGCCACGTACAGTAAGTCTCTGTATAACGCCAAGCCTTTAGGCGCATGCATCTCGGTAATCCAGTCTTTTTGTTTGATGGATCCATCCAAATTAAGAATAGCGACACCACCTTTACCGTCCTTACCCATCGCCTCGCCATCAATGAGCGATACATAAAGCAAATCGTTTTTGGACGAGTACAGTACAGACTCGGGCGTTGGAAGATCCTTGGTTTCCCACAGCTCGGTAAGCTGCTTTTGGGCAAAAGCCGTCGTGGATAGACAGGCTCCCAAGGCAAAAAAGAATAATTTTTTCATGTATATTTGTTTTATAGCTGATCTATTCGTACAAAGATTGGCGTGTCCGCATTCCTCCCGTAATCTGTCGACAAAATTTCGATATTCCTTACAGATTATTCCACAACTATACCCCTTGTAGTAAACGAATATAAGGGCATATTGTTTAGATATCGTCTTTTTTGATCCACTTAGGAACCGAAGTAGGTTCGTAGCGCTCCATTTTATCCAAGAGCTCCTCGATGGTATCCGCCACCAACAGCATCGCTCTATTTTCGGGTCTCAACAAACCTTCGGTTACCATATGATCGACGAAGCTGATCAGATGTTGGTAAAAATTATTGGTATTAAGGAGCCCTACCGGTTTTTTATGTAGACCAAGCTGCGCCCAAGTAATCATCTCAAAAAGCTCTTCGAGTGTTCCAAATCCTCCGGGCAAAGCAATGACGCCCTCGGCATAATCGTTCATAATGCGCTTTCTATCGTGCATGGTGTCTACGGTAATCAGCGTTGTAATACCGGTATGTTCGCGTTCTTTGGAATTCAGAAAATGCGGAATTACGCCAACAACATTTCCTCCAGCCTCCAGCGCCGCATTGGCTACAGCTCCCATCAGTCCTACTTTACCGCCGCCATACACCAGCTGAATGTGGCGCTCTGCCAAAACCCGCCCTGCATGAGCTGCTTGCTCCCGATAGACATCTGTATGGCCAAAACTCGATGCGCAAAAAACAACAATACTTTTTAATTTCATACACAAGTATAAACAAAATGCCGTAGGTTTTGCTATCCTACGGCCGTAATGTCTTCTTTCAGTTTTTGCTATTTACAAGCTACAACGCCCTATTTTTTTCTTCGGAATCTGTTGACGTGCGTTTGGTCTGTTGTTTAAGGTTTCCAAACTTATAGGTATAGGTCAATCGGATCACCCGGTTATCATTATACTGACTGAATTGGCTGTCGAATTCCGCAAAATTTGTAGAAACATTGTTTTTCTGCGTCCGGAAAATATCAGTCGCTGCCAATTTCAAGGAACTTCGTTGATCCTTAAAGTTATAGTTTACGCCTACATCAGTTCCCCAACGTGTATGGATCTTATACACATTGTATAAGAACGGGCTGTTGTAGTTTACCGATAGTTCGGCCCCAAAACCTTTGCCAAGCTTGAAATTATTGGTGCTTCTGCCTTGGAAAAAGAACGAGCCCAGATTAGCGAAACTTCCTGCAATTTCGCCTTTGAAATGCATGTGTATCCCCGTCAAGTTATTGTTCATTGTCCAGAATTTGCCAATCTGTGCCGGCGCATTAATATTAAGGTAAGATGTTACCGTCTTTGCCAAATTTTGTTGTTGAATCCACGATTCACCAGTTTCTGCGTTCTGGCCCAAGCTCTCCACCATGGCGTCATTTGTAATATCAGTGCCCAGTGTAAAATTGAACATTTTCATCCACGTATAGTTCAGCGTGAAGCCATCGGTATACTGCGGTCTAAGGTATGGATTGCCTAGCATGAAAGTAAATTTATCGATGTAGTAAGGCATGGGGTTTAAAAACCGATAGTTCGGTCTAGATATTTTACGCGCGTAGCTCAGCGATAGGATATTATTTTCGTTAAATCCGTAGGAACTACTTATCGAGGGAAACAGATCCAGGTAGCTCCGCTTATTGATGGTATCGGTCGTGATCGAATGCGCATCAGATTGGGTATGCTCGGCACGGAGCCCCAATTTAATGCTTGCCTTCCCAAATTCGCGACTATAATCTAGATAACCGGCAGCGATCTGCTCGGTATAAACAAAGTGGTTTTGTCGTCGAGGAAACCGCTGCCATCTTTGGTCAACAAATTCTTCAAACGCTAGGTTGTTATCCGATTTTACTCGGCTATATTTTAGACCCGATTCGAATTTTCCTTTACCAATCCCCTTAACAAAATCCAGTTTCCCTACATAGATGTCTATATTTACGGGCATAGCCGTCCGCCAGTATTCGGGATCACGTACCAATACACCATTCGGAAAAAATGTTTGATAATCGTATGCTATATCCGATCGGTTACGGAAAGCGGTCCAATCGAGATCCAAGGTCAATTTCCCACCGAGGGTATCGACCTTCAGCTCGTTATTAAAGTTGATCGAGTAGCGATTGAAGGGTGTCTTACTATCCGTAATTGTATTCAATACCGAATCTACCGATCCTACTTGTGGCCCTATTTGGGTACGGCTACGATTGACGGATTGCTCGTCATCATTATCCCCGGAAAACTGCAATAACATGGTATTTCTCTCTGATGTACGTTGTTCGATACCAACCTTATAATTATGTGTTTTATTGGTTTCTACCAGGTTCGCCTCTTGATCAAATACCCTAGTTAACTCCTCGGATGAGATGGTACGCATCAGATCCAAATCAAACTGGCGTTTATTACGGGTAAAGCCATAGTTTCCAAAGAGGGTGGTATTATTCTTCTTGTAGTTTAACGTTAAGGAAGAGTTTCCGCGAAAATGTTGGCCTTGTGCGGCGCTGGCTAGCACCGTTCCATTAAAACCTTCTAAACGGTTCTTTTTTAACGTGATGTTGATCGTCCCGACGGAACCTTCGGCATCATCCTTTGCGCTTCGACCCGTTGTGACCTCAATACTTTTTATCTGATCACCGTTCATAGATTTCAAGAAGGTAGCAAGCTGCTCGCCGGTCATAAAGGTCTGCCGTCCATCGATGGTCACGTTCACCCCTTGCTGTCCCATGAGCTGCAGGTTTTCATCTTTATCTACGCTAACCCCTGGCGCACGTTGCAACACTTCCAAAGCGTTGTTGCCCGCCGCTAAGGTCGAGTTCTCTACGTTTAGGATAAGCTTTCCATCCCGTTGTTGCACCAACGGTACCCGCCCTTCCACGGCAACGGCATCTAAGGTGCGTGCTTGAGCAGCCAACTGTATATCATCCATGACAAGCGTCTTGTCATCTATCTGGAAGGCGGCTGACTTAAATTCCTGAAAGCCCACGGATGTCGCTTGCAGGACAAACTCGCCTCTCGGCACGTTGTTAATTTGGTAGCTCCCTTGCTCGTCCGTAATGCCTGTTTTTATGACGGCGCCCGCCTTTGCTGTGAGCAGATAAATCGAGACATTCGCCAACGGTAGTTCTTCTGGCGAAAGAACCTTTCCTTTTAAGGTTCCTTTCGGCAGTTGCTGTGCCTGAAGGGAGCGCGCGGTGCACAAGAAAAGGCTAATCAATAATAATAAGTAGGTATAGTATTTTTTCATAAGTCGATCAATACCTTGCTTAGCTGCCCGTTTTTCGTACAGCTAAGCAAGGTGGTAAGTAATGCAATAGTTCGTTGGAGACGGATCTATTTGTCCGCTTTTTTCTCCTTTATTTTCACGCTTTTGTCTTTCACTTCAATCGTCACATTAGAACCATCGATAGTGATAATGGAATCTTTTTTACTGTCGGTCCCATCGGTAGACGATTCCATCTGCACATCTGCACTTTCCTCATCGCGATCATCGTCATCATCATCATCTTTGGGTGCTTCCTGTGCACATACTAACCCTGTCTGCGACATGGTCCATTCGGTATATTTTTGATGATCCTGATCAGCATAGTTATTTAAACACTCCCAATAGGATACGCCACGAAGCTTATTGCCCATCTCCCGATCCAGAATAATTTTTGCTCCACGCGGCAAGTACACGGTTACCCCGACGTATTGGTCTCGATCCAACGCATTTTTCCGCAATAAGAAATGGCTCGGAAACAAGGTGGTCTCGCCGTCTTGCACAGCCTCATAAACAATGTTCTTAGCACGTTCGGCCGCTAGCTGGTAGGTTTTTCCTTTGGCCGAATAGCTATATTGTATATAGGGCTGGGCCAATGAATCAATACTTTCAAAAGTAATACCGATATCATCATGCAAGTAGTTTCGTAAATCCTGCCCATCGACCTGAATATTAAATTTCGATCGTAAAGAGTCCTTTTCGCTCGCATCCAAAATACGTATGTCTTTTTCGGTAAAATGATACACTTTTCGTGCTGTTATATTGCGTTGTACATTGATCGTACTTTGCTCACGAAAGTCTTGTGCAGCATACACACAGTAGTAGATGACACCAACGATGGATACGATCCATGCGGCGAACATCGTCAGTGACAAATAATTATTGATTTTATCTGTTTTAAAGAGTACCCGTACCAACCAGAGAAAAAGCGCTAAGAACGGGATGGCGATGGCCATAAAACCGAAAGACAAGGCTATTACCGCATCGTCGGTCGATAAGACGGCAAGTGGCGGAAACAAGATCGGATTTTCAAGACCAAAAAGGTTCATCATATTGAAGACATAGCAGATAAACAGGCCTAAAATATTCAATCCCGTAAAGATCAACATCAGCCACGCAATCATTTTACCAATAATGCCCAAGCATCCGCCCAAGGCGTTTCCTGCCGTGCGTGCACCACGACTAATGTGCTCGCCAGCTCCCGCAAATTCGGAAGAGAACGTTTTTACTTCTTCGTCAAAGGATTTTTTAAAGTTCTGCAAATTGGGCACTTCCCCACGCATGGACATCTTATCCGCACGGGTTTCCGCTACGGGCATCACCATCCAAAGAATGATGTATACCAAAAATCCAGATCCACCAATCAACACAAAAAGCACCAACAGCACACGTAGCCAACGCGGTTCCATGCCAAAATAATGGGCCAAACCGCTACACACACCGCCCAATACCTTATCGTCCGGATCGCGCATAAGCTTACGCCCCACGTGATGCGGATCTTTATGCAGCGGTGGTTGCTCGTCATTTTGCCCTTCGCCAGCCTCTTCGCTCTGTTCAAAATCACTTACGCTGCCCATACGGGTGATCACCTGCTGCACATCTTCCAAGTTGATGACCTCCTTACGTCCCGTTTGGATACGTTCGTTGAACATTTCGGCAATTCGGTTTTCGATATCTTCTAAAATTTCCTTGCTCTCGGCGCTATTACCGAAATGCTTCTTGATGTCGATCATATAGGATCGGAGCATCTCGTAGGCATCTTCCTCGATGTGAAAAACGATGCTGTTTATGTTTATGATGATTGTCTTATTCATGACCTTGTTTAATAGTTAAGATTAGTATTGTGGTTAATTTCTGCCTTGCAATGAGGTTTCCACGGCAAACAGAAGCTCTTTCCAAGTGACATCCAGTTTAGTCAGCACTTCGCGACCTTCGCTCGTGATTTCGTAATATTTCCGCGGAGGTCCTGATGTGGACTCTTGCCAATTATAACTCAACAGTCCGTTATTCTTCAACCTCGTCAAGAGCGGGTACAATGTCCCTTCGACAACCAACAGCTGTGCCCTCTTAAGTTCCCCGATTATATCTGATGCATAGATCTCCCCTCGGGAAATTATAGAAAGGATACAGTATTCCAGTATCCCCTTCCGCATTTGGGTTTGTGTATTTTCCGCTATCATAACAATACAAAGATATAGGCTTTATATTGTACTATGCAATACATAGTACTATAAATATTCCAATATCATCACAAAACACTGATAATCAGCTATTAAATTTTCAATTCTTTTGAAATAAATCTGTAAAACGATGGTTTTCAATGAATTTTCACTTGGATTATTTGAAAGTTGCATAATAAACACGACTTTTATAGACCATGCTGAGATTCTTATACAACTACTCTTTATCCATCATTTGGGGAATACTAATGTTGCTCTTGATGGGGCTTCCTTCAGATGATCTGCCCAACACCAACTATTTTGAGGGTTTTGACAAGCTGGCGCATTGCGGCTTTTTTTTCGTTTTTACCGTGCTGTTGTTACGGGGTTTTATCCTGCAGTGGAAAGGTAGAGGCTCGAAAATAAAAACATTTATCGTTGTACTGCTTATCACAAGTTTTTTGGCCTTCGGAACAGAGGCTATTCAGTTGTATCTCTCTTTTGGGCGCATGGCAGATTGGTGGGATATTTTTGCCGATTACATGGGCATTGGCATGGCCTTGATGGCTTATCTGCTCCTACATCAAAGAAAGCAAGGTTATTAAGCTTATGAAGAAAAGATCTATTTTTTTTATCGCTTTTTTGGTGCTTTTAGGCTCAACAAGCCTTCAATCCTGCGCCGTTTTTAAGAAAGACTGCGGTTGTCCTTCTGCTTTGGGCGGCAAGCAGCGCTAGACGATGTTATGCTATGGCGAGCACCGCGATGTAGACGCGGCCGCCTTTTTCGGCGAGGGTACGTGCGGCCGACGCAATAGTGGCGCCGGTAGTGAGCACATCATCTACCAACAAAATGTTTTTACCCGCCAACGCTTCGGCATCTAAGCAAGCGAAAACATCTTCTACATTTTCATAACGATCCATTCTGCCCATCGTGGTCTGGCTTGGACTATTTACCAGGCGCACGAGTCTCGTCGTATCAATATCCAGCTTAAGAACCTCCGCCAACCCCTGCGCGATACACTCGCTTTGGTTGTATCCACGTGCCTTCTTTTTTTTATGATGGAGAGGTAGCGGTACAATAATATCCAGTTCACGAAAAAAAGGCGACACCAGCAGTTGTTGGCCAAACTGTCGACCCAGATAGATGCCTATATCGAATGCTTTACCATACTTTAACTTGTGGATCATGGTCTGTATGAGCGAGGACTTTGAGAAAGACAGGAAGGCTGCGCCCATTTCAATAGGCGCTTTGAACTGAATGCGCCGCATAACTTCATTGTCCGAAAAAAGGTGATGATCGTTGATCGGCAAGTGATACTGGCAGTAGCTGCACAGTAGTTCCTCCTGATTTAGCAGTACATTCTCGCAGGATGCGCATAGCGGAGGAAACAAGATAGCAATGAAGCTATCCCAGTAGCGTCTGAATTGCATAGGCCTAACATTGGTATATGCAAATGTACTGTATTTTTTAATGCGCTACCAACTCGCTATCTTTTTCTTTGATAGCCAACTGTCCACAGGCAGCATCAATATCCTTCCCACGGCTACGGCGAACATTCGTAATCACTCCTTGACTACGTAGGTAGTCTGCAAATTGATCAATCTTATCAGCTTCTGCATTGACGAAGTCAGCAAGCGCAATAGGATTGTATTCGATAATATTGACCTTGCAGGGCACATGCTTACAGAATTTGGCCAATTCTTTGGCATCCTGCAACTCGTCGTTGAAATTATGAAAAACGATATATTCAAAAGTCACCGGGTTCTTGGTCTTGGCATAATAATACTTAAGCGCTTCGGCCAATGCTTGCAAGGAGTTTTGTTCATTGATCGGCATAATCTCATTGCGCTTCTGGTCATTTGCCGCATGCAGCGAAAGTGCCAAATTAAAGCGCACTTCATCATCGCCCAGCTTTTTGATCATCTTCGCAATGCCTGCCGTAGATACCGTTATGCGCTTTGCCGCCATATTTAGGCCATCAGGCGCGGTGATCCGCTCCACAGACTTCATCATGCCGCTATAGTTCAAGAGCGGTTCGCCCATGCCCATGTAAACGATATTGGTCAAAGGCTGTTGATACTTTTCTTCGGCTTGTTTAGCAATCAATACCACTTGATCGTAGATCTCATCAGCCTGAAGATTACGTTTTCGATCCATATAGCCCGTGGCACAGAACTTACAGGTTAGGCTACAGCCCACCTGCGAACTCACGCATGCTGTCATACGATCCGGTGTAGGGATCAGCACGCCCTCGATCACGTTGCCATCATAGAGCGTGAAGCTACTCTTTATGGTCTTGTCGGCACTGATCTGCGATTGCCTAACGTTTACCGCGCGAATGACGAAGTTGGCTTTCAAGGTCTCCCGTAAAGGTTTGCTGAGGTTACTCATCTGATCAAAGTCGGTACATGATTTTACCCACAACCACTCATAAATTTGTTTTGCACGAAATCCTTGCTCGCCCATTGCGGTGAGCTTGTCTTTCAAATCCAACAAACTTAAACTTCTGATATCGATCAATTTACTCTGCTTTTCCACGATGCAAAGATAGGCAAAAAATAATGAAGGCCATATGTGCTTTAGGTAGTCCTTTTGTAATAAAGTGACAAATCGAGATTGAATTAGGGCTTCCCCAAACAGGAGGAAGCCCTAATGCCCTATTTTTTTCTTCTTTTATAGCTTCGCCAAGCGAACACGACTACCGTTGCCAACAATAAAAAGGGCCATAAACGTAGCACAAAAAGAAACACCTCGCCAACAAACAACCATCCATCTGCGAAAGCTTCTTTCAACTGTATCCAAAAATTTTGACTTCCCATAGGCAGATTCGCTTGGTATTCAAACAACTGAATGCTCAAGCTACTGTAGGCGATCTGATCTTTCAGGCTACGCATAACAGATTCCTGGCTATCGATTTCTTCTTGCAATTGGCGAATTTGTTCTTGGATTTCCAGCAGATCCTTCACGCTTTTTGCTTGAGCCACCATCTGTTGGTAACGCTCAAGATAGGCTCTTTTGCTTTTCATTCTAGACTCCGAATCAAAATATTGCAGCGAGACATCCTCACTCCGCAATGATCGCTCGGTAAGCTTATCTCCTCCCTTTTCGATATCCTTTAGAAACTGGTCAAGATGTGCTGCAGGAATGCGCGCAATTAGGGAATAATTGCTGTAACTGCCCGCGCTTGACAAGCTCTCTTGTTCGTAATAACCGCCATAACGCTTTAACAAGACGTCCATGGCCTGCTTACTTTTGCCAATCGCTTTCGACTCGACCGCGATATTGCCGCTGCGGATAATCTTCTTATTTTGAGCCTTTACGTTGTTTAAAGGCGATTTAGGGTCGACCCCAGGCTGCGCGTTTGCCAAGGCATGCACTTCTGCCTGTGGGGCAGGTTCTTCCATCAAGTCCAATGCGACAGCTTGCTCTTCTACCGCTTTAGCGGTAGTCGCAACCTCTGCTTTGTTACAGCCTGCGAAGAGGCTTAAAGCAAGAAATAGAGAAAAACAATATCCTTTCATAACATCTGTTTTTGTTAGGTAGGATGCATTGTTTTCCTCTATTCCATAAATGGTCTGAAATTTTATTCTGCTTTTTTCAACGCTTCTTTGACTTTCGGAATGATTTGCGTGCCATACAGCTCAATTGACTTCATCATATCTATATGGTCTGGGCTACCCACATCCATGTGTGCAGAAAACCGTGTTAGGCCAAACATTTCAACGGTATGTAGGATCTGTTCAACAGCCTGATTAACATCCCCCACAATAAGATGTCCGTGAATAGAACGTCCGAAATCGTACTGCGAACGTTGGTAGGGAGGCCAACCACGGGAAGCGCCAATGCGATTCATCTGTCCTGCGTAGATGGGATAATATTTATCAGCCACAGTCTTTGCGTTTTCGCCGAAAAATGCGTGCATATGTACCCCGACCTGAAAATCTTTCATATCATGGCCGTTGTCTACCCAAGCTTGCTGGTACATTTCAAAGAGCGGCTTAAAGTTCTCTGGTGCACCGCCAATGATGGCAAACATCACGGGCAATCCGAGACGAGCGGCACGAATAACCGAGGAGGTCGTTCCACCAACAGCCACCCAAATCGGCAACGAGTTGTTGACCGGGCGAGGAAAAATCTGTTGGTTAATCAACGGTTTTCTAAACTTTCCTGACCATGTAATGGTGTCTTGTTTATTCAAACGCGTCAAAAGCTCCAATTTTTCATCGAACAGGTCTGCATAGTCCTTCAAGTCGTAGCCAAACAGCGGGAACGATTCAATGAAAGAACCACGGCCGGCCATCAGTTCCGCCCGACCATGTGACAAGAGATCAACGGTTGCGAAATCCTGAAACAGCTTTACCGGATCGGCGGAGCTCAACACAGATACCGCGCTGCCCAACTTGATATTTTTGGTGATTGTCGCCGCCGCGGCAAGAATTATTTCTGGTGAAGCTACCGCATAGTCTTCTCGGTGGTGTTCACCGATGCCGAAGAAATCGACGCCGACTTCATCCATCAATTTCACCTCGGTGACGATCTGCTGCATACGTTCTGCAGCTGGTTGTATTTTTCCGGTTGTGGGGTCGATCTGTACATCCCCGAACATGCCTATTCCTAATTCAATCATGGTTTTCTTCCTTTCTTACACAAAAGTAAGTTCATTTTATGGTGGGTACATTGACCTACATCAAGAAATACCTATCCGTGGATATACTCTTTGGTGCCGTAGCGCTGTATCAATTCCCCTTCGAAGGTTAACCATTCCTGCCATCGCTTGTCAACGTCTACATCCACCGAATATTTACGGGCGAAGTTGAGGAAAGTGGTGTAATGGTTCGCTTCAGACACCATAAGATCATGGTAGAATTTTGCCAAGCCCTCATCCTTGATATTCTGGGAGAGCACCCGAAAACGTTCGCAGCTGCGTGCCTCGATCATGGCAGCAAACAACAGTCTGTCGATAAAGGCCTGGTTACGGGAACCATCTTTCTTATTAAATTTCAGCAATTGCCCTACGTAGTCATCTTTACGTTCTCTACCCAAGCTGTAGCCCTTATCCTTGATGATGTCGATCACCATCTGAAAATGTTGCATCTCCTCGATAGCAATAGCGGTAAGTTCGTGTACCAAGTCGGGGTATTCCGGATTTTGGGTAATCAACATCATGGCATTGGATGCTGCCTTATGTTCGCACCAGGCATGGTCAGTCAGGATTTCGTCGAGATTTGACTCTGCAATGTTTGCCCAGCGGGGGTCTGTCAATAGTTTTAAACCTAGCATATCAGTCGCGTATCATTTGGATCAAAGATACGAAAAAATAAGCCTGTGCCATTTATTCATCGGCACAGGCTGTTTACATTGCTAGCCAAAAAAAGCTTCCGTATCAAAGCCATAGCTTTTGAGTACGTCGGCGGGCACGCCATTCCACACGCCCGGTCGGTTTCCGGCATAGCCAATATCTTTGACACCAATTTCGCTGGTAAAAAAGCCCGACGCCGTCATATTGCGCATCAGCGAAAAGAAAGCCACCCCCTGTTGCATTTCTGGCTTCGCTGTTTCCGGATACGCAATTTCGTCGATCAACGTGATCTGTTGTTCATTTTTGCATTTGATAAAGGCATTTCCAAAGCGCTTTTGACATTGCACGTCGAGCCATTTCAGTCCGCCACGCATTGGAATTTTATTATCCGGCAGGTCTTTCACCATAAATTCTATGAAATCGGGCACGCCCGCTTCCGAAGCGCTCCCCGAAGTTTCATCCTTCGGAATGATAATATCGGCAAGCACGGTAATCGTCGCCATCTCATGGTCGGTAAAAAATTTCTCTGCCTGTAGCTGCTTATTCCGTTCGTGCTCAAACTCCTGCACGCCCGGCAGTTTATCTGCATCAGCTGCAACAGCCTCCGTAGGTTTTTCTTGTTGGCAAGAGCTGGCCGCCAATACGCCAGAACCCGCTGCGATAAGGCCCAGTGCCTTTAATGATTCTCTTCTGTTCATGATGCTAGGTTAGCCGTTCAACTTTTTCTTTTCTTCCAAGATATATTCTGCCGTGCGCATAGATAGCGCTAAGATTGTCCATGTAAGGTTTTTATCGCCTTGTTGCACAAATGGTCCTGCATCGACGACATAAAGATTTTTACAGTCGTGCGCCTGCCCCCATTTGTTGAGCACGGAAGATTTCGGATCGTTACCCATACGCGTGGTACCGCCTTCATGGATAATTTTCCCTGGGGCTTCCAAACCGTACAAGGTATCTGCACCGGGAATATCGGAGGTGATGATCGCGCCCATTTCGTGCATGATCGATTGGAATGTTTCCTGCATGTGCTTGGCCTGCGCAACTTCCTCATTCGCCCATTTATAATTAAATCGCAGTACAGGGATGCCAAATTTATCCACACGTGAAGGGTCGATCTCGCAATAGTTATCCTTTCTTGCCAAAGCTGTACCACGGCCCGCCATGCCGACATTAGCGCCATAAAAGCGGCGATAGTCGTCTTTCAGATCCTTACCATATCCGCCCGAGGCTTTCTTCTCGCCATTTTTTCCCGCGATTTTTCCATTGACGCTTGGCACCCAATTGGTAAAACCGTATGAAGGCATCCGCAGACCGCCACCATATTCAATATGGTATCCGCGTGGGAATGTCAGCTTGGAATTATCTTCCCACCATGGCGAGTAAATATGCACGCTACCCACACCGTCTTCGTTATAGCGTTTACGATCGAGCAACTGCGGAAGAAATCCAGAGAGACTTGCGCCGGTGGAATCGTGTAAATATCGGCCTACAAGTCCACTGCTATTGCCCACACCTCCCGGATGTGCTTTGGATTTAGAATTAAGCATAATACGTGCACTTTCACACGCGCTAGCACCTAAAATTACCGTTTTACCTTTTACCGCATATTCTTGCATGTCTGTTGTGCTCACATAGGAAACACCGATAGCGATACCTTCATCGTTGGTCAACACCTCGCGCACCATAGCATTATCGATCACCTTCAGATTTCCGGTTTTCATGGCAGGCATCACCAAGCAGGAGGATGAAGAAAAATCGCCATACACCTTGCAGGAGCGACCACATTGACCGCAATAAAAGCAGGTACCACGGCCTTTAATTTCTGGAGAAGCCTCCGTCAACACCGATCCACGACCCGGTATAACCGGTACGCCCGCCTTTTTTGCGCCCTTAGCAATAAAAAGTTCATTTAAGCGCGGTTTTGGCGGTTTCATAAAAATCCCATCAGGCTCATTCCTAATCCCCTCTACTGTTCCATAAATCCCAATCATACGATCCACGCGATCGTAAAAAGGCTTCACCTCGTCATAGGTTATTGGCCAGGCTTCCGTTTCGCCATCGGTAGGCTGGAAATCGTCGGGCCCCATGCGCAGGGATATACGCCCCCAGTGGTTTGTTCGGCCACCAAGCATACGTGCACGGAACCACTCAAATTCTGTTCCGGCGACCGTTGTATAGGGTTCACCGTCCAACTGCCAACCACCGAATGCGGCATCGAAGTCACCAAACGGACGTGTGGTCGATGCGCCTCTACGTGGCGATTCCCAAGGCCAGCGCAGCTGCAAGGCATCCTTCGCAGGATCAAAGAACGGCCCGGCCTCCAACATCAATACCTTAAGCCCCGCGTGGGCCAAGATATAGCCTGCCATGCCGCCGCCCGCACCCGAGCCCACTACAATGGCATCATACACTTCTGCATTTTCTTTTATTTGATAATCGGTCATAATCTCTTCTCAATGATTAAACGATAACGGTTTAAATGGCGCGTAATAGTTGACACTAATACCATTTAGCTGGCTAAATATATAAAAACATTTTAAGCATCAGCTATTTGGATGCGTATCTTTTTTGATACCCATAAAAAATAAAGGCTGTTTTTTATCTATCTAAGCCGCTTTATCAAGGCTCTGCAGCGGCCAACTACACAAAGCCATCAAAGGAGTGAAGCCTGAAAAGCATAGCCTAATTCTGTTTCTCAAGTTTATTTTTGGTTTCGATCCACAGCGACATATATTTACTACTGCTGAGCTGCTGGCTATGCAAAATTTCACCTATAAAATTGGCTCGCCTATGGTCCAACAAGTTTTCCTTGATCCCTGATAGGCACTCGAAAAACCGGGGTATGAACTTCGATCGGTCATAATTGGCGCGAAGTAGCTCGCCCCCCATCATTTGTGCCTGTTGCCAAAGCGCTTCATCCCGATATAACCTTGCAGCCTTCGCTACAAATTCGTCCCTATCATCGCTGATAAATCCATTCCAACGATCATCATGCGTCATCGACTCGGCCGCCACGGTGCTACATACCGTTGGCGTTCCCGACTGCATAGCATCCACGATTTTACCTTTTGCGCCTGCCCCAAAAGCAATGGGCGCCAGCAGAACGCGGTACCTCCCCATTGTTTGCCGTGCATCTTCCGCACGATCTTTGATAAAGAAACGATCTTTAGGCTGGTGCAACTGATACACCTTTTCGCTAGCATACGCGCCATAGATATGCATTTCTGCCGCTGGTACCTGTTGCTTTAGCAAGGGCCAAACCTCCTTTTTCAATACCTGCACGGTATGCCAATTCGGCTCATGCAAGAAATTGCCGATAAAAATAAAGTCTTTACGCGCCGCAAAAGAGAGCCAACCTTCGTTCTTTGGCCCATCAACTACGTGCTCTAGAAACGGCAAATAATATAGCAAGGCCTTCGGAATATGGAATTTTTCCTGTAAAAGGATCATTTCCTCTTTGGCGATAATTAAGGAAAGGTCGCTGCGAAGTATGGATGCTATTTCACGCTTAGTCGTGCTATTATAAAGATCTACAGGCTGTTTTCTTTTTGCAGCCTCTTGCCGAGCCGCACGTAGGAAATGCAAATCTTCGGTATCCAGAATGGTCAATGCCTGCGGCGCAAATTGGCGCACGCGCCATCCATATTGCTCTTCAATCATAAAGCGATCAAAAACCACCACATCGGGCTTAAGCTCGGCTACAAAGACATCGAAACTACTGTCATTCAGCTTAATGTCCATCTCTACGACACCTATCTTGTGCAAGGGATGACTGTAGGCCGTTTGGCCAGCTGCCGATGCAAAAACCAGCTTGTGTCCCGCTTCGTGAAAAAGTTCTAGCAGCTGTACAATACGTGTGCCCGCCGCAGATGATTTTGGCTCGGGCCACACCAAGCCAATAAACAATACCGTTTGCATACAGCGAATATACGTATTTGACGTGGCTGGAACATGCAATCCATGTTCACAATTTTTGCAACAAAAAAAGGGTGCACTATCGCGCACCCATTCCCATTATTTAAGTTGTATATAAAATTATCTTCTCCTAAAAACGATGGTCGTCCGTGTGTTTCCCTCGTTGTTAACAAGCGTCAAGCGCGTGACTGTTTGTATAATGCTTTCCTGCACCTCATAGGTCTTGCCATCGAATACCATTCTTTTGTTCGTTTCCAAGTTATAGGAAAAAGACCGGGTTTGTCCCGCTCCGGCAAATACGTAAGCAAAATTATCCGATTTAAACTCTAAATTTTCGCCATCCCCCACCAGCGTCTCGCTTATTTCGGCCTGCCCAGATACGCTAGTCGTGCGCACCACATCAAACCATTTATTTGCACGAATAATATTAAGTGCCGTATCGCGCCCGATATTGTCTACCGTCTCCTCGCTACAGGAAAGCAGCGTGAAAGAGACTAACCCAAGAATCAAAAACATCCAATTTCTGGATAACAACATAAATCCGCTCATAAATCTATATTTAATTGTCTAGGTATCGCTAACCAAGTATAGTGCCAAATTTTATTTCAGCATAGCGAAAGCCTTCGCGAATATTTCAAAAAAAAGACCAGACTATTGCGATTTACGATATTTTCGTATATCTTTGATTTGTTCAGAATTAATGATATGAAAGCTACTACCCATATTAAACTAACCGTAATCGGATTATTACTAACATGTAGCGCAAACGCTCAAGACGTACAAAAAGCCATCGCTAAGGTGCATTACATCTTCACGCATGTGAATGACAGCACCCAACGCGATAAGTTCCTACGAGATGAGGTTGTCACCTACCTTGGTACAACGGGCAGCTATTACACGAGCTATTCGCAGACAAGAGCTAGCGAAGAAATAGCGAAACAAATGAAAGATCCTGCATTTGACGGAAACCTCACCATCACGCGAAACACATCAGGAATACCAACGTCCTATTTGTTCGCGGTCGACAAACTCTCCGAAATTGTTACCGTTGCTGGAGACCACTTTGTGCTGGAGGATGAGTACCCCACGCTCGATTGGAAAATCGGTGAGGAAACCAAAACAATTGGTGGCTATACTTGTCAACAAGCCATGGCATCTTTCAAAGGCCGCACCTACATCGCGTGGTTTACGAGCGAGCTTCCATTTTCTGCAGGCCCTTGGAAACTTCATGGCCTGCCGGGCTTAATTGTAGAAGTTGGCGATACAAAAAAAGAAGTTCAATGGGCGTATTCCGGTTTTGACAAACTGGAGAACAGTGCGATAGCTATTGCTGCCCCAGAAAATGCAAAGCAAACAAGCCGAAAGGAAATCAGTAAATTACAGGAAGCTTTTAAAGCAAACCCACAGGCCTACATGGAGGCCAAAGGTAGAATCATCAGCGCCGGTGTTCCTGCGTCATCGGCCGGCGGCAGCGGCAGGGCTACTATTTCGATACAAAGCACGAATGCCGCTGCAGGCGGAGGCTCCGCGCCAGCCATGGATGCCAGCCGCATCAAGTCCGTCAATATCAAGAACGCAGACAACTACTCGCCATCGCGAACTACAAATAATCCAATCGAATTAATTCCTTAGACGGTTGCGTTTCTATCTGATCTTCATCTGGACGTGCTGCTGTGCAATTTGCTTTGCACAGCAGGGCGCCATTTCTGGACGGCTCATCGACGGAAAAACTGGTCGTGCTATCCCGTCGGCAAGCATCAGCATCAAATCTGCGGACAAGAAGATTGTTGCATTTAAGAGTACAGATGCCCAAGGCACTTTTTATATTCCTTTCCCGAAAGAACGCGCCCTTCACACCTTGGAGGTCAACCATCTAGGATACAAAAAATACCGTATTTCATTACAAGATATTGCCGAAAACTTTGTAATCAGCCTAGAGGAGCAAGCGATCTTACTGGAAGATGTGGAGGTAAAGAGCAAGCCCATGATACGCCGCCTGGGCGATACCTTGGCTTACGATGTGGGGCAATTTGCGCAAGAAGAGGATCGAAGTATAGGCGATGTTATCAAAAGACTTCCGGGTATGGAAGTCTCCGAATCAGGGCGCATAAAATATCAAGGAAAAGATATTTCAAATTTTTACATTGACGGCGACGATCTTTTAGACGACCGCTATGCCTTGGGAACGCGCACTATTCCGCACAAGATGGTTAAGGACATACAGGTACTCCGTAACCACGAGCATCTCAAGGTGCTCAAAGATAAACGATTTACCGATCAGGTAGCCCTCAACTTGGTGATCAAAGATGAGGCGAAGCTGAAGCTTACTGCGGAGGCAAAAATCGGCGTTGGGCTTCCCAAACAGTATGACAGCGAGCTGAACAACATTTTGTTCAACAAGAAGTATAAAATGCTGAACGTCTTAAATGGCAACAACAGTGGTATTGACCTGAGTAACGAGCTGATCGGCTATAGTCGGGACAACACGCTGGCACGCCTCGGCACGATGCCCATCAACAATTTGCTGTCTTTAGGCACGGTGGGCGCGCCTCCCTTGGCCAAACAACACTACTTCTTTAACAATAGTGGCGCAATCAATACCAACAACCTGTTCAATTTGAAGCGAAATTGGCAGTTGAAATCCAATATACAAGCGCTCTACAACCGTAGTCACCAAAACTTTAGCGGACAAAGCGATTTTATCACAGCAACAGAAACCGTTTCCTTTTACGAAACGCAGCAAAGCGAATTGGAGGAGCTTCTTGCCGCCATCCGTTTGTCAGCCAATAAAAATGTCGACAAAAAATTCATCAGCAACGCCTTGTCCTTGGAATATGAAAAAGAAAACGACCGGGCCGCTATACACAGCAATGAGCAGGAAATCGGCGTCGCACGCCAGCACCAAATACGTGGAATATCCAACCAATTGGAGTACGTTCCGCAATTAGCCAACGGGAAAGTGATACAGCTCAGTTGGTTCCTCAACTACGGATCAAAACCGCAGTCCCTACATTTACAGCCTGGAATATTTCCCACCATACTGCATCAGGGCCGGGCTTACCAAGAAACAATTCAGCGCCTAGATGTACCCAACTTCTTCACGCGGATTTCCTCCGGATACCGCTTACCTAAGGGGAAGATCAGCCAATATTATGGGTTTAACGTCAGCCTGGAAAACCAACAGCTGAGCTCAAGCATCGAGATCAACCACGACGGTTTCATCAGCCTAGCAGCGCTCGACTCCAGCATCAACCGCATGAGCTGGCAACGCGGGCAGTATATGGGCAATGCCGAATATGGATGGAAAAACAAACGGCTGGAAACATCGCTTGTGCTCCCGTTCGGATTCCAACGCACCTCCTACGAGGACGCGCACTACAAGCTGGAAGAAACGCAAAACCGTTGGCTCTTTTTGCCCAACTTTCGCATGAAATACCGTGCTTGGCGCGAAGACGAGCTGGACTTTAGCTACAATTTCTCAAACAACTTTGGAAATATTCAAGATGTGTATCGCGGTGTCATTATCCGCAACTACCGTTCGTTATCGCAGAACACGGCCGAAATCAATGAAAGCAATACACATACCTTTGCCTTCAACTATAGGCTAAACCGAACATTCGACATGTTCTTTTCCAACATCAGTTTAAATTATAGCAGGCAACAGCGGGAGGCCATGCTATCGCAGATCATCAGCAATGATATCTCGCAGACTGTTTTACTCCCCATGCCCAACAGTGTGCATACCATCAGCGCACAGTTGGGGGCCGACAAATATGTGATGCCGTTATCGGGTACCGTCAAACTGAAGACCAACTGGGCCTACACAGCGTTCCAACAACTTTTTAACGGCGAATTGCTTCCTTTCCAAAACATGAGCTATGGTTTAGATCCACAAATGACCATCAAGCTATGGAAACGCATTAACTTTGCCTACCAGGGCAGTCTGCAATGGTCGGTATCAAAACAGCGTGACTTTCCTGATTTTGAAAACCGCATCTTTTCGGCCACACAATACATCAGCATTCCTTTTTATCCGTTTAAGGGGGCTAACGCGCGAATTAGCGGACGGCATCTGTACACGCGTCAGTCTGTCCAAAGCGACTTCAACTACTTTTTTTTGGATGCCTCAGCGCGCTACCGCATCGCGAAATGGAAAACGGATGTCGAGCTGCAACTGAGCAACTTGGGCAATATCAAGACATTCCAAACCTACAGTATATCGTCAAATCAACAATCGCAAAACAACTATGAGCTGCGCGGGCGAATGGCCATTTTTAAGGTTATTTTTGCGCTATAAATCTACACATGTAACGATCCTCGAAATCCCCGCGCGCCATAATAGGAATCCGCTCCGTTGTGGTAGGTGAACACGTGGTCGTAACGACGATCACAGAAGATAGCACCGCCGTGTTTTCTGATTTCTGGAGGAGTAGCCACCCAACTGGAGGTCTTCAGATCAAAAGCCCCAAGCTGTTGGAGCTTTCTGTATTCCTCCTCCGTCAAGATATCTACACCCATCTCCTTGGCCATGTCTAGTGCGCAATTTTCCGGCTTATTGGCTTTTCTAGCGTCTAGTGCTTTCCGGTCGTAGCAAATGCTACGGCGCCCTTTCGGACTCTCTGGCGAGCAATCGTAGAAAATAAAAGCACCACTTACGGCATCAAAAGCGACAACATCGGGCTCACCTTCTGTACGCTCCATTTCCCACAACACAGCCAGCTTGTCCGGGTGCGCCTCTAGCCGCGCCTTGACATTCTCCCATTGGAGATCTGGATGCCGCGACATATTTTTATGAAAACGTTCGGCCAAAATGGTTAAGAGTTCCGCCATTTCTTTCGGATCAAGTTCTACGTTACTGTTTTTCATGGTGTTTTGTTTTATCTCATGCAATGGAAATCAAGCTATTTATAATGGCGCTGTAGATCAGCATAACAAAAGTAAGTATTCTCCACTTATTTTGCAGCTGCTCAAGCTTCCTAAATGTTTACCAATTCTGATCATTCATTTGTAGCTACAACACCGTAGCCCATGATCACACGAAAAGTATATTTCACCCTCCTATGCATCACGCTAATGACAGTCCATACGAAGGCCCAAATTAGTCCTCCAGGACTTGGCGACGGCCGCACGGCCTCTTGGTTTGCCATTGGGGCGCGGCAAGATCTAAACAGCAAAAAAACATGGCAATCCATGACCTACTTGGGATTTGGAAGAAAAAGTAACCCCGATAATGCGAACTTAGTTGTTAAGCCTGCTATTGGCGTGCTAAACCAGGAGTTTTATCATCCCTTCCGAAAACATTGGCAAACCTCTTTCGCGTTGAGCTATCGTCGGCAGCAGGAATACGAGGAAAACTCTCCCTTTGCTAAGAAAGAACCGTCCTTGCAGCAGGAATTCCGCTTGTATGCAAGGCTCTCCCGCTCCATCAAGGTAAAGCGGTTTACATTGACACCCACCATACGACAGGAAATACGACGTTTCTTCCAGCCTAATTTTAGCAATACGAGCGAGCCACTCCAATTTCGTTCTCGCTTTCGCATGCAACTGTCTACCACCATCGATGAGCAAAAGGAACACAAGCTCATGTTAAGTTCTGAGCAGCTATTTTCTATTAAACAAAGCAACGACAGCAAGGAATGGTCACCCTTCAGCTATAACGAAAGCCGATTTATGTTCTACTACAGCTACTCCCCAAAAGACGCCAATCTGATTTTTGATGTAGGATATATGTACAACCTTATCGGTCAACATGCGCCATCGAGCGTACATTATCTCGCATTCGACGTGATCTTAAAGAACCCTTTTCATGTTTTTGAAGGGCATGATGCCCGATAAATTACTCAGCTCTAGGTTCTACGCGTGCGCGAGCTACTTCATCCAATGCATGTCTAAGGCCGGCTAACGGCAATACGAATACGCGACTAGGTGCTTGTTTTTAATCCAAGCGCTCTCTGACCTACATCAGCAAGCTCATTCGGCTAAAAGTGGCACTAAGCGGGAGCGATAAAGTTCGCATACCACTGTCCAGATGACTTCACGATACGTTTTTGCGTTTCGAAATCAACGTGCACCAATCCAAATCTAGGGTAGTAGCCCTCTGCCCACTCGAAGTTATCCAGGAACGTCCAAACAAAGTAGCCGCGTACATCCACCCCCTCTTGCTTTGCGCGAAGCACCTGCGCGAGGGCATCCTGCAGATACTGCCGCCTTTCCTTATCTGCTACCCTACCGTCGATAACCTGATCGGTAAAAGCCGCGCCATTTTCCGTGATAATAAGCGGTGGAATAGCAGGGTAGGCATTAAATTTTTTCAAGATATGGTAGATGGATTCAGGATACACTTCCCAGTTCATCGCCGTCATGGCTACTTTCCGCTCTTTAGCGCTCACAATCTTTGCCTGCAAAAAAGGGACGAACAGCGCATAGCGTATAATCTCGCGCGTATAGTTTTGCAAGCCGATAAAATCCATATCAAACTTGAGATCCGCCTCATCATGTTGTTTGATATGTTTTTCGATGCGTCGCAGCACCTTGATCTCACTTGTCGGATAACCCATGCCCAAAAGCGGTTCAATAAAAAGCCTATTCAGCAATACATCGGCTTTTCTAGCAGCAATAATATCGCGTTCGCGATTGCTAAAAGGTTCAACATGCGAGCAAGAAAAAGTTGTCCCCACCATACTATCCCGCTGCAGGGATTTAATGATACGTCCCCCATGCGCCTGCGACAGAGCCGCATGATGCGCCACGGCCAAAAAGTTATCCAATCCCTTTTTGCCGGGTGCATGAACACCAAAGAAGTAGCCTGCCGCGCTGAATACCGTCGGTTCATTGAGCACCATCCAATGCTTAACACGATCGCCAAAATATTTGACACAAAGACCTACATAATCGCCAAACCAGTCTTTGACCTCTCTATTCACCCAGCCGCCCCGCAACTCGAGGGCATGCGGCAAATCCCAATGGTAGAGCGTCAGCCAAGGTTGAATACCGAGCTCCAAAGTAAGATCAATAAGGCGGTTATAGAAATCGATGCCTCGTTGGTTAATGTTCCCTGTCCCCAAGGGCATGATTCGGCTCCACGATATCGAAAAGCGGTAGTGCCGAATGTGCATCCGATGCATTAATTGAAGGTCTTCAACATAACGGTTATAAAAATCGCAGGCGATATCGCCAGTATGGTTTTGGAATATCTTATTTTTTTTCTGCACGAATACGTCCCATATCGAATGACCCTTACCGTCGTGCTCATGAGCCCCTTCTATTTGATAGGCGGCTGTAGAAACGCCCCAGACAAATGTACTGCCAAAGGCTTCCTTAGTTAAATGCATGAATCGTTTTGGATTTTAGTGATCCGCCTCTTTAACAAGAATCCGTATTTCCTATTACACATCTAATTTACTAAGCCGGCTTGATTTTTTGGGACCTAAGCGGCGAATAAAAGGATGAGAATTGGTTTAAAAACAAACGGAAAACAATGCGCTGGAAGAAGTATGTTATCTTTTTCATCATCTATATTGTTTTACTGGACCATACTTAAATTATACATACCAAGGTACGCATAAAAAAGATAAGTAACACATAAACAAAACATTAAGTTTACATTAACAACCACACAGCCTCATTCACGCGTGAATATATGCTTTCGATCTACGTTTTAGATCGATGCAAAGCACGAAATATGCTGCTAAGCCACAGTTATCGAAAGAAAATCTAAAAGAAAAAAGAACGACTTGTTTTCAATGATTGTTAAGGGCTGTGTCCAATTTTATAGCTCCAATGCGGCTAATCTTTCAAGATTGCTATTTCAAACATTGTATCCCAATTTTTTCCGGTTACAAAGAAGGTCCCGGATTCACTATTATAGGCAATCCCATTAAGAACATTAAGATCAATATGCTGCCCCACTTGCTCGCGCAATGCAGAAAGATCAATTAGAGCCTCAACAGCGCCCGTTTTCGGGTCGATAACAGCTATAACATCTTCCTCATAAAAATTGGCATAAATCTTACCGTCAACCCATTCCATCTCGTTGGCTTTGGGAATAATTCGCTCGTTGGTGGCTACATGAATATATCCCTGTTTCGTAAAATTCTTTGGATTCACCAGATAAATCGTCTCCGATCCATTAGACATATATAGTGTTTTGCCATCATTGGTTAGTCCCCAGCCTTCCATCGGCTGAAAGTAAGGCAAACTATCGATTTTCTTCAAGCTTTGTGCATCGTAAACGTAGGCAAGATTGTTTGTATAAGTCAGCTGATAAATCTTATCCTGCAACACGGTGGCTCCTTCCCCGAATATAGCATCTGACAGTTCTACTTTTACAATTGGCAGCCCTGTGTTAGGATTCACGAGCCGAATACTCGACTTACCCTGCTTACCACTTCTACCCATTCCATTTCCAGTACTCTCCACAAGTTTGCCTCGATAAAACTCTAAGCCCTGTGTGTATGCACTTATATCATGGGGATATTTATTGACTATGCGGTAATGCCACAAGGCAGGTTTTAAGGCAGGTAAAAAATCAAACGCCAATGACTGTTCCTCCCTGTCGGCTCCGTTATACAATATCGCACGAATCACCTGCTTTCCAAAACGCTCATCCGAAAGGGTATGTTTGACTGCCGTATTGGCCTTTACCACACCCAGCTTATTGTCTCCCAAGAAATAGGCAATGGAATCGACGACCTCGGAAACGCTATCCAATAAAAGTACCAACTCTTCGCCGGGCACATACTTGCTTTTGACACCCTGAAATTTTATGTCCTGCGTTAAAGCCGGCGATCGATCATTTTCTTTATCACGATCTTTCTCTTCGTTATTACAGGCCATAAAAACGATTAACACCATGCATGCTAAAGCGATTATTTGCAGATATTTTTTGTTTTCGTATGATTTCATGCCCTAAATTATCTAAATGAATTGACTTTTCACCGTCCAATATACAATCTATGGCAAAGGAGCTCATTCAGTAAGCTCGCGGATCAGTACAACACCAAACCGAGCAGCACTTCCATATATTGCTGTGGCACTAGGATCGTTCAGCTTGGTTAGTTCATAGCGTTTATCGTCTACCAGCTGTTCAAAGTCATCAACCGAAATTACTTTACCATCCCGCACATACAACGGGAGCTCCACTGCTGTAAGCTGTCCGCTTTTCTTGCGGTATGTTTTTCCGGTGCCCATATGGCCAACGGTCACATAGTTTCCATCAGGCAGTTCATCGTGAAATTTCTGTTCCCAAGCCGCTGCGTTAATCAGTTTGGCCGTACGCTCTTCATACTGCGCAATGGTCTCCTTGTCTTCCGCATTCATATTATGCAAAAAAGCAACGATCTCCCGCTGCGTTTCTCCTAGCGTATACCGTATCCAAAATGGTTTACAATCGATACAGTTTGCTTTGTTCGATGTAAGGTGCAATATCCCCACCTCCTTGATCATTTTACAGTAAGCCTTTGCGGCATCCGCCGGCAAGGAATAGCTCCGACGGAGTACTTCCGTCGGAGCTATTCCTGTGCCCGCATCGAACTTACCCAGTTGAAAATGAATCTGCAATTGGCCATCGGCAAAAGAAAGATTTCCTATCTCAATTTTGGTAATCGAATCCTTCGTTTCTGCCGATAATAGACTCGTTACCGGAAAAAACAAAAGCAACAATAAAATTTGTCGTATGTTCATACTATACAGCTTTAGATTCCGCTAAGATAGTTTTATCCATTCTTTATTGTCTTTTTTATTTCTATTTTTCTGTAATTGTTTTATCACAATCTTTAGCTCTTCAAAACAAGGATTTAACTTTGCGGCCTTTAGCCCACAGCTCAAAATCCTTCCGTGACTAATCCCAACACAGGCTTTCACTCCCCATATGGCAGTGATGTAGCCTCTTTCCTGTAAATCAAAACCTTAACCGCAATGCGTACAGCAGATCAATACGGCCAGCCGAACCGCAAATAGCACTTGCTTAAAATACAACGAAAAGGGAACATGTTAAATCTTTGTTAAATCGTTATAGCAGGTATTGCAATCCGCAGAAATACCCTTACCTTTGGGTATTCATAATTAGGTTTATAATTGGTTAGTTAGTTAAAAATCCTAGAGCTCCCCGCTTTAGGATTTTTTTGTTTGATAGCTTCACCATAGTCCACAGCGCTGCTACCTGTTCGTATATCTTCCTTTAATTGGAAACAGGGACTCTGCGCGCGGAATATTGCCGCACCATGTATCCCCATCTTGCTATTTAGCCACGTACCGACCAATCGTTTTATGCTTCAACGATTCAATATATAATACCCTATCCCCGGCAAACCATCGATTTTCTATCTTCCGCACTTTCGCTAACGCGCTATCGGCGATAAAAATAGTATCTCCCTCCAGCCTCAGGCCAGCTTGGTCGAAATCAAGCATATCCCCTATGGAAAAGCCCTCGCTATACTTCCAAAAGCGCGTATCAGCGACCTTATCGTTACCATTTGAGCAAGCACAGCATAGGAAAATCAGCATCGCTTTTTGTAAGCATAAACGCATAATGTTGATCCACATATATCTACTTATTTACAGATTTTATCAAGATTACGGTCGAGAAATTGATTGCCACAGTTCTCTCGGCGCATCGTCCACAGCACATCATGGGCTCCCGCACCGCCATCCAGTTTTAACAGGGAAACCACCAGTGTATGTAATAGAGATACCCGTCTTTTAGATACAGGCGCACTGCACCATCCGATTGCCCATGCGGCGCTTCAGCCAAGTGGATCAGCAACAGCTCTCCTTCTCCCTCCACGTTCAACAGCTCTGCTTGGCTTGCCGCAAAAGGGAACATCGCTTTAAGTTCCGCGAACGTGGTTTTTTCTGAAAGGTGCCGATCGCCATATTGTATAAAGTTAGCGTTCGTCAACCGAAATTCATCAACTGCAACCTTATCTTGGCTTTTCTCAAATCGGGAACCATTTTTATAGAGGTAAGCGTCATCAGCATGTTTGCTGCCATCTTCTTCTTCAAAAATGTAGCTGCAAGGCTGCAGGTCCATCAAAAGATGTACGCTATCTGCTTTCCCAAAAACCGCTTGGAATGCATCATAGGTAAAAAACCGCTTAAGCTTCCCATTAAAAAGTGCCGCATCGGCATCAAAAATTTCGGTCTTCGTATGCTGCTGCGCATAGATTCCCGTGGTACAGCAAAAAAGCAGAAAAGCAATAAGAAGCGTATATTTTTTTGTCATATGGATAGATGTTTGTTTCCAGCTTACTCTTCCGTTGCCTGTAGCCCTACGCGTTTAAAATACGCTTGTTGTACTTGTAGCGACTTGTCTGCCTGCGCGGTAAGCAATATATTTTTGAGGTTAATTTCTTCTCTTATTTTATTTTTTTCCAAGCTATCGGTAGCCTCTACGTAGCGCACAAACAGCGGGCCATATTGCTCTTTCACAATCAGCATATATTCGCCAACCTGTTCGTGAAAATCCTGCGCCTCTTCACTGGGCTGCAGTTCTTCCAACAGCGCTTTCATCTCCGCACCGTAACTGGCTATGCGTTGTGCCTTTTTGAAACGCGCTTCGTAATCAAATTTATCCGAGTTACTTCCATCAAAAGCACCGTTCTGCAGCTCCTGATAGCGTTCGTCGACGACATTCATCGTCTTCAGAATAAGATCCGCCGTTTTCTGATTATAGGCATATTCCTTTCCTCCATCACAAGCTTGCAACAGCAGCACACAAATGGAGAATACAACTAGTTTTTTCATCATTTTCTTTTTTTAACTAGGTGAAGGAACATACTTTTGCGCAAAGGGTCATCATCCCTTTACAATGTGCTGCACATGCATTTATGATTCGCCAAAGGCAATCGCTCTTTTTTTTAAACAGCACTGCGCTCCCTCGGGTATAAAGTGCTTAGGCATAAGCAAGCGGAATATGCAACACAACCTGCTTACCGCCCTCAGGACGATCGGTACTGCTGATCATGGCTTTTTTTCCGAGCAGGTTGATGCGTTCTTGGCTTATGGCACCAGACAAGGATTTGTGCGGGTGCGTGCTCGAAACAGGTGTTGCCTTTCCACTATCGCTAATGCGTACAACGAGCAGGTCTTGCTCCTGAAATGTAAAATCGATCGCTATTTTCCCGTTACCGCTATCCAGGTCAATACCATGGAGAATGGCATTTTCAACGTAGGGCTGTATCAGCATAGGGGGCAACAGCGCCGCCGTTAAATCTTGGCCATAGGGCTTTTCTATGGTATACAAAAAAGCATCCTCACAGCGCATCTGTTGTAAGGACAGATAGTTTTCCAAGGTGTCAATTTCCTCGCTCAGTGGCACCAGATGTTCGCGACTGAGCTCTAAGCTGCTGCGCAGCAACCTACTAAACCTGTTGAGATATTTTATCGCCTGTTCTTTTTTGCCCAAGCGCACAAAACTCTGCACAGCAGCAAGGGTATTAAAGATAAAGTGAGGCTCCATTTGCGTGCGCAACAGCTGTTGCTGCAACATCATCTGCTCTTTCTCTTGGCGCAAGCGTCGCTGTCGGAAGCCATAGTATAAGAAGAAAATCGATAATGCCAAGATCACGGCAAACAACAGAACGATTGTTAGCCAAAGGCGGTTTTGTTGTAGCTGCAGCTTATTGATCTTGATGCTCTCGTTGAGCGTTTGGATAGAGCGGTCTTTGGTTTGCAGCTGGTAGAGTGCGTTCATCTCCGCAATGGCCTGCGTGTTTTCCGTTTGGTATATTCCCTTTTGGAGCTGAGCCACCAACCGCAGCAGCCTGATCGCTTCGTTCGGCCTGCCTGTCAACTGCTCGTAGGAAGCCAAATTTTGGTAGTAAATAAGCATGTTGTCTGCATGGATAAACTCCGCCTTGTCCTTGAGCAGCGCCTGTGCCCTAGCGATGCAGGCTCGGGCTTTGTCGGCCTGCCCTTGTTCCACGTAGACTGCCGCGATATTGCAGTAGTCTACAAATAAATTATTGAGCTGCACATTGGTTGGGTCACCCAATTCCGCCAGAGTCTCATCCAGCTTCGCCTTTTCCACTTGGTAATGCAATACGGAATCCGCTTGCTTATTCAACTCGAAGTATTGTATTTTGGCGTCGTACAGATAGCTATTATTGTAACGCCCGGGATTGGCGCTATGCAAGGCTTCCAATCGGGTTAAATAGGTTGCAATACTATCTACAGATCGTTGTCGGACGTAGAGCACGTGAATCATCTGCACCAACACACGCTGTTTGTTGATATGTCCCTCCGGCAGGGAATCCGACAATAACAGTGCAGCACGATTCATCTTCTCACAAAGATCGTATTGAAACATATTTTGGTTGCTTTGTGCTGCCGACAGGAGGAATACCGATCGAGCTTCGGGCGAAAGCCCTGTCGAAGAGTCAGACAGCACAATCGCGGCGGCCTTATTGTAATAATATCCCGCTTCGTTAGCCTTGGCCGCTTGATTGCGGATATTCCCCATACCATTGTAAATAAGCGCCTTCAGCCGCATATTGCCGGTAGTCGGCTCAATCAAATCGAGGGCCTGTTCAATAATCATACGGGCCGAATCGTTTCCTTTCATGGCATATAAGCGTGCCATACGATATTTCGCATCCGCAAGCAATGCGGTGTCTTGCTTCACCGAGGGTAAGTCGTGGTAGTATTTCCATTGGGCAAGCAAGCTGTCGCCGTTTTCCGGCGACACATTAACCTTATCCAGCGCTTTCATTTCTTGCGCAAGCTTATCGCGTTCGCTCGTTTGAACGCTCGCCTTTTTGCAGGCCTGCAGCGCCATAATACTACAGCATATAGCTATGAAGACACTCCTTTTCATTTGTTTGGAAAGAGCAAATTGAGGATCGAATTTTTTCTCCGCGTGGAAATCGGTATTTCTTCGTTATTTTTTAGGATGATGTATTCTGATCGGCTAACGCCAGATACATATTTCTTATTCACCAAATACGATTGATGGGTACGCAGGAAGTGCGGCGCCGGCAGCAATTCTTCGTAATATTTAAGTGGTTTTGAGATCAGCTGCTGAGATTTGTCGTTCAGAAAAAAAAAGGTGTAAGGCCCATCGCCTTTGCAATACACAATATCATCCACAGCGACAATCCTCGAATTGTTGAGCGTATTCAACACGATATGTTCGGGCAAGGTACCCTGGTCCATGGACTGCTGCGTAAGGGCCAACTGCTGCATCCATTGCGGATTGTTTTCACTTTTCCGGCGATATCGGCCAAGCGCCTCATTCAGCTCACTTTGGTCTATAGGTTTCAGCAAATAGTCCAAAGCACCAAACTTGATAGCCTTGATCGCAAAATGATTGTAAGCCGTGATAAAGATAATATGTTGCGGTATAGGCTCCAGTTTAGCGAGCAGATCGAAGGCCGTACCATCCCGCAATTGTATATCCATCAGGATAACATCCGGCGCCTTCTCCGTAATCAGCTTGCTTGCGGTGAGCACCGTATCCGCCCAACCAATGAGCTTCACATCACTCTCCTGCTCTACCAAGTAGGTTATTTCCCGCCGCACGGCAGGCTCGTCTTCTATGATTGCCAAGGTCATCATTGTTACTTTTTTGCGTTTATCGTAAAGATAACACAATACACGCTTCATAGATGCGCTTTATTTACAATCCGCAGCGGGCATTTATGAATTGTCAACCCGAGCTCTTCCCTAGCCTATCGCCCTGCGAAGCGCTATGGCCATAAATCGCTACTACTTTATTTACCAAACTGTCCGACGGCGAACAGCCATCCGTCCAATAACGGACAAAGAGCAAAAGCGCTACAAGTCACAAATATTTAGTATACAACCTATTAACTATTTTGGCAAAAGCCTTGCCTCTTTCTTGGCATGCAGCACAAAAAGCTTTCTATGGAGTCCAGAAATCCGGAATCTGTTTACCGAATAGATACCGGTATTCACCGAGAAAGGAAGACCGCTGATCTAATTGATCTGTCAGCAAACATGGAAGGTTTCTACTTTTGAGACATCAAACAAGCAATTAAAAAATTAAAAAACATACAACATCCACAACCATGAAAAAGACATTAACAAGCATCGCCACAGCATTGATCATGATCAGTTCGTTTTGTTCCTTTGCCGCAGAAAAGAACAATCCGCTTCGAAATCTGGAATCTGCCAAGATCATTACCACCTACCTCGAAGCGACCACACTCGGCAGCATAGACCTGAATAAATACCTTTTTGCCGACGATTTCCAGTATCGCAACAGCGTAAATAAGGACAGCTATAACAAGAAACAATACCTCGAGTTCTTAAAGGCCCATAAAGGCGTCACCTTCAACTGCAAAACCAGCTATGAGATTTTGGATCAAAGTGGTAAAGCATGCGTAGCCAAAGCGACTATGGTATTTAAAAACTTTACCCGTGTAGACTATATCACGCTTAATCAAGATAACGATGGTTGGAAGGTCAGCAAGGTCGTCACCACCTACCCGTAAACCACTGGCGATCCCACTTCAGTCTAAAATAAAAAACATGCAATCTATTTTTGCATGTTTTTTATTGAATACTTAAAAATAACGATCAAGATTCGCTGCCAAAAAGTGTGCGCACCATGTAAATTACCGCATAAATCACCGCAAGTTCCTTGTTTTCAAGATCGGTAGTTTAGCTTTATAATGACTTCAGCAATAAAAAGTAACAAAGCCGAGTATAAAGGTTGTTTAGGATAATCATTAAATTTGCGTTATGACTAGCAAGATAGCACCAATATACATCGACCCCACTACAGATTACGGCTTTAAGC
>JAAIGF010280537.1_pt1 | contig 42994 bp, 44 predicted proteins | sample 6487441 | NCBI WGS metagenome assembly JAAIGF01 (sample SAMN13974129, study PRJNA590717) | phyllosphere metagenome | biome: pepper field; feature: multiple bacterial spot infested pepper fields; material: pepper leaves; isolation source: leaves from pepper fields | host: Capsicum annuum ...
GAATGGGCATGATCCGTATGCCTATCTCAAGGATGTGTTGACGCGGTTGCCGACACAGCGGGCCAGTGAGATCGGGCAATTGCTGCCGCATCAGTGGGTGCCGGCCTGACTTACGCAAGGTGAGTTGGGCGGACGCTTACGCACAAACCTTCACTGCTATAACTCATGCGTCTGTGCCCAATCTGCTCGAAGCGCTCACCATTGAGTGGCCGTTTGATAGCTGGTGTCGGGCCTCTGCGACAAGCAGTGCGTTGGCGTCCACTTCTTTGAGGAAGCGAGAGCTATCAAACGCTGTTCATCTGGCATTTTATTGCCGGTTGCGGCAATAAAATGCCAGGGTCACGCCATCAATGAGACGCTATATATGAAAAACCGTTATAAAAATCGAGAATGTCGTCTCCGTATTTTGTTGGAGTGATTTTTGCTTACGACTGATCAGTGCACATAAAACGAGGAGTGTTACCATGAAAATCGACAGCGGATCTGCTCATTCTGTAATCGGCTTGCGTGGCCAGAAAAGTACATTTGAGGAGACGAAAGACAGCTTTTCTGACTCTTTCTCCCAAATTCTCGCCGAGCAGAGTCAGAGATCCTTCGAAAGTAATGGCGCAGATGCCAATTTGAAGGGGGGTGATAAAATAGATTTCACCAACATGACCCCTAGAAAACTGCATGAAACAGTAGGATGGCTCACGCGGACTGGTCAGATGGATCTAGACGAGTCGTCTGCGTTGGTTGGGATGATGAACTCGTCTTCACCGTTGTTAAAGGTTAACTACGATGGGCTGCCGTTAGACTATAGTGACAGTCCTGTTAACTTCTTTGAAAAGATTCAGAGCAGTATTAGTGGAGCGCACTCCCGAAATGAACAGTCCAGTGTGGAAGGTTTGCAGCGGGCTGCAACTGCTCTGTCACTATTCCAAGGTTATACACCGCCAAGTGTAGATTTTACAGTTTAATTTTCGATTTTCTATATTTCACAGCGATTATTAAATTGTGCGTCGCTCCAATGAGTTTTGGAGCGAGCGCCAATTCTCTAAAAACTCCTCTAGCTCTTGCCCGTCGACCAAATGCGCCACCACATGATTGGCATTCAAGAAGTTTTATAAATCCCAGGTTTTGAGCCGGACTCTATTGGTCTGAGCAAGTGATCGCTTAGTGCTGCGACAAGCTAGTTCTGGGTATCCTACGTTAGTCGTAGCTCTCACCGCTAAATTGTTGCTATTTGTGACTTGGCTGACATCTTGGCGGTTCAACAGCATTTGGCCTTAAGTTTTTTTCCGTCACAGCTCAAATTGATTCTGCTCCCAGCGCTCTGCTGGTGACCTAATCGACTACCGCTCTAAAGAATTGTGTATGCCTGCCGTTAAACAGGATGAGGTGTGTCTTGCACCACAGTCAACGCACCGAATTGCCCTTGATGCACTTTAGTGGAGGGCTTCGGGGCAACATACGCTCGGACTAAGGAAAGGGATTCATGAACACTATTCCGACATTCAATTCATATTCTATTGCCGACAATAAGTCTAGCCAGATTTTCCAGGTGACTAAACCAACCGAAGCCAACCTAGGCAGTGTGGCCGCTGTTAACGAGGGCGCAGGTCGGGTGGAGTCTGGCAACAGTGTACAAATTAGCCAAGAAGCACTAGATAAATATAGAAACTACGCCGAAGCATTACAGGCGGCTAATTCTAACGGCGCTAAGCAAGGGCTTTCTAGCGGTGTCCAAATTCTTGATCCCAATGCTTTGAGCGAGGAAGAAAGTAAAAAATTAGTCTCCAGCATGTCTAGGGACTTCGTTGCCATACAGATGGATGAAATAAGCAAAAAATTTGAGTCCATTGAGGTGGCATATGTGCGCCACCGTGCCGTGGATGGTCAAATCGATAAAACGTACCTCGATGTTATGAAGGAAATCTCTGCCGAGCACCCTGATTTAAAGGGTGCATCCTTCGGTTTCAGTGTCAACGCAGCGAGAGAAATAGTCCTCGTGAACGCTGATGAGCTTAGTAAGGACCAAGCGGATCGGCTGCTTAAGGCGCTAAACGGATCAGAACTTTTAGTGAAGCAGGCCAATGAGTTAGCGGACGCTCAGATTGCAGTCTTCGAAGCCGAAAGCTTCCATGATGGCAGCGTGGAGTTTAATCGACGAAACTACGGCAAGACAATTGATATAAGTGCACAGATTCTGTCCAGGGTTGAGGCCCGTACTGCGTCTCGGGACGGCTCTGCAGTCGAGGTGCATCAAAAAAACTGGAATAATAACTGGAGGCAGCAGTTGTGGGCCAAAGGAGAGAGGGTATAACTACGCACGTCTCGCCGCTTAAATACTCAGCCTGTGAGTGACTGGCAAGCTTGCTCACGGACCCGCCCCGTAACTGTCCCATCATGCTGTTCGCCCCCCAGTTCGCTGACAGAGCAGTTCTGCCAACAGCATGGGGGCGCAGCTACTTTCTCTACAGAATCGGCCAATACCGGATAGTAGCCTAAGCTCGCAAGGTAAAGGTGAATGGATACATGACGTTGTGGTAGTTAGAACGCTATCCGCCCTGACATACCCGGTTGAACCTCACCTCCGACCCAGATATCACTTCCGAGCTTCTCAATTTTTATCCGGCCTCGACGACCCAATACAGTGCCTTGGCTCGCAGTGTAGTGGTCTGGCATGACCCCAGTAGAAATCAGCCATTGCGCCAGGCCCGCATTGAGACTTCCGGTAACAGGATCTTCATTCAACTCTTCCCCCATAAAGGCGCGCACCTCGACATCTGCGTCCGCATGAGAACCTTGCCAAGGCGCGACCACTCCTACATTGAGTCCATTGAGTATCGTGTAATCTGGACGAATCGCCAAAACGTCATCACGCGATGGCAACAGTACGGCAACCCAGCCAGGACCGTTATCGACCTACTGACTGGCAAGGATGCATTCAGGGGTTAGACCTAGCCCACTCTCTATTTGCCGCAGCATAGTGTCCTCTAACGCTCCGGTCCGTATTAGGGGCGGCGCCGCAAACGCCAGACAAGCACCATTTTGTCGAATACGGATCAGGCCTGCCAAGCACTCCTGAACAATCTCTTTATCGGTATTGCCGGAACTTTGATTTAGCCATACATGACAGCTCCCTAGTGTTGGATGCCCGGCAAAGGGGAGCTCTCGTAGCGGGGTGAAAATTCGTACGCGGTAATGTGCTTCGGGAGAGTTTGGCTTCAGGAGAAAGGTTGTCTCGCTAGCTGTGTCCAAGCCGCAAAGTCACGCATTTGTTGGCTGCTCAGGTCATCGGCACCAATTACGACGGCAACGGCGTTACCTTTGAAGGGTTGTTCGGAGAAAACATCAACTTGCTCGAATAGTAACGAAACCGGCATGTAGCCTCCTCTGTCGATACTGCGGGGGAACGAGTGAGCATATCCGCCGTCGCAAACCGCGTTGTGCCGTGTTCTTGGCCAAGCCGCGAAAACGAATATCTGCGTAGCTGAATTGGAACTTTATAATTTTTTCAGTTCATAGTTGTGCTGCGATGACTCACCGTTGTCGGCCTGCTGTATCAAGCTTTGTAGCTGGGTTTTATATCCTTTAGGGATTTGCGCTTCTTCTATAGCTGGAAGTGATATGTAATGGTCCAGAATTTCTTTGTATGTGTCTGAGGATACTTTTCCTTTGTTTTCGTAAGCCGCATTCATGGTTGCAATTATGTGCAGTTTCCAGGCTTGTTCTTGATCATAGGATTCTTGCCATGCAGCCCTGCGTTCATTGATAGTAAATGAGTCACTATCATCGTATGTGATCAGTGCCAATTGATCGCGAGAAATTCCCTTGAATGGATTGACGCTTTTGCCATTGGAAAAGTCCGTTGCTTGACTCGCCTGAGCGAGGCGTTGCGGATCATCAGAGGCAGGAACCTCGAGGTCATGTGCAGCCTTGTTGGTTTGATAACTGCCGCCCAGCAGTTTATCCACGGTTAATTGAGCGATTGCAGCCAGGCCGTCGCGGCTGTTACTGGCATCACGCCTGGTTGCACGAATAGCGGCGTCGCTGAGCTGGCTTGAGAGCGACGAAATCTGCGTTTGGGCACGGGGCGTCGCACTCCCGGTGCCGATGGTCATTTCGTAGGTGGTAACACTACCGATCTTGCTGATCGGACTTTGGATGTTATTCTGTGCCTGTTGTGCTGCGGAGATGCCAAGCTGATTGATGCTGTTCATATTGGATTCCGTAATTACCTGCACCGTATCTAGATAAGGAGGTTAGAGGAAATAGCCAGGACTGCCTTTTGCTATTATCTCATGGTTTACCCGCTACAAACTGCTTGAGTGAAACTGTTCATTTTTCTTGTGTCGCTTACTCAGCGCCGGGATCGCTGCTAACCCTTTGAAACAGTTGGGGCCGTTAACGCCCCTTCCGGCAAAAGGAATCACTACCTCTCTATAGAGCGGCCTCCTGCTGCGCTGCGGATCAGCCGCCACCCTATTAAGCCATACGGAACCGGCTCACCAGTTTCTGCTGATGCTCCGCTAGACGCGCCAGCTCTTGGCTAGTCACCGCTGTCTGCTCTGCACCGGCACTTACCTGAATTACCAGGTCGTTGATCTCGTTGACGTTGCGGCTGATGTCTTCGGACACCGCACTTTGCTCTTCGGCTGCGGAGGCAATCTGAATGTTACGGTCACTGATGCGTGCAACGCCTTCGGTGATTGAGGCCAGCAGCTCGCCGGCGCGGCCAATGCGACTAGCGCCTGACTGCGCCTTACCCAGCGTTTCGAACATTGAGCTGCTGGCACGGTCGGAACCGGCCTGCAGGTTACTAATCATCTCTTGGATGTTTCCGGTCGACTCCTGGGTGCGCTGCGCCAGCGTGCGCACCTCAGAAGCTACTACAGCAAAACCACGACCATGGTCGCCGGCACGGGCAGCTTCGATGGCCGCGTTAAGCGCCAGCAGGTTAGTTTGTTCAGCAATGCCGCGGATCACGTCGAGCACCGATGAAATCGCATCACTTTCCTGCTTCAGGTCATCGATGATTGCCGCTGTCTGCTCAGCTTGGGTCGACAGTTCGCGAATCAAGTCGATTGTGCCGTCGACCTCTATACGGCCCTGGGTGGTACTGGCGTGGATCTGTTGCGACAGGCTGGCCGCATCGTTGGTGCTCTGCGCCACCTCGCGCACGGTGGCGCTCATTTCGTTGATGGCGGTGGCCACCAGCTCGGTGCTCTGGCGCTGCTGCTCGACGCTGCGGCTGGTTTGCAGGGTTACTGCTGAGGACTCTTCGGCTGCAGTGGCCACCTGCGCCGTGGCGTTGCCGATTTCCTGGACTATCTCGGCCAGCTCGTTGGCCATGCGGTTAAGGTTCTCGGCGATCTGACCGAATTCATCCTTACTGCGGTAGCCGGCACGTGCGGTCAGGTCGCGGCGCGCCAGACCGTCGAGGGCAGCATTGATGTCTTTGACGGCCAGGCCGATGCTACTAATGATGAGCGACGACAACAGCGCCACCATCACCATGGCCAGCAATGCGCCAGCTATAGTCAGCCACAGCGCCTGACTGGCTTCGCCACGGGCGTAGTCGGCCAAACGAGTAACGCCTTGTGCCAGCGTCTGTTCCACTTCGCCCATTTGATCGATGCGCTGGGTAGCCGTTTCGAACCAGGCTTCAGGCTGGACGCCCAGCGCCTCGCCCAGTGGCATCTCGAATGCCAGGCGTTGAAGCTTGGCTACTTCTATTGCGGCCGGGGTCTGTTGACTTTGCTGGTACTGGCTGAGCACCGCTGCAGGGGCCTTGCGCTGGAAACCTTCGGCATACGCGGTGAACTCGCCCAGATTGCGGCTGAAGCGCGACAGCAGCGAGGCGTCGAAGTGGCCTTGGTTGAACGCAAGGCCGAGGATCACGCGTTCGCGGCCAGCCCGTTCTTTAAGTTCGATGAACTGGTTCAACGCGCTAAGGGCATGGACGACATCGGTATTACTGACGCGGTTCTCCAAGGAGTGGGTGTAGCCGACCAAGGTCTTGATGATCTCGGTGTAGTGGGAGCCCGACTCGCCGCTGTTAAGCGCCAGCTTGTCGACCTGCTCGCGCAGTGCTGCGAGGGTTTCGAGGGAGCTACGCACTTTACCGATCTCGGCGTCGCCATGGGTCGGTAGACGGCGCACAGCGTCGATTGCTGCGTTGCTGTCGCTGCGCATTTGCGCCAAGCGCCTGCCCATCGTGGCGCCGCGGCTGCCGATGAACACCCCGCTAGCGCCTCGCTCGCGTTGCAGCAGAGTAATCAGCTGACTCAACGACTGGGCGTTGCTGCTGGTAGTGACAGTGTTTTCCATGTCGCGCAGCGTGCGGTAGTTATCGGAGATATAAACCGCAGTCAGAGCCAGAAAGCCAAGGACTGGGAAAAACAGAATCAACAGCAGTTTCAGGCGAAGCGGCGCATTGGTCAGCATCCTTCTGGCCTCATAAGTAGCGGAAATATTGGGGTAGGTGTCGAGTGGTCAATGGGTGGCGAATAGCCATTATTGTGCGGTCATTCAATAAAAAAGTCAGCACGCTCATGCTGTTAGAAATATCAATCTATTTCGGGAGCCAGCTATGCATCCCCTCACTGCGCGTTTCCATGACCTCGGCGGATTGAGTCAGTCCGATGCTGAGAGGGGGTTCTGCATCTATTGGTAAAAACTTGCATTTATTTGTAAATGTCACAGACTTGTTGATGGTCTGACCTGCTCGCTCAACGTCGCGTGCTGCTCACTCAGAGCGTAAAGCGCCCAATCGTCCCATTCAGCTCGCCGGCCAGTTGCGCCAGCGCCTCGCTCGCCCCGGTGGTCTGGCTGGCACGCACGGCGGACTGGGCGGAAAGGTCGCGAATCCGCACTAGGTTCTGGTCGACCTCCCTGGCTACCTGAGCCTGTTCCTCCGAGGCACTGGCGATCACCAGGTTGCGCTCATCGATCTCCGCCACCGACTTGACGATGCTCGACAGCGCCTGATTGGCGGAGGTGGCCTGGCTGTGGGTCTGCTCGGCCTGCGAGGTGCTGAGTTCGAGGGCCTTGACCGTGTTGTGAGTACCGGCATGCACCTGTTCGATCATGCTTTCGATTTCCCGGGTGGACTCGCCGGTACGGTGCGCCAGGCCACGTACCTCGTCGGCGACCACAGCGAATCCCCTGCCGGCTTCACCTGCCCGGGCCGCTTCGATCGCGGCGTTGAGGGCCAGCAGGTTGGTCTGCTCGGACACTGCGCGAATGACTTCCAGTACCTTGCTGATCGCCTGCGTGTGGTTCGAAAGCAGTTGCGCCTGAGCGGATGCGTCACCCACGTTGGTTACTAGGTGGCTGATCGAGCCCAGGGTCACATTGAGTTCCTCCTGCCCTGAACGTGCGGCCCTGTTCGAGGAGCGGGACGCTTCGGAGGTCGAGGCCGCGTTGCGCGCCACTTCCTCCACAGCCTGGGTCATCTCCGTAACGGCGGTGACCGCCATCTCGATTTCGATGTTCTGTGAGTTCAGGTCTGCATGGCTGTCGCGCATCAGCGCATTGAGTTCTTCTGCAGCGGATCCCAGCTGGTTGGCGGCAGCGCCTATCTGCTGGAGCATCGCGTGCAGATTGCCGCGCATGCGTTCCATCGAATTGAGCAGCAGGGCGGCTTCGTCGACACCGTCGATGTCCGTCGCGTACTGTCGCAGGTCGCCGGAAGCGATCCTTTCCGAGCTGCCCAGGGCCTGACTGATGGGGCCCGCCAGGCTGTGGATCAGTCGCCAGGCGAGGATCAGCGTATACAGGAGCGACAGGAGCAACACGATGCCGATCACCCATTGAGCGCTATGGTAGGCGGCTTCAGCGGCAGCGGACGATTTTGCCTTTGAGTCGTCGTTTATCGTTTCGAGTATTTTCAACTGTTCCTTGGCCTGCGCGGCGATCATCGCCATTTTGTCGATGATGATCTCCTGAGCCTCTTCGTGTTTGCCGGCCTTCAACAGGTTATAGCCCGCTTCCGTGTTTGCGCCGTACATGGTGAACAGTTGGACAATGCTGTCGACCGCCGACTTTTCCTCGGCATTGCCGATGAGGGGGCGATACAGGTCGACGGCCGTATTGAACAGCTTCTGCTTTTCCTGAACTTTCGCATAAGCCTCGGGTAATGCCGCCGCGTCCACCGACAACAAGCGAACCACGTCGGTCCTGGTGTTCGAGAACGCCAGCGCGATATCGTCACCCAGCGCGATGCCGGGCAGAGCATCATTTTCGATCTTCTGGCCTTCCTCTCTCACCTTGGCGATCTGCATCAGGCCAAAGAGGCCCAGCAACAAGACAATCAGGACGATTGAGCAGAAGCACATCAGGATCCGATTGGCGATTTTCATTTTTCGCAGCAAGATTTTTTACCTCGATTCAGTCGTCAGAAGCCGGACAGGGGGCAAGATCGCCAGGGGGGCGGTGGAAGTTGCCTGAGGTCGGATGGTTTTCGATCACGCACTCTGTGAGCGCTCCGGGCAAAAGGCGCTGTGGTCTGCCGACCAGAAAGCCCTGCATCCAGGTGGCAGCGCAGTCAATCAGGCGTCCGGTATCACCCTCGAACTCCACGCCCTCGGCGATCACATGGGGCGCCAGGGTTTTGCACAGCCCAACCAGATGCCGGAATGCCTCGCCAGCCACGTCGCGAGTCCGAGCACGCTGCAAGTAACCTTTGTCGATTTTTATGATGTCCGGCGATGCTGTACGGATGAACTCGAGGGTGCTGAATCCGGAGCCAAAGTCGTCAACCGCCAACATGCAGCCCAAGCTTCGCATGCGAATGACGAACTCCGCCGCCGCGCCGTGGTTCAGGGAGGCGCTTTCGGTTATTTCAATGACGAGCCTTTCGGCCAGGCCAGGCTCGGCTCGCAACTGTGAAACGATGCAGCTCCATCGTTCGTCCAGCACTGCACTTTGCGCCGATATGTTGCAGCCCAGGCGCATGGCCGGATACTTTCTCAGTTGGTCGAGAACACTCGACACGACGCAATGATCGAGCGCCCTGATGCAGTTCCGTTCTTCCAGTACCGGAAATGGGTTGAGTCTCATTGGCCCATCGCAGTGCCTCAGCAGCCCCTCGTAGTACAGATTCGTATGCGATTCGACCGACATGATCGGTTGAAATGCGAGGAAGAAGTGCCCCTGTGCAAGTTCTTCGTAGAACCAGCGAACGAAGTCCGGTGTTTCTTCGGATGAAACGCTGCAGAACTCCAAGCTGGAATTCATGTTTGTGCGAGAGGCCATTGGCTTCACCTTCCGATTACAGGCACCTGCTTATTTTATGGGGCGGGAATCTTAATGCGACGTCGTTTTGTTCTGTGGCGACAATTGAACGGCTCCGCCTCGCAATTATCCTGAAAGCCCGGGGTGATGTTCGATAAACATCCGATATGTGCGTGCGCGTCCCCGGATAGGGGGGGGCGATGCGACGGGAAATGCAGATGGTGGCGATGAGCCATTAACGGGCGAATGATGGCATCGGCGTGTCGGCTTGCCTAGTGTCTTGAGTTCCTTTTATGATGTCCGCTTGCGCAGGTCTCCCTTCGATAGTCCGGGGCCAGGTGGTAGATGGTCATTTAAAATTCTCAGGGCGTGCAACATTAAAACTTGTAGCGAGTGGAACAACTGACATGGAGCACGCGATGTCCACAGGGGGCTCAGAGATAAAAGATATCGTTGATATTTATAAGTCGAAAATAGCTGATTCTCCCGAGTTCGATAAATTGGATTTCGCCCTGGTTTATCGCTTGCTTAATGAAGTTCATGCGTCCAGCGGGAATGCCGATAGCGGGCTTGCGGTCTATCAATATGTTCAGCCGTATCTCCTGGGCGTCCCGGGTTACTCGGTCATGTCCAGTCCCACGATCGGCATAGCGTTGCAGCGTCTGGTAAAATACTATCCACTGCTCACGGCTGAATCATGCATCGATCTGGATGAACGCTGCGACAGTCTTGTCATGACGTTGCACATCAAGGGATCGCCCGGCTCCGAGGTTCCCCGGTACGTCATCGATGCCGCCGCCGCTGCCATTCTTGGCCTCGTCCATTGGCTTGGTCACCCGCTGAAAATCCAGCCAACCCGGGTGCAATTGCCTTATCCGGAACCTTCCGAGACGCAAAGCCTGAAGAGGTTGTTGGGCGAACACCTGACTTTCGATGCGCCGCACCTCAGTCTGTCGTTCAGCGACGATATCAGGGAAGTGCGGGTGTTCAGCGCAAACCCTGCCTTTGAGGACGTTCATTGCCGGAATGCGGATGCGCTGCTGGACGAGCAGATAAACGGGTCGTTGGTTGAAAGGGTTCGCTCAGTGTTTTTGGCAGGTGTTGCACAGGGACGATTGCCCTCGCTTCAGGACGTCGCGCTCGACCTGCGTGTGAGTACACGCACGCTGCAAAAAATCCTGGAGCGCGAGGGCGTCAGCTTTTTCGAGTTGCAGGAGAACCTGAGAAAGGAAATTGCCAGCAACCTGCTGTCCATCCCCACATTGAGCCTGAAGCAGGTCTCTTCGATACTCGGTTTCTGCCAGCCAAGCAGCCTGCACAAGGCCTGCCGACGTTGGTTCGGCACAACGCCTGGCCAGCTCAGGGCCAGTAAATTCATACAGCAGCAGTCGTATTGAGTTATCCATGTCGACTATCGCCCCCACCTGCGCCCAAGTGGTATTGGGACTGAAGGAATTGGCGTGTTCACGTTCTCATCGGGTCGATCGCCTGCATGCCTTTCTGAGCGAAATGGCAGCGAGCGGACAGCGGGTACCGATAGAAGATATTTCGATGTTCGTGGATGTTTTGCAGGCCGATTCGAGCAGCCCCGATATCGGTCTGGGTTGCTATGACCTGTTTCATCCGGGCCAGCTCCAGTCCCAGCTCTACCCGATGATGTCCAGCGCCACGCTGGGGGAGGCGATGACGGTTCTTTCGCGATACTCATCGCTGTTGTCGGATGGGGTTCCGCTGCTGATCTTGGAAGAGCCTGAGTCCTACAGCATGGTTTTCCTGAGGCTGGAGTTGCTGGGCCTTTGCAGGTCCTATATCGATTGCTGCCTCTCCACCATAATGGGCATCGTCCACTGGTTGCTGCCGTTGCGCCGGGTGGTGCCCGTTTCGGTATCCTTCAGCTATGACATGCCGTCCGACTGTGCCGCGCTGGAGGCTCTTTTTGGCAAAGAGTTGGCATTCTCCAGTCTCGTCAACAAGGTCACCTTTTCCGCCAAGGACTGGAGCCAGAGGCTGCCGACCGCATCGCCCGAGTTGAAGCTGCACCATGAAAGCCAGGTCAACTCGCAGCTGCAGCAGTTTCCGGTGAAAACCTCGTCGGTGGTGAAAAACCTCATTGCGGTGGGTTTGGCCAAGGGGCTCATCGTCTCCCTGGAGAGTGTCGCCAGTGTCCTGAACCTCAGCCCCCGCATGCTTCGCAATCGTCTGGACGAGGAGTCGTCCGGCTTCCGGGAACTGCTGGACGAATGCCGTTTCCAGCTGGCCGACCACCTGATCGTCTCGACGGATCAGAGCCCGGTGACGATTGCGCGACGCTTGGGGTTCAATGAAACCAGCAGCTTCTATCGAGCCTGCAATCGTTGGTTCGGTTGTTCACCCGGTGCCCATCGCCTGAAATCAGCCCGGGTGCGTTCGCCCCGGGCTGAGCCGGTCAGCCCTGGATGACCCGCGCCTTTTCCCCCTCGTCCGCATCACTGGCAAACAACCGCGCCAACTCCACCCACGCTTCCTGGGCGGTTTCCATGACCTTCGCCCGATCACCGCGCACCAGATGCAGGGCCGCCAATCTCTCCTCGTCATGGGCTATGAACTGCTGGATTCGGCGCTATGCCTGGCCATGTCAGGCGTCTGCCTTCTGACACTGTTCGCGTTTGAGATTGGTGTATTCCGTGTAGAGCTCGTAGCCTTTCTTAAGCGCTACGCAGAGTTCAATGAAAGCGAACAGGTTTTTCATGATGCGGGTCTCGGAGCCGTTTGACCCAATCTTCCAGCGCGCGGCGACAAACCTTGTCGCCTAGTCCGCAGGGAGTGGCAAAGCCGGGGATAGCAGGTAATCGTGTGCAACGACGCCGAGGGCCTGGAAAACCTTTGATGCTACTGCTTCACCTGGATATGCGTCCGCTTTGTCTAGAAAGCGATCAACCCTAGGCCTAGGCTTATGCGACGACAGGCGGGACAGAGGTCGGGGCGATGCTTTTCAGTCGCATCTATTTCGATTTTTTCGCATCTATTTCGAAAACCTACAGCCGCCACCGACCAACGCCGGGCCGGATGCGGAGTGATGGGGGTGGCGAAATGGGCGTTGGGGCCAGCTGTTCAGCGGTGCGTGCCCGGTGACCGACTGGATCGCCGCCACTTCCAGTGCCTCGTGTTCATCCAGTGGCGGCAGAAGCCCGGGCAGGCGGCTGGCGAGCAAGGTCTTGCCGGTGCCGGGTGGCCCGGTAAACAGGAATTGGGCCACCATTAGACCCCAAGATGAGAAATGCGGCAGAATGCCACCAAGGGGGGACGATATGCCTAAGATTTGGCCGTATATCCGGTTTAGCAGTGAAGAACAGAAGAAGGGCGACAGCCTGCGTCGTCAGCAAGATCTGATCGACAAATTTGCCGCCCGGCCCGAGATCGTGGCCGAGGGTGCCACCATCGACACCAGCCTAGACCTCAATGATCTTGGCGTTTCTGGGTACACAGGTAAAAACCTACTCCAAGGTCGCTTCAAGACGTTTCTTGATGCTGTGGACAGCGGCATCGTCAAACCGGGTGATTACCTTGCAGTAGAGGCCCTAAACCGTGTCACGCGACTGAACCCACGGGCGAGCCTACCGATCCTCCTAGGGCTGCTCGAAAAGGGCGTAAAAATCGCCATAACTGATAGCTCGCTGATCTACACCAACACGGGTGACATTACGCAGCTCTATATCGCCATTGGTGAGTTGCAACGTGGCTATAGCGAAAGCCAGGAAAAAGGTCGTCGCGTTCGTGAAGCATGGGATGACAAGAAAAAGCGGGCGTTTGCCACTGGTGAGATCGCTACGTCTCGCCTGCCCTTATGGTTGCGAGCGGTCAAAACCACAGAGAAAGGTATGGTGATCAGAACCGTCGAAGTGATTCCCGAACGTGTGGCGGTCGTAAAGGAAATCTACCGGCTCTCTGACACAAACGTTGGAGCTATTGCTACAGCTCGCATTCTGACTGAAAAAGGTATACCCACGTTTACCCGTGAGAACGGGCGAAAAAATCCTAACTACGGTGACTTTTGGCAACCTTCATATGTAAAGAAGATCCTTGATAATCGGGCGGTGATGGGGCATTACCAACCGATGACTTGGGAGAAATTGCCTGATAACCGTCGTCGTCGAATCAATCACGGCCCTGAAATCGAAAATTACTTCCCCGAAGTCATTGCACCTGAATTATTTCGTCGCGTTCAAGAGAAACGCAAAGGTCGTGCAATTGAAGGTCAAGGAAATAAGGGCAAGAAATTCAGCAATTTATTCACAAAAATAGCTCATTGCTCAAAATGCGGTGCGACCGCTTCGCATGTGAACAAAGGCCCTAATCCAAGGAAGGGCGGGCGTTATCTTGTTTGCTATCGTGCTCGACATGGTGAGTGCTCATATAACGCATGGCGTTATGATGAAGTCGAAACTGCTATCCTCAAGTTTCTTGCAGAAGCTGACATTAAAAGCATTATCCAAGATGAAAACCGTGCAGAGGACCTAATCAACAAAAAGTATGAGGTTGATGCTCAAATTAGCGACATTCAAGAAATGCTTGATGCGTTCAAAGCTGACTTTAAGAGGTTAAAAGGTAGAGTTACCGATCTGGAGCGAGAGCTTGCCCTAGAGAATGAACAGTCGATAGAAGCGTTGAAATCACAATCTAAAAAATTGGAGCAAGAAATATTTAATGCTTTCGAGCAGCAGAAAGCAGATATTGAGAAAGATATTCAAGTGCTGCGAAACCTTTCTCATACAGCCGACGAAACCACCGTTTTTGAGGTTCGTTCGAAGATCAGCGAGCGATTGAAGCTTGTTGTTAAAGATATTCTTATTGACTTCCAAACCAAAATTGTCGAGATACAGTTTAGAAATGGCAATGTCCGTTATTTGAGTGAAAAAGCATCAATCACTTACTCCGAGCCAACACAGAAAGACCTTGAAGATCGTGAAATGATGGACGAGGTGTGGGCATCGATGAGTGAAAATGAACGGCAGCAGATTATTGATCACAGTATACCGGCTGAAATCGCTAACGATTCTCACCGGCTGGTCAAGTTTTTCGAATCCTAAAAGTCTAACCATCAAACGATTAAAAGGCTGTCATTTTTGATGATGGCCTTTTTTGTACGTCCATTTTTTGTACGCCCACTTTGCACGCCCACTAATTTGACAACATTATAATATGTGGTACTTATATTTATATGGGTATGCTTATTTTACAAGCAAGGCCCTTGGACGTACAACCCTGACGGTTTGTATGTCCACCCTTCGGGGCGGGCCGCTTGAATTTCGCACTTCGTTTGAAATTTGAGAAGCCGAGAAAACAACAACAAGGAGAAAGAAATGAAAGACGAAAAAGAATTTGAATTTGATGATGAGCCGGATAGCCAGCTCGATGATCTTGATTTTGGCATGAAAATGCCAGAGGTAACAGTTAACATGGAGAGCACATATATAGAAATGATTCACACGTTAGGTGGCAACATTCTAAGTCTCACATATCATGGAGACATCGAAGACATTATTGTCATGTACAGTAAGGAATGTGCTCGTTTCGATATGTATACAGAGTTTCGCAGGGACTTTCCGCAATTGGACAGTAGAGTGTTGGCTGCTATTAATTACGTATTCATAGAGCTTCGTTACTATGGATATGACTTTTATTCTGGCGATTTTTCAGCCGCCCTGCAAAGATGGCTTGCTAATTACGTTTTTGACATTCGCACATACGCAGATGTCGAAAAAACCAAATATGTAATTGAAAAAGAAACTCAAGCTCTTCTTGTTGAACTATCTAACACAAGATTGCACAAAAGTAGTTCAGAAAGAGAGGATCATAAATACACACCATTGACTTGGGCTTCTCCTAATGAAATAGAAAGACATTATCGACGCTACAAAGAGTCAGGCTACTACGACAAAAAATAAGCAACTGGCTTCGGCCTTTGCTTACCAGATTAACAGCCGTAAGGAAAATATGAATGACAAAAGAAATAGAGATCAACGCTTCAATTTAAGAGTTACTCAAGAAGAAAAACAGTTAATAGAATCGGCAAGAGAAATTGCTGGCTCAAATTCCGTAGCCGATCTAATAATAAACTTACTCGAAAATTCAAGCGTGTTACTCGTAAGGGAAATTGAAAGTTATAGCGACGTTTTTGCAAAATCTGGAAGTCTCGGCAAGAACATTATTAAGGGGTTAAATCTCATACAAGCCCAACCTGATCGTTATCAAGCGTTCATAAACTATCTTGAAAAAGACGACAAAAAGAACTTTGCCGCCCTGATGGCGTTTGCAAGTAATTTAGAGAAGGCAACAAGTACATATTGTCTTTACGAAGACAATATTAAGGCATCCGCAGATTTCACCCTGAAAGAATTTATCAAGATAAAAAATAAAGGGGTGAAGAAATGATCAATAGAATTAGAAGCAGAACAGGCGGCTATAAAAACGGAGTGGCCAACACTGTTAGATATCAGCTGAAAACAAACCCAACAGATGAAAACGACTCTTTCGAGTCATCGATCCCAAAAATTGAAGGTGAGAGCGATTGGCAGTATGCAAAACGTGTAGAGCGTGTTTTTGAAGCCGCAAGGGTTCCCAATCAAAAGCAGCTATATCAACACAATACATTGAGCTTTCACCCAGAAGAAAGCAAGGGTTTAAGCAATAAGCAAATTATGGAGATTGCCAAGGAGTTTTATTTAAAAGAAGGTTTAGGCGATAAAAACCGACATTACGTTTTTACCGTTGAGCGTGACACAAAACACGCACACGTTCACGCAGCAATTCATTTGACAGATTTGGAGAGCAAAAGGGTTAATAACAAAATGGTGAATTACAACCCAATTGCCAACCGTCTAGAAAAGAAATATGGACTTTATCAGGTAGATCGAAGCCCTAATCCATTCAATGACAATGAGCCTAAAAAAGATAAGAAGAAAGAATTTAAAGATGACCTAAATTCTTTGATGAAAAACACTTCCACCGCTTCGAGCTTTTTGGTTGCAGCAAATGCCGCAGGTTATGAAATTTTACATAACGGAAATTCCGCATATTCGCTCGAAAAAGATGGCGAAACCTTTAAGGCTTCTGACCTTGGCCTGTCCTACAAGTCATTAAAGCAGCGTTTTGGCGAGGATTTCGAGTTTGCGAGTACCCTTGCCAGCCTGGGCAGGAAGACAGAACCTAAACGCCAAATGGGAAGCCTTACCGGCCCACAGTTCGCATCTGCAGATGACGAAGTGACCAAGGAAGAGAAAACCAGAAAATCCAGAAAGACCCTATACACTCGTTTTCATAGTTACGATGGGAAATTCTTCTTTTTCAAGGACAGTCCGCGTAAAGCATTCAGTTATGAAAGCGGTACGGTCACATTTAATAGCATGACTCCTACTGCTATAAAGGCCGGTCTACAAAAAATGGTCGAAGTATGTGAGAAGAAAAATCACAAGGAAATTTTCGTTACGAGCGACATTCGAAGCTTTAAACGTGAGACTTGGATTCAATTTGAAATGATGGGATTGGCCGATAAAGGCTATAAACTCAATGGTTTTGAACCTAACCAGATTGACTATATGGAGCTTCGAAAAAGAAGATCCGAATTTGAAGGAAAATTTTCTATAGGCAATTCTTCAATCGCTAATGTATCCAACGTCATAAACCCATTTGATAAGCTCAATGAGTCTGCACAGAAGATGAAAGAAATTGAAGAAATGAAGAAAGAGAACGAAGAAAAACAAAAGCAGGTGAGTAGTGCAAGACGAAACACGATGAAACCAAGACTGTAAAAAACGCCTGTAAGGGCGTTTGTTTTTTAAAAGATTCTATCGTATGCGTATTGCGACCAGATTTTATCTGCACCTGCTTCATAGCTCAAAGTGTTAGACATCAAGAAATCCAAGGTTTTGTTTGTAGTTTCTTTTTTATAGTACCTACCGATGACGACAAAATAATTTTCAAATTTTTCGGCTTCGATTCGCTGAGCAAATTCTATCAAGTCTGCTTTATTTCTAAATCTTTCGATAGAGCTTACTAAAATATGACACTTTTCACTGTCAACATACTTGATAGTTAACAGCAATCCAGTTTTGGCAGCGATGCTTTCAATCTCACTTCTGATTTCCCCGCAACTTAATGCAGTGGGTTCAGGCGTTGAAGGTTTTTCTTGATTGCCGTTCCCACCTTGATTTTGATTGGTAAATACTATATTTGCTTCTGGATAAATTTTCACAGTGTAGCCAGCATTCGCTGCTGACACTGTAAATATTGCTGACAAAGCGATTATCATTTTTGAGATTTTCATTTTTCACCGTCCTTTGTTGTTATTGTTGATTTGATAAACACTTTGTCATATACAAGATATGCGAAAAGCGTGAGCATTACACATATTGAAAATAGATTAGGGAAAATAGCTGCCATTGCAGCTATCCAGCTGCTAAATGCAATAATAAAAAAGTGATGATTCATAAGAGATAAAAAAGTTACTTAATATTATTATTAGCATAATAATATTAAAAATCAATAGCTGCTCAATCTTCTACTTCTCCCATCGCCTTGCTGAACTTGTTGTTAATGTAATTAACTTTTGACCGATACTCTTTTTCCAAGGCTGGCGTGAAATCTGGCGTATAGAGTACATCCGCATATTCGCTCACAACCTTTGATATTTCCCTGTAGTGATTACATGTTATTGCATTGCGAGGACTTGAACGGCCAAGCCCTTCAAGGTCAGATAAATACTGACACGCTTCTTCTGTTCTCACTGAAAAATGATGACAGTCTACGTCGCCTTTTTTTTGCATCCATACGTAGTTTTTTGCGTTATCCCCAATGACCCCACTGGCCTTATCGTAAAAGTCCTTGTAGCAGCTTGGGAGTGGACGAGCCTTAGTAAACGACTCTCGAACCATTCTCTCTACTTCTGCTCTACGATTTTTCTCCCAATGTCGTTCCCAGTCGGCTTGCCATTTCTTTCCTTCTTCTGTATCAAAAAAATATTTTTCGTCAGCAAAGGCAGAAGCAAAAGCAACTGATGATAAAAGAGTGATTAAAAGCATGGCTGATATTTTCATTTTTTCTCCCTTAAAAGTTAATTCCTATCTGATGTAGCGTGTCGATAAACATCGTTGCTGTGTGTGGAATATCCACAATCAACGCCGAAGCAACCATGGTGATTATTGGTTTGCCGTACCCGTGCTGGGCCGACCCATTTGCTACCTGAGTGAGGCCATACGCACCTGTCAAAAAGTAAATGAACCCAATCACCTGGAAAATTCCAATGATAACTTCAATATTCTCCATGAATTTCTCAGCTGTTGAGTCACTTGATAATCGAGTGATACGCTCTTTGAGAGGCCCTGTAAGCCCTGATAATTCGTCCTTAAAGCAGCTTGATGATACAGACTGACTCTCATCTATCATCGTGCAGAAATCGACCTTAAAATACGTATTAGTGATGACGCTCAACGATGGTGAAACGTTCATCATGATGACACCAACTAGCACATACATTGCTGGAGCACCCCACCCGAATTTTGCCCCTTGATTACCTACCTGTACGAGCTTGTAGCCGCCCGAAATTGTCACGGTCAGTCCAATCAAGAAACCAACGAGGATGATTAGCTTGTTGAATGCTGCTATAAGTTCAACACGATTAGACGTTGCATCGTCTATGGAAGCCCCAAATGCGAACGCAGGGACAAAAAGAAAGACCACTGTTAGCAGGCTTGTAACGTTCTTTACATTCATTTTTTCCTTATGTAATTAATCTAGTTGAGTGCAGGCTATGGCCTGACACTCGTTATTTAGGCTTTTGGTTTATCTTGTTTGACCTTTTTTGAACCCCTGCCTTTATCTGGTCAACAGTACGATTCAAGTCTGCGATTGCTTTCTCTGCATCGAATTCACTCAAAAACTCTTTCGATAGAGGATCAAAAAACAGCCCCTCACCTTCGACCTTAGAACTAATCAATTCTTCGTCGCATTGAGCAGCTAAAGCGATGATGAGCAGTGATTTCAAAGCACTGAGGTTGTTCTCATCAAGTGCTTTTGACGCAGCAGATTTGAGCTTTTGAGCCAAACCTTGATTTTTGAATGTCAGCACTATCTCTGATATTCGCTGCATCATGTCTTGTGCAGTCATCATGTTGATTGATTGTTTCTTTTTCGTCATTCTATTTCTCCTTATATTTAGATTGAACTATCGTCGAAAAACTCTTCTTCAACGAATTCTGTGTTTGTAGGCTCACTTTCAAAAACAGGCTCTACATCAAATTTTTTAGCATCTGCAAATGCTGAAATATCCTTTTTGTTCTTGTTGCCTTTTTTAATTCTATAAAGCGACACATACGAATAACAGACATTGAATGCAGTTGTCTTAGCGTTGTACTTGTCACTTTCCTTCGCTTCTGAAAAACCTTCAATGAGTTTCATCGCTTGCAGCTCTCTGTTCGCTTCACGAATCTTGTAAACAAATTTCTTTTCGTCCATTTTCAAATGACTTAACTGAAAACGTTCTTTGAGGAAATCGACAGAAAATTTGTTAACCTTGTTCATTCTGTTACAGATGTAAAGCAGATAAAGAATTCTCTGGTACTCTCCTTTAAGCTCTTTGAGCACTTCAATGTTGATGTCATAAAGCTCTTTTAGGTCGTTGAAAAACTCAATGAATAACGCTGATATTTCAACGCTACACTTATTCTTTCCGAGTTTTCCGTTGATGAAACTAAAGACTACGTTTTTCCACTCACCATCTTCTTTTAACTCATACGCAATATTGAGTTTGCTGAGATTTTTCATCGACAAGCAAAATATCTTAAAGTAAGTAGGACGCTGATTAGCGTCAATTCCTAATTCATCCATCATTTCAGAGGTTGAAAAATCGAATCGATTACTACCGCATTTAACTGCCTTGCGAAGTAAGAATAGAAACAGTTCAAGGTCACTAAAGACAGTTAGTTTAGCGATGTTAATTTCTACATTGCGTATTGATTTGCTGTAGTTTTTAATCTGTATTTCTTTCAATACAGATTCTGTTTTTGTAGTGTTGAATATAGGAAGGCTCAAAAAAGCTTTTGGCACAGACGTGTAATGTGGCAGCGTGTGCGTTTTTCTTTCTTTCGCTATTATTTTTATATCCTTCATGGTTCTAATTTCTCTTGTTATAGTAATATCTTCTCATATAAATTTGATATTTCAAGAGCAAATAAGGAAAATATTTATAATTCGAAAGAACCATCAAGGGGTTGATTAACCTACAGCACTTTAATATTGCCATTATTTAAAGGGAAAAACCGGCCACCTTATAAAGAGCGTGAACCATCCCCCCCCTATTTTTATAAAGAGCGTGAACCATCTGGTCTGGGAAAACATTGAGATTAAGCCAAGAATCACCCGCCCCTTAATGACAAAAGGTATTTATTACATAAATATATATAAAAGATACTTACAGCAAAAGCCATTCTGATGTACAGGTTTTAAAGATAAGGCCCTTTTTCTGGCACAATACTAATGTCAAAAATGGTTAGTCCGATGATTAGTAATTCTCACATATTAAATTGGTTGGTCGTTTTCTCAAATCAACTACTGAGATGAATGTCGAATGCGACATTGTTGAGCATAATCTTTATGGCCCTTTTTGTTGTCCGTAAAAATATTATCTTGAAAAATTCACCTTTGTTTTTTTGAAAATAACACGGATTTTTTGAGTTTTCGAATTTCCGATAGTCTAATTTATGGCTTGTTTAAGCCAATAACTCTTGTCAAGAGAAAATCGAAAATATATTTAAGGTTGGACAATAAACATTAAATAGCGTCTAACCTTATCGATAAAGCATAAAATAATTAGGCCCTTTAATTTGACTTTCTTCTTTTATATGTTCTAATGATAGTAACAGAACAAAAAAGGAGACTTATGCACAAACAAAAATTCAACCCTGCTGATATTGCAAGTGACGCATTCTATGCGGCGTGGAACCCAGGAGATACTTGTTTTTCAAACTTGACTTATACTGGCCACTTGCTAATCACCAATAATAAAGCTGCGTATGATAACGCCTATTATATTTTGAATGATTATTTCCATTCCGAACAGTATCAAGAGGCAACACATAAGAAAATTCACTTAATTGACCTTGATGAGTTTGACCATGACGCAGTATCAATAAAGCTCATCAAGACAAATAAATTTAAGCCAGTATCTTCTGTCTCAAAATGTCATAAGCTAACTCAGCATATCGCAAAAGCTGAACAGCCAATTAACAAAGTTACGGCTGATAAATTTGTGATGATGGCTTTTGACGAGATGTTACAGCCTGACGACTTCTTCAAATTTCATGAAGTGCGAACAGAGTATAGAGTGTCTATCAGTCTTGTGAAAAACAGAAAGGTCATCAAGACAATTAAGGTCAATATGGGCTATTTGACCTTAATAACAACATCAAAGCAGTTTGACTATCAAGAATGCGAAAGCCAAGAAAAAAAGGCTACAAGGCCGTCATTATATAACCCTGTTTATCGTGTCGATAACATAGAGTTCATGGCAACATTCAATGACAGCAAGAGCTATTATCGAGATATAGTCGATATGCTCAAAATATAAATAGTCTCGAAAGAGGCTTTTTTTGTGTCAATTTTCCGTTTTCTGTTTAGAAGATTTAAGGTTATGAGGGTTTAGGCCCTTTTTCTTGACCTTATGTTTTTGCTTTACAAGCGTAAGCGACCACCAGAACAGGCGAGCCGCTGCACGCCTTGTTTTAGTATCGATTGCAAATGGTCTGCGTACCTATTTGATTGCAATAAGTAGTTTTATTCTGCTCCTGCTGGTTCCGCAGGTTTTGCCATGCTTGTGCTTCTTGTGCTGCCTGCTGATTTTGAGCGTCAATCTGATTTTTGGTTTGCACAATGTTCATCGACAGCATATTACAGTCGCCTTGCGATGGATTGACCGAATTGCCAATCTGCTGTGCTCTGCTCATAAAGTAATTTTTGTCATATTGCCATGTATTCAAATTTGCCATTGAATACTGCTGCCCGCGTGCCCCAACGTCTGGCGTCATATATCCGCTGTTGACACACTTCATGATGCCGATCAATTGGGTAGCGAATGCCGTGTATTGAGCATCCGAAAGCGGCGGTTTCTGAGTAGCACAACCGCTCAGTAGTGATCCAGCAATCAGCACAAGACCTAATCTTTTCATTCGCCATCCTTAGAAATCGTTGAGTAGTGGCCCGGCAAGGGCATCGTTCGATGATTCTACTGGAACCTAGGGATGCAATGCCATACACGGGTATCCGGTGATTTTTCGCACTGGTACAAGTCCCAGCACTCAAAACCACCTCGATTTAAAACGCATCGTTGGTCGGGAGAGTCCGACCGGGCAACCCACGCCATCATGGATTACCAAAACACCCACAGAAAAGGTAAGAACTGATTAGTCTTTATCACCCGGAAGATTCTTTTTGTTCATTATGTTCCAGCTATCTTTAGCAAGCCAACCTTGTTTATTGCTTGTCGTCTCGGAGACTAAAAACTTCCCTTCTTTGCTGTGTGGCTTGATTTTTTCATAAATGTCTTGGGCGGATAAGTCTGACACCAAAAAGAAACTGTTCGGCAATTCGTAACGCCAGTTTAAGATCTCTGGGATGGCGTCAATGTAGTTTTGCACTTCTTCCCGAGTGCCGCATTTATTTTCGTAAACGAATATATATGAGCGTCTCATCCTTTGATCCCCCGGTTCGATCCACTATGGGTGAGTTCGGGGTTCTCCACAATTTCGTTAAAGAGGGTAGGCACTGGGCTGCTTAGTCCCTTTTGGTAGATCTCAAGTGACTGTTTTTTGATCTGGTATTCTTCGGATTGCAACTTGTCCCTGTCGAACACAAGTAGAAATAGGAATCCAATAGCTGCCAGTATTACAGGAATGAATATCAGGATAACTAACCAAGTTGGCTGCGTTTCGGTACGGATGGCGAACGCTGTGCCGGGTACGCTAATAATTAAACACAGCCAAAGAATCGGGTTAAGTGCACTTTTGACGCGGAGCTTGCCGCCCGCTTCCATGGCTTTCCCGAACTTCTCTTCGATCATTTTCAACCCCTAAATGGCGTCATGCCTGCAAGGCTACCACACGAGCCATTGAGCACTCGATCCTTTATACAAGGCGACCTACCTGCCGAACACCAAGAATTTTCTTTTTCGGGGTCTAATGGTTGCCTAAAAGAAGCAGGTTGTGTGCTCCGGCCGCAGCCAGCAGCAAGGCGCGCTTGGCGGCCAACTGGCCTTGCACTTCGCTCAGGTCCGGGTAGGGCCGTTGTTGCAGGATCAAGCCGTTGGCCACGTAGGGCGGCAGTGGCACCTGGCCGTTCAGGTGGGCCACCAGCTCCAGCAGGTGGCCCACCGCATACACCACCAGGCCACCGGCCAGGCTGGCCTCCTCGGCGTTCTCCCGGGGCACTACCAGCGCCCGGCCTGCCTCGCGTGCTGCCAGTGCCGCCGGCAGCACACCCTGCACCGGGCGTAGCTTGCCAGACAGCGCCAGTTCGCCCAGGCATTCGACTTCGGCAAGTATGGCGCTTGGCACCTGGCCGTCAGCGGCGAGGATGCCCAGGGCGATGGCCAGGTCATAACGCCCACCATCCTTGGGCAGGTCGGCGGGGGCGAGGTTCTGGGTGATGCGCCGTTGTGGGTACTTCAACCCGGAGTTGACGATGGCGCTGCGCACCCGGTCCTTGCTTTCCTTGACCGTGGTTTCCGGCAGGCCGACCAGGGTGAGATGGGGCAAGCCATTGGTCAGGTGGGTTTCGACGCTGACTGCCGGTGCCTGCACGCCCACCTGGGCGCGGCTGTGGACGAGGGCTAGGGACATGGACGCTCCGTTGTCGCTGATAGGTGCCGCTTCCTGCGGCTGGGCCAAGGATAGCCAGCGCGGCGGCGGCAAGCGCAACAAGTGTGCGTCGTGGTTTTTCAGGGTAGGGTTTTTTCCTGCATTTTCACGCAGCTCGACAAAAATGGATCCAATAGCCTTTGCGCAGTTGCAAGGTATGGCTTAGTGTTATCAGGCAACTGCAGTTGCCATGGAATGGCACCGCGTTTTCTTTCAAATGGACTTGAGGTATTGCTCCGTGCAAACGCTCACCCGCACGCATCAGGCGATCCGCGAACTGGTGCAGACCAGTGCATTCGTTGAACTCAACCGCTTTTTCGACCGCCTCGAGGCGCAATGGCATCAAGCCCCGCCCGGCGCGTTTCCTGCCTACCTGGCAGCCGTCGAAGGGCACATGCTGGCCGACATGGACAACCACGGCGACAAAGCCCTGAGCCTGGTGCTGAAAGCCTGGATCGATGCCTGCCCCAAGGCTTACCACCCGCAAGTGGTGATGGGCATGCACTGTTTCCAGCGCGCCTGCCAGGTGCAGGGCAATGGCCAGCGCAGCGCTGCACGTACGCTGGCCGTCGAGCAAATATGCGAAACCGCGACTGCGCACTTCTTGCGTGCCTTGGACCGTTCGGCGCAGCCGGTGGCTGCGGCCGTAGGCATGCTGCGTATCAGTGCGCAGCTGCGTGAGCCTGGCTGGTTGGTCGAACTGTTTGAGGGCCGGCCTGGGCGCTACAGGCCTAGCGCCCAGGCGGATGTGGAAGTGCAGGAAGCCGCAGCGCCGATGCTGGTGAAACATGGGGTGATGCCCTTGGCCGAGTTGCCCCAGGCGTTGCCGGCCTGCCTCGGCAGGCGGGTCGATCACGAAAACCAGGACCCCCGCTATTACTGGCTGCGCCATGCATTGGTCGCGCGCCCCGGGTGCTTCGAGGCGATTCAGGCCCTTGCCGCCTACCTGTCGCCCGGTTGGGGCGCCAGCGCTGATGCGCTCGAACTGTTGGCCAATGGCCCGTTGTGCGCAACCTGGGATGAAAGCCTGCGTAACGCATTGCGCTGGATGGCTGTCGAAGAGCGGCTGAAGCTGCCGCATGCCGACCAGTTGCAGGCCGTTGCCGATTGGCAGCAGTTGTTCGATGCCTGGTCGCAGCGCCAACTGAGGCCCAGGGAGCACGCCATGCTACTGGCCTGGCGGGGCGCACTGCGCAGCAGTGCGCTGCACGATCAGGCTGGCGCTTTGCGCGATTTTGCGGCGAGCTTTGCATGCAATGCCGATCACGGTGCCATGCTGGCCATGGGCGAGCCCTTTCGCTGTCTGGCCACGCTGATACTGCGTGATGGCATGGTGGATGAACAACAGTTGTTGCGCAGCGCCATCGAGCGCCTGTGCGATGGCCGTTCGCATGCTGGAGCCTGTGCATTGCGCGCTGTCGGGCACCGCTTCGGCCTGTGGGGGCTGCCGCGTTCGGCCGAGCAGGCCCGGGTATGGTCGCAACGGGCGGTGAAGCGCCAGCAAGCTGGGCAGGCGCCAGGCTTCGAGGTGCTTGCGGTGGCGCGCCTGCTTTGGGTTGCCAACCGGCATGAAGTGGCGTGTTACCTGTATGAACGTTGTGCCGAACTGAACCTGCCGGGGGCAGCCCTTGGTTTGTACGAGTTGCACCATGGCGGCCTGGGCAACACCCCAGAGGACTACCTGGATGAAGAGGCTGCCGAATATTGGCTGCTGCGCGCGGTAGAGGCGGGCAGCAGCCGGGCGAAATACAACCTGGCCTGCCTGCGGATGGAGGGTGACGAAGACCTGAGCGAGCGCAGTGCCATGCTGGCCGTCAGGCGCCTGCTGGTAGACGCCTTGGGCAATGCGCAGACCAATGCCCGTGCACGCTTGCACCTGGGTATGCTGTTGCGCCAGTTTGGCGAGCCTCAAGAGCGGGCCGAAGCAGTGGCCTACCTGTTGAGCCTGGTCGAGCACCCGGACCCGGAAATTGCCGCGCGTGCCAGTGCAGAGCTGGGGCTGGCCTGGATGCAGGGGCGTGGCACCCGCAAGCAAAGCCGCTTTGCTGCCATCGAATGGGCCAACCGTGCGGTCAGCCTGCAGCCGGGGGATACGGCCATCGAAGAAATCCAGGCCGAAATCCTCAACTCGCATAACCGGGTGAAGACCTTGTTTACCCAGTGTGGTGCGGCGTTGTTCCGCGGCACCTTGCATGCCAGTGAGTTGCCGCCAAAGCAGCCCGCGCCCGAGATGAACCGCCTGCAGGCTTCCGCCTGACCTCGTCCGTCCTGCACGGCCTAGGTGGTGACGACAGCATACACCTCGGTGTCGCCTGCCTGTTTCAGCATTACCGCGACCGAGGGATTCAGGCGCGCACATAAACCCAGGCCGTCAGGCCCGAGGCGAGGGTGACGGCAACACGCTTGTAGTCGGCGACTTCATAGCGGTCCGCTGCCGCCAGCTCTGCTTCGCTGACCTGGAAGACCATGCCGGCCACGCTGTCGTCGGCCTGGCTGCTGGGAGAAACGATAGGGTGGTGCGACTTGCCGCTGGCTGCCAGTACGGCCGGGTCGGTGATCTCGACCCAATCCTGCCGGTAGCCCGGCATGCGGTCGGCCTGGCCGCTCAGTTCGCGGCCGAAGTTGGCCAGCTGAACGGCCTTGTCCTGCAACGTGCCGTAGGAAAACAACAGCACCGGGTATGCGCTGGAGGGCTGCATTCACTCATCCTGTGGGGTCGGAGTCAGCCGGGCTTCCAGCTCGGCTACGTGTTTTTCCAGGGCCTCGAGGCGCGCGCGGGTGCGCGCCAGCACGACCATCTGGCTGTCGAATTCGTCGCGGCTGACCAAGTCCAGCTTGCTGAAGGCCCCTTGCATCAGCACCTTGAACTGGCTTTCCAGTTCTGCACGGGGCTGTGCAGTATCGCTGCTGAACAGGCGCGAGGCCTGGTCGCTCAGGGCATCGAGAAGGGCTTTGGGCGCGAGCATGGGGCTGTCCATTGAAACTGAGAAATGGACGGCAGTGTAGCACGCACAAACCTGACGCTTGAGTGTGCGTTGGCTTACACATAGACCACGCGCGGCTGCACATTTTTCGCGCAACACGCCCCGGTTGCGCGCACCGAAACTGTGCATGTTTTCCATGCTGGCGACTGGCCAATCCCGACCAAATTACATAACCCGCTGTTTTCCGGTGCTTTACCGGAACTGGCAAGGTTTCTGCAAAGACCTGTACGAGCCATGCACTGATGCAGTTCCTTGTGACCAGGCAGTGCGCACGCGGAGCCGGATGCCGACGACGCGTTACAAAGCCAACCGCTGCGCTTAGACTTGAGACGGGTTTGTTTTCCTGGGGCAAGTCCACCAAATCGGGAGAGAGTTTCATGAAGCTAGTCACAGCCATCATCAAGCCGTTCAAGCTGGACGACGTGCGCGAGTCGCTGTCGGAAATCGGCGTGCAGGGCATCACCGTTACCGAAGTCAAAGGTTTCGGTCGGCAGAAGGGCCACACCGAGCTGTATCGCGGTGCTGAATATGTGGTCGATTTCCTGCCCAAGGTGAAGATCGATGTCGCCATCGATGACAAGGACCTTGATCGGGTAATCGAAGCCATCACCAAGGCGGCCAACACCGGCAAGATCGGTGACGGCAAGATTTTCGTGGTGAATCTGGAGCAGGCGATCCGTATCCGTACCGGCGAAACCGATACCGACGCGATCTAAGCAGCAACAAAGCCTCACCAAACCCAAAGCCCCAGGAGAAAACAACATGACTCTGCGTAAGATCGCAGGGCTAGGAGCCCTATTGTCCCTCGTAATGCCCGGGCTCGCCCTGGCAGAGGAAGCTGCCCCAGCGCTGAACTCCGGCGACACCGCCTGGATGCTGACTGCAACGGCGCTGGTGCTGTTCATGACCATTCCGGGCCTGGCCCTGTTCTATGGCGGCATGGTGCGTTCGAAGAACGTGCTGTCGGTTATGATGCAATGCTTTGCAATCACCGGCCTTATGAGCATTCTCTGGGTCGTCTACGGCTACAGCATGGCCTTCGATACCACAGGTATGGAAAAAGGCGTGCTCAACTTCAACTCCTTCGTGGGCGGCTTCTCCAAGGCCTTCCTCAGCGGCGTCACGCCCGAGAACCTGACCTCGGCTACTGCGCTGTTCCCTGAAGCGGTATTCATCACCTTCCAGATGACCTTTGCCATCATCACCCCGGCGCTGATCGTGGGTGCCTTCGCCGAGCGCATGAAGTTCTCTGCGATGCTGGTGTTCATGGGCATCTGGTTCACCCTGGTGTATGCGCCGATCGCCCACATGGTGTGGAGCGGTGACGGTGCACTGATGTGGGACTGGGGCGTGCTGGACTTTGCCGGTGGCACCGTGGTGCACATCAACGCCGGTGTCGCGGGCCTGGTCTGCTGCCTGGTGCTGGGTAAGCGCAAGGGCTACCCGACCACCCCGATGGCACCGCACAACCTCGGCTACACCCTGATGGGCGCAGCCATGCTGTGGATCGGCTGGTTCGGCTTCAACGCAGGCTCTGCCGCTGCCGCCAACGGCACCGCCGGCATGGCCATGCTCGTTACCCAGATTGCCACCGCTGCAGCTGCACTGGGCTGGATGTTCGCCGAGTGGATCGGTCATGGCAAACCTAGCGCACTGGGCATCGCCTCGGGTGTGGTTGCCGGCCTGGTCGCCATTACCCCGGCAGCCGGTACCGTAGGCCCGATGGGAGCGCTCGTGATTGGCCTGGCCTCGGGTGTGATCTGCTACTTCTGCGCCACCACCCTCAAGCGCAAGCTGGGCTACGACGATTCGCTGGATGCCTTCGGCGTGCATGGCGTCGGCGGCATCATCGGCGCCATCCTCACCGGCGTATTCGCAGCCCCGGCACTGGGCGGTTTCGGTACCGTCACCGACATCGGCATGCAGGTCTGGATCCAGGCCAAGGGTGTGATCTTCACCGTGGTCTATACCGCCATCGTCACCTACGTGATCCTCAAGGTGCTGGATGTGGTGATGGGCCTGCGGGTCAACGAAGAAGAAGAGTCGGTCGGCCTCGACCTGGCTCAGCACAACGAGCGCGGCTACAACCTGTAACCGCCACGCTGTAAAAACTTGCCCGGCTTGCCGGGCATTTTTTTGCCAGATTTTTAACATTTCCCGCTCTGCAAACGGTTTATCTGGCACGTTCGCGACGTAGGTAAAAAACTTACAAGTCGTAGGGCATTTATGGTGCTTTGCTTTTTCCACGAGCGCGCTAGAATGCGCGCCGAAGGGTGTTTGACGAGTAGTCCACACACTTCACCAGCCTTTGCTAGGCTTGCCAATAGCGTGTGGCCAGCAGGGGCTAAATGGATTTGTCAGGTCCTGCCAGGAGCAGGGCCTGCTGGGTGCCGCCTCCCATCAGGAGCGCCTACCCAAGGGCAGTGGCCTAACCCACGGCCAGTTGAATTTTCACTGGTGGCTGCCGGTCTACGGCTGCACTGGTCTATAACTAACCTGCTTTTCGCAAGTCATGAGGTAGAACATGAGCGACGACGATCTGGAAAATGATGACCTTGAAGTAGGCGACGAAGACGAGGGCGATGAAGGCCTCGAAGCGGCAGCTGACGACGGCGCCGAAGACGCTGGCGACGACGACAGCAGCCCGGCACCCACTGCCAAGGGCAAATCCAAGGCGGCGGTCTCGGTAGACGAGATGCCGAGCATGGAAGCCAAGCAGAAAGAGCGTGATGCCCTGGCCAAGGCGATGGAAGAATTCCTTTCGCGCGGTGGCAAGGTGCAGGAAGTCGAGGCCAACGTGGTCGCCGACCCGCCCAAGAAGCCGGACAACAAGTACGGCAGCCGCCCTATCTGAGTGGCTGATCGCAAAAAAGCCCGCCGTCGCTGCGGGTTTTTTTGTGCCTGTCAGATTTGTGCTGCCTGTGCAGGCCTCTTCGCGGGTAAACCCGCTCCTACAGGGATGCGCAGTACCTGAGCCAATGGCAAACCTGTGGGAGCGGGTTTACCCGCGAACGGGCGCCGTAGCGGCCCCTGTCAGCGCCAGCGCGCAAGCACGTCGGGCAGTTGCGACAGGCGCTGGATCTCGGCATCGGGCGCCTGCTCGCCAGCCCAGGCCTTGCCATGCGGGTTGAACCACACCGCACGCAGCCCGGCGCGTTGGGCACCGGCAATGTCATCACCCGGATGGTCGCCGATGTGCACCGCCGCACCGGCGTCCACCTCACCACGACGCAAGGCTTCGAGGAACGGCGCCGGGTCCGGCTTGCCGATACCCAAGTCTTCGGCACACAGGGCAAAGCGGAAGTAATCCGCCAGCCCCAGCCGGCTCACATCGGCATTGCCATTGGTGACCACGCCAAGGGTGTACTGGTGGCGCAGAATCTCCAGCACCGGTTGCACCTCGGGGAAAATCTCCACCTGGTGGCGGGCATGCAGGAACACTTCAAAGCCTTCATTGGCCAGCGCCTGCGCATGTTTCTCGCTGTAGCCGACTTCTTCCAGGGCATGGAACAGCACGCGTCGGCGCAGGGCGCTGATGCGGTGCTTGAGGCCGGGCTCGGCCTGCACCAGGCGCTCGCGGATGGCGAACAGGTGCTCCACCGGCACGCCGCCCAGGACCGGGGCGTTGGCTTCGAGCCAGTCGCGCAGCACGACTTCCGCGCTGGCAATCACTGGCGCGGTATCCCACAGGGTGTCGTCGAGGTCGAAGGTGATCAGCTTTATGCTCATGAGTCTGTGCCTTTGCTGCGTTTGGCCCGGGGGTGGGCGCTGTCGTACACCGCGGCCAGATGCTGGAAGTCCAGGTGGGTGTAGATTTGCGTGGTGCCGATGTCGGCATGGCCGAGCATCTCCTGCACCGCGCGCAGGTCCTGGGACGACTCCAGCACATGGCTGGCGAAGGAATGGCGAAGCATGTGCGGGTGCAGGTGCTGGCCCAGCTCGCGCTCACCGACGGCCTTTACCCGTTGCTGCACGGCCCGCGGGCTGATGCGGTTACCTTGGCGGGTGATGAACACCGCACGGTCGCGCGGGTTGCCGATGCCGCGCAGGCGGTACCATTCCTGCAGCGCCTCGCGGGCCTTGCGGCCAACCGGCAGCACGCGCGCTTTGCCGCCTTTGCCCAGTACCTGTACCAGGCCGGCTGCAAGGTCGAGGTGGTCGATGTCGAGGTTGGTCAGCTCGGACAGGCGTAGGCCAGAGGAATAGAACAGTTCGAGCATGGCCTGGTCGCGGCGGGCGATGAAGTCGTCGTCGACGCCGCCATCGAGCAATTGCAGGGCGCGGTCGGTGTCCAGCACCTTGGGTAGCCGGCGCTCACCCTTGGGTGCGCTCAAGCCTGTGGCCGGGTCGTGCTGGCACAGGCCTTCGCGGTTGAGGTACCGGTACAGGCCGCGCACCGCCGACAGTAGCCTTGCCAGGCTGCGCGAGGACTGGCCATGGTGGTGCAGGCGGGCGACCAGCTGGCGCAGCTGCTGGATCTGCAGTGCTTGCCAGTCGGCGATGCCGTGTTCGTTGCAGTAGGCGATGACCTTGCCCAGGTCGCGGCGGTAGCCCAGCAAGGTGTGCGCCGACACCTGGCGCTCATTGCGCAGGTGTGCGCAATAAGCCTCCAGCTGGCGTTCCATCAGCGTACCGAACGCAGGGTCTGGGTTACGCGTGGCACAACGCGGCCGAGCACTTCGGCGATGTAGCCGAGGAACAAGGTGCCGACGCTGCTCTTGTAGTGTTGCGGGTCGCGGCTGCCGATCGCCAGCACCCCGTGCAGCCCTTGGTACTCAAGGGCTGCCACAGCACTGGAGCCGACCTCCTGGCGCTGTTCTTCACCGAACAGGAACGCCAGCTCGTGCTCGCGCAGGTTGCCGCTGACCGTCTTGCCACCACCCAGCAGGGCGCCGATGGCCTGTTGTGCCTCGGCGTTGCTGACCCAGCGCCCGACCGGCGCGATGTTGTCGCCGAACAGGATCAGGCTGACAAAGGGCACCTGGAACTCTTGGCGCAGGCTGTCTTCGACTGCCATGACCACTTCTTCCAGGCTGCCGGCATCGAGCAGGTCGAGGATCAGCCGGCGAGTCTTGTCGAACAGCCGGTCGTTGTCGCGGGCCACGTCCATCAGTTGTGACAGGCGATGGCGCATTTCGATGTTGCGGTCGCGCAGCAGCTTGAGCTGGCGCTCCACCAGCGACACGCTGTCGCCACGCTGGTGCGGGATGTGCTGTTCGATCAGCAACTCGTCGTGCTCGGCGAAGAAGGTGGGGTGGGCGCGCAGGTAGGCGACCACCGCCTCGGCATCGAGTTCGGCGGACTGCTGGGGTACAACCTTGGGCTGATCTTTCATGGCGGTTACTCGCTTAGGCTCTGTACGAAAAGCCTTGATACTCGGTGATGCTGCGTTGAAAACAGCCTCGGAATGCTCATTTACAACCCGTAAACTCCGCTTCCTCGGCTGTTTTCGCCTTGCCTGACCTTCGTCTCAAGACTTTTCATACAGACCCTAGAGACGAACCTGTCCTTCATAGACGCGTACGGCCGGGCCGGTCATCACCACGGGCTGGCCGGGGCCGGCCCATTCGATGTGCAGGCGGCCACCCGGCAGGTCGAGAGATACTGGGGAGTCCATCCAGCCCTGGCTGATCGCCGCCACGGCGGCTGCGCAGGCGCCAGTGCCGCAGGCCTGGGTTTCACCCGCGCCGCGCTCCCACACGCGCAGGTTGGCGCGGTGGCGGTCGATGACCTGGAGGAAGCCGGCATTCACCCGTTGCGGGAAGCGTGGGTGGTTTTCGATCTTCGGGCCCAGCTCATGCACGGGGGCAGTACGCACGTCATCGACACGCAGCACGGCATGCGGGTTACCCATGGACACGGCGGCAATCGAATGCACCTGGCCGTCCACTTCCAGTGGGTAGTTCAGTGCCTGCGCGTCGGCGACGAAGGGGATTTCGGCAGGAGTGAAGCGAGGCGGCCCCATGTCGACACTCACCTGGCCGTCGTTCTGCACGTCCAGCACGATGATGCCGCTTTTGGTTTCTACGCGGATACGCTTTTTCGCAGTCAGGCGCTTGTCCAACACGAAGCGGGCGAAGCAGCGCGCACCATTGCCACACTGCTCCACTTCTGAGCCGTCGGCGTTGAAGATGCGGTAGCGGAAGTCCACTTCCGGATTGTTCGGCGCCTCGACGATCAGCAACTGGTCGAAGCCGATGCCAGTGTGGCGATCACCCCATTGCTTGGCGTGCTTGGGCTGGATATGCGCGTGCTGGCTGACCAGGTCGAGGACCATGAAGTCGTTGCCCAGCCCATGCATCTTGGTAAAACGCAGCAGCATGGGCTTACTCCGGCAGCAGGCTTTCGCCAGCGAACAGTTCGGCGATGGTCTCGCGGCGGCGTACTTCGAACGCCTGGTCGGCGTCGACCAGGATTTCAGCGCAACGGCCACGGGTGTTGTAGTTGGAGCTCATGACAAAACCATAGGCGCCCGCAGACTCTACGGCCAGCAGGTCACCTTCGGCCAGGTCGAGTACGCGGTCCTTGCCCAGGAAGTCGCCGGTCTCGCAGATCGGGCCGACCAGGTCATAGGCACGGCCTTCGCCTGCACGTGGCCTGACCGGACTTACGCCCATCCAGGCCTGGTACAGGGCCGGGCGGATCAGGTCGTTCATCGCTGCATCGATGATGGCGAAGTCCTTGTGTTCGGTGTGCTTGAGGTATTCAACCCGGGTCAGCAGCACGCCAGCGTTGGCCACGATGTAACGGCCTGGCTCGAAAACCAGTGCCAGGTCGCGCTCGCCGACGCGTTCGCGAACGGCCTTGATGTAGTCAGCCACCAGCGGCGGTTGTTCATCGCGGTAGCGCACGCCGACGCCACCGCCCAAGTCCAGGTGGCGCAGGTGGATGCCGCATTCGGCCAGGCGGTCGACCAGCACCAGCAGGCGGTCGAGGGCGTCGAGGAACGGGTCGAGGGTGGTCAGCTGCGAACCGATGTGGCAGTCGACACCCACCACCTCCAGGTTTGGCAGCTGTGCGGCGCGCACGTAGATGGCCTCGGCATCGGCAATGGCGATGCCGAACTTGTTCTCTTTAAGGCCGGTGGAGATGTACGGATGGGTACCGGCATCGACGTCCGGGTTGACCCGCAGCGACACCGGGGCAACCTTGCCCATCCCGGCGGCCACCAGTTGCAGGCGCTCCAGTTCGTCGGTGGACTCGACGTTGAAGCAGTGCACGCCTACTTCCAGAGCGCGGCGCATGTCTTCGCGGGTCTTGCCCACGCCGGAGAACACAACGCGGTCGGCACGGCCACCTGCAGCCAGCACACGCTCCAGCTCGCCGCCGGAGACGATGTCGAAACCTGCCCCCAGCCGCGCCAGCACGTTCAGCACGCCAAGGTTGGAGTTGGCCTTGACCGCAAAGCACACCAGGTGCTCGGCGCCTTGCAGGGCGTCGGTGTAGCTGCGGTACTGCGCCTCGATGTGGGCGCGCGAATACACGTAGGTGGGGGTGCCATGGCGTTCGGCGATGGCCGACAGGGCCACGCCTTCCGCGAACAGTTCACCGTCGCGGTAGTTGAAAGCGTTCATCTGGTTTCCTTTACTGCGCTGGCGACTGCTCAGGCTCGTACTCCGGCTCTGGCTGCTGCTCTTGTACCGGGGCCGGCTTGGCTTTTGGCTGGTGCTGGTGCGACTTGTGCGCTTTGCCGTTATCGCCGTCTTCAGGCAGATACAGCGGGCCTTTCTGGCCGCAGGCCGAAACGAGGCAGGCAACAGCGACCAGCGCCGCGAAGGAGGAAATCAGGCGCTTCATGGGTGAAATCCTTAGGAAAATGCAGTATTGCGCCCGAGTATACCGAGCGACCGGCGGCTTGCCTATGCAAGGGCCGGTTCGCCGGGCGGGCTATGCTTACCGCCTGCAAAGGCCTTGTGGGAGCAGGCTTGCCCGCGAAAAGGCCAGTGAAGGGCACGGCTAAACCTTTGCATTCGGCGGCCAGCGCCCGTATCGTGCCCGGCTTGCCTGTAACGCAGCCAATTTCGAGGTTCCTGCAATGAGTTTGAGTGAAGCGCGTTTCCACGACCTGGTCGACGCGACCCAACAGGCCCTGGAAGACTTGTTCGACGAGAGCGGCTTGGACCTGGACATGGAGAACTCCGCCGGCGTCCTTACCGTCAAGTTCGAGGGGGGCGCCCAGCTGATCTTCAGCCGGCAGGAGCCGCTGCGCCAGCTGTGGCTGGCCGACCGTTCCGGCGGTTTCCACTTCGACTACGACGAAGAAAGCAAGAAGTGGGTGTGCGAAAAGAGCGAAGAACTGCTCGGCGAAATGCTCGAGCGCATCGTCTGGGAACGGGCCGGCGAAAAGCTGGACTTCGACGAGATCTGACATGAGCAGCGCCCAGTCTCGGCCGGCCAAGCCGCTGTACAGCAACGTCAGCCCTGCCGTGCCATCGCCGTGCATCAGCATTTGCCGGCTCGACGAGCAGCGCATCTGCACGGGTTGCCACCGGCATGTCGAGCACATCCGTGAATGGCGTTCGGCTGATGATGAGCGGCGCCGGCAGATCTGCCGCGAGGCCCAGGTTTTGCGCGAGCAGGCTAAGGCATACTGACCGCAGGGGCTTGAGTATTTGCCCGGCTGTGGTAGTGTCGGGTTCTGCGTCGGTGACGCCAAAGCCTTCTCAAACCCCGCCCTTGGGCGGGGTTTTGCTTTATCTGCACACTGAAAACTGCCTGTTCAAAGGAGTCTGACTGGATCATGAGCACCAAGCCTTCCCTCATCCTCACCCGATTGGACGTACAGCGTCTGGAGCGTCTGATCGACAGCCTCGACGAGAGTACGCCGGGTGTGCTCGCCCTGCAGGACGAGCTGGACCGCGCCGAGCAGGTGGTCGGTCACGAGGAAGTACCGGCGGGCGTGGTAACCATGAACTCCCGTGTGCACTGCCGTGAGGAAGCCAGCGGCAAGGACTACCACCTGACCCTGGTATATCCGAAAGATGCCGGGCCGGAAGGCAACGTCTCGATCCTGGCGCCGATTGGCTGCGCGTTGCTGGGGCTGTCGGTGGGCGAACAGATCGACTGGCCGGCGCCGGGGGGCAAGACCCTCAAGCTGAAGCTGCTGGAGGTGGAATACCAGCCGGAAGCGGCGGGCGATTTCGACCTGTAAGAGCCCAAGGGGGCCGCTTTGCGGCCCATCGCCGGCAAGCCAGCTCCCACAGGTACAGCTCCAACCTCAGGCCTTGTGCAATCCTTGTGGGAGCTGGCTTGCCGGCGATGGGGTGCAAAGCACCCCCGGCAATTCAGGCGCCTTCCGCCAAAACCTGCTCCAACCCCTCATTCAACGCCTGCTCCAGCACCCGCTTGTAGTTCAGGTACACCTGCGTCGCCCCCAGCCGGTCATCCAGCAACTCGGACAAGTCCAGGTCAGTGATGTAGCACCGGTACTGCCCGGCCCCGCGCCGCTGGCCGATGATCTGCCGGGCCGCCACCGCATACAGTTGCGCACCATGCTCCAGCTCGGAAAACTCCTGCTGGTCGCAGTACAACGTCACATGTGCGGCCCCCGCCACGCCGGCCTGAACAATGGCTTGCACTTCATAGTAAGGCTGGCCGCGACCGTCCAGCGGTGCTGGACGCGGCTCGATGCTGCGTGCCTTGCCTGGCCCGGAAGGCAACAGCTGCGCGTAGTGAATCTCTAGCGACGCCTGCTCCAGGCTGTCCAGCGGCAAGCGGGCATCGCGGCGCATCACTACAGAGCGCAAAAAGCGCTGCAACGGCAGCAGCAGGTGCGCTTCGTCATGCAGTGGCAAGTGTTGCTGCCACAATGCGTTGTATTCATCCAGTACATACAGCTCGGCCCAGCCGCCCTGCAGGCGGTAGAACACCTGGATGCAGGCTGGCTGGCCGTGCTCCAGCACCAGGCGCAGGTCGTGGTCCTGCAGGGCGTAGGCGTCCAGATACAGAGGGCTGTAGGCGCTGCGTTCCTCGCTCAGATAAGCCAGCAGCGCCTCCTGATCGGCCAGGGTGCTCAGGCTGACTTGCTCGGGCAGCAGTTCCAGCACGTGAGTGTGCTGGGCTACCTGCAGCAGGTAGCGGTGGTGCAGGCCCTGGGCCAGCAGCAGTTGCACGGTGTCGAAAATTTCCTCGACGCGTTGGCCGATGGCCTGGGCGCGGCTCTGACAGAAGCAGCGTACCCGTACCCGCGGCCGGTGGCCGTGCAGCACCGGGCTGTTGAGGAAGTCGCGCAGGCAGCGTACCAGCGCGTGTTCGCCGTCATAGCGCTGGACCAGCACTTCGTTCCAGCTGTTGAGGGTCACCTGGTCCAGGGTCAGCACCAGGTTCTCGCGCACCCCAGCGTAGCTCAACGAATCGGTACGTTCGGTGGTCATCAGGATGTTCAGGTCGCGGTGATGGCGCAGCGGGTCGATGGCGACGTTGACCAGCAGCAGCACCTCATCGGCCACGGGGGGCTGTAGCAGGCGCACTTCGCTGACGGGCGGCAAGGGCAGGGGGATGCTTTGCTGCAGGCAGCCCAGCAGGTTGAACAGTTCGAGCTCGCCGAGGTCACTGACACCCGGGTGCAGCGCAAGGCGCGTGCTGCTGTCGATCACCCCGTTGCGATGGGCCCAGGCCAGCAGTTCGAGCAGCTCGCGGCAACGTTTTATCGGGCTGAAGTGCTCGACCTCGTGGGGGCTCAGGTTGCCGCTGTACAGCTCCCAGTGGTAGCTCCCCGGCTCTTTGCGGTTGGGTACCTGGGCCAGGGTCAGGGTGCCTTCGGCGAGGTCCGGGGCGATGCCGGGGTTGATCACTTCGACCTTGCCGGCGCGGCGTTCGAAGGCTGCATACAGGCGCCGGCCCAGTACATTGAGGTCGCGCTGTTCGGCGCGGCTGCTGGCGTTCTGGGTGCGGGCAAACTGGCTGAGGAAGCGATAGCTGTGGTTCAGTTCAGCCACCAGCTCGCGGCGTTCAACGGCGGCCTGCTGGACTTTCCATTGGCTGCGGCTGTCCAGCATGGCCAACTGTCGTTCGTCCCAGCCCCATTCATCTGCCAGGCGCTGCAGTAGCCGGCGTTGCCAGCCACTGCTGCGGCCCTGCTCACTGAGCTTCTTGTTAACCTTCAGGTACAGGCTGCGCCGTACCCGCTCCAGGCGCACGGTCTCGCCGCGCTGCAACAGGTAGCGTTCGATGCGCCGGTAAACCATCACATACGGGTCCAGCTCGTCGAGGTCGAGCTGGTTGGCAAACACCGCCTGTTTGTAGTCCAGGCTCAGGCAGCGCACCGAGGGGTGTTCGCTGGCGTAGGCCTCGGTCAGCAGCAGCTTGAGCAACGACTTGTAGGGTGAGTCGATGCCTTTGAACAGTTGCCACAAGCCGGCGCCGACGAACTCGCCGGGCGGAATATGTGCCAGGTTGCCGAGGTCGAGGGCGTCCTGGCTGCGGATGAAGCGTTTGGCCAGCAGGGTCTGGGTGTAGGCGTGGTAATTGTGTTCTTCGTAGACCGGCACCAGCCACCACAGCGGCGTGCGCCCGGCGAGCCACAGGGTGGTGCGGTAGAACTCGTCGAGCAGCAGGTAATGCTGTGTGGTGCCGCAGTCATCGGAGCCGAGTTGGCCATCGCGCTGGCCTTGGGCAAAGCCCTGGGTGTCGATCAGGAAGAAGTGCGCCTCGGCACCCAGGCTGGCCGCCCAGGCTTCCAGCAGTTGGCACTTTCGCCGCAGTTCTTCCAACTGAGGCTCGGGCAAGCCGGGGGCATGGCACACCCACACGTCCATGTCGCTGTGTTCGGCCTGGGCCAGCGAGCCCAGGCTGCCCATCAGGAACAGGCCGTGGATCGGGCGTGGCGGGTTGCCATGTTGGGCCTTGTAGGTGAACGAGCGCGCCAGGCGTTGAGCGTCTGCCACGCGTTCGGCACCTGGTTCGTAGCCCGATACACCGGCGGGAGTGCTGCCCGACACATAACCCGGTAGCAGAGGGTGGTTCACATGAAACAGCAGCGGTAGCAGCGTCAGTACCTGCTGCTGGCGTGTCGACAGCCCTTCCATCGCCCGCTGCAGCCGACCCTGGTTCAGGTGCAGAAAGCGCGCACGCAGTGTCGCCAGGACCTTGCGGTCGATGCCTTCGTCCAGGTCAGGGCGGATTTCGTGAGGGTGGTTCATTGCGCACTCGGGCAGGCCAGTGAAGCTGTGGCGAGTTTAGCCTGAGTGGTGGGGTCGGATAAGCGCTAATTGAAATGTTGGCGCCAATTTTACAGCGCGCGAGCCAGCTCCAGCTTTGGCGGCGCTTGAGGCATGATGAGCGCATTGAGTTCATGTAGAGAGAAACCGATGCGTGTCTGGATCGATGCCGATGCCTGCCCCAAGGCTGCCAAGGATTTGATCGTCAAGTTCGCCCTCAAGCGCAAGTTCGAAGTGGTGATGGTGGCAGGTCAGGCCGTGGCCAAGCCAGCGTTCGCGATCGTGCGGTTGATCGTGGTGCCCAGTGGCATGGATGCGGCCGACGATTACCTGGTCGAGCACGCCGTGCCGGGTGAACTGGTGATCTGCAGCGACGTGCCGTTGGCCGACCGCCTGGTCAAGAAGGGCGTGGCCGCACTGGACCCGCGTGGGCGCGAGTTCGACGAGCGCAACATGGGTGATCGGCTGGCGGCCCGCAACCTGTTTACCGAGCTGCGTGAACAAGGGCAGGTGGGGGGAGGGCAGGCGTCTTATGGGGAACGCGACAAGCAGGCATTTGCCAATGCGCTTGACCGAATAGTAAGCCGGCTGATGAAAGCCTAGCCCCCGGATACGCGGCGAGGTGTGGCAAAGCACCTGTAATTTCTGCCAGTGGTGTCATCGGGGGGATACGCACAGTATCGAGTGCATACCTTGCTGAGGATGGGCTTATGGCGGCGACCGGCGACAATGCACTCAGGCACTTTTATCAAATAGACCGCCTGACGACCTTGCTGGGTGGGCAGGCATTGTCTTTGCTGGGGGGCGACCAGCACCTGCTTGCACAGTTGCGCTGCACAGCAGATGTGACGAAATCGGTCTTGTTGGCATGCGAAGAGGGCCGGACCGTGCTCGGTGCCTGGTTGACCGATCGGCGCGCAGAGTTTGCCTACTTGCCATACGGCTTCCACAACCAGCAGCCTGACCTGCCAGACTTGCCGGCATACCGAGGAGAACTCCCAGATAGGCTGTTGCCCGGTTACAGCCTGGGTGCTGGCTACCGCCTGTTCAATACACGCTTGATGCGGTTTCAGAGTGCTGACAGCCTGAGTCCATTCGGTGCTGGGGGTATTAATGCCTACGTTTATACACTCGACGACCCAGTGAATTTATTCGACCCGTCAGCACATATGCCCAAGAAGGTGAGCTACCCGCGGACGAAAAATAAACCTGAAGCAAAAACGCCTGCCAAAGCACCCAAAAACAAGGGTAACCCCAGTAAAGATCAGCTGGCTCAACCTGAGGCGGGCTCCGGGGCTGCAGGCGCCGTCAAGCAACAGTGGACGTTGTCTGAAGAAAGCGCAGACTTCAACCACCGCATAGCCAGTTCTGCAAAAACCAGATATGAAAGCTTCGCAACATTGATAAGAGACGAGGGCATGCACCCTAAAGCCGCGGCTGAGCGGGTTGGAGGGATGGCGTACAGTGTTTACAAAAACCATAGCCCGCATCTGCATGTAGTGAGGCTCAGCAGTACCGAACGCGCCTTTTTCACTCTCGAAGATACCGTAGTGAATATACGCAGCGTAGGAGGGCATGCCTTGCGAGGGGCTTGATTCGGCGTGAAACCCGAGGCCGCTTCGCGACACAAGGCTCCCAAAAGGACGACGCTAGCTTCGAGTCAACGCTGCACCTGTGGGAGCGGCTTCAGCCGCGAAGAAGCCAACGCGGTGCATGGCACCGGCTGCGCCGGTGATCGCGGCTAAAGCCGCTCCCACAAGGACGGCGCTAGCTTCGAGTTAACGCTGCACCTGTGGGAGCGGGCGCGTCGATGCGTCGAACCGCCGCGAAGAATCCAACACGGTGCAAGGCTCGGCCTTATTCGTGAGTCAGCTCCAGCACCCGGTCCACCAGCTTGTAGATCCCGCCTGCCGCCTCGCTGATCGACTTGGCCTCCATGTAAGCCGGCGTGGTCACCAGCTTGCGCTGGGTATCTTCGACAATATCGTGCACATCGCACTCTTGATGGGTGCCGCCCATCTTCGTCACCGCCGCCGCAGTGCCGGCATCGGTACCAATGGTGCAGACCACGCCAGGCCCGTAGATCTTCGCCGCCAACGCCGGCGAAATGCAGATCAGACCCACCGGTTTGCAGGCATCGGCAAAGGCTTCGGCCAAGGCCAACACGTCCGCGTTGACGCTGCAGTTGGCGCCTTCCACAGCAAAGTTGGACAGGTTCTTCGCCGCCCCGAAGCCACCTGGCACGATCAGCGCATCGAAGTCTTCGGCCTTGGCCTCGCGGATGTCCTTGACCTCGCCGCGGGCAATGCGCGCCGATTCCACCAGCACATTGCGCGACTCGGGCATTTCTTCGCCGGTCAGGTGGTTGATCACGTGCATCTGCGCAATGTTTGGCGCGAAGCACTGCACCTGCGCACCACGCTGGTCGAGGCGCAGCAGGGTGATCACGCTTTCGTGGATTTCGGCGCCGTCATACACGCCACAGCCGGAAAGAATCACCGCTACTTTTTTTGTCATGCTCATTACTCCAGTGTCGAGGCGCTAAATGTCCTCTAGTTTGGCAGATGTCGCCATAGGGATTCCCGCGGGTGCGGCCTAATCTTGGTGGATAACGCCCGAGATCGTGCCCATGGACCTGATACTGCTGGCCGTGCCGTTCTTCTTCGTGCTGATTGCCGTAGAGCTGGTCGCTGACCGCGTGCGTGGCCAGCGCAATTTCACCCTGGCCGACTCGATCAACAGCCTGAGCACCGGCGCACTGTCGACCAGCACCGGGCTGCTGACCAAAGGGGTAGGGCTGGTCACCTATGCGTTGGCCTTCGAACACCTGGCGCTTTTGCGGTTGTCGGCAGAGGCGTGGTGGGTATGGCTGCTGGCCTTTGTACTCTACGACTTCTGCTACTACTGGCTGCACCGTTTGGGCCATGAGCGCAACGTGCTGTGGGCGGCGCACTCGGTGCATCACCAGAGCGAGGAATACAACCTCACTACCGCGTTGCGCCAGACCAGCAGCGGCTTCATCTTCTCGTGGGTCTTCTACCTGCCGCTGGCGCTGCTGGGCGTGCCGGCACTGGTGTTCATTACCGTGGCCTCGCTCAACCTGCTGTACCAGTTCTGGGTGCATACCCGGCACATCCCCAAGCTTGGCTGGCTCGAGTGGGTGCTGATCACGCCATCCAATCATCGTGTCCACCATGCGCAAAACCCTGCTTACTTGGATCGTAACTATGGCGGCGTGTTCATTCTCTGGGACCGTCTGTTCGGCACCTTCAAAGAGGAAGACCCGGCTGAGCCTGTGGTGTTCGGGGTCACCACGCCGCTGGCCAGCTGGAATCCGCTGTGGGCCAACCTGCAGTTCTATGCCCAGCTCTGGCACGACGCCCGGCGCACTGCCAGCCTGTGGGACAAGCTGCGCATCTGGTTCATGCCCACCGGCTGGCGCCCGAATGACGTGGCCGCACGCTACCCGCAGGCCAAACAGGACCTAGCGCTGTTTCGCAAGTTCGAGGTTACCCTGGGCCGCGCGCAACAAGCCTATGTGGCGGCGCAGTTCGTGGTGTACGTGGCGTTGGGCAGTTACCTGATGGACGTGGCTGAGCGGGTGCCCGGCGCCGCGCTGGTGCTTGGCTGGTCGCTGATGGCGTTTGGCTTGTTCGTGCTGGGCGCGTTGCTGGAGAACCGGCCCTGGGCAGTACGGCTGGAGTTGACGCGGCTGTTGCTGAACGCGCCGGCGCTGTACCTGGCCGGC
>JAAIGF010192164.1_pt1 | contig 42948 bp, 36 predicted proteins | sample 6487441 | NCBI WGS metagenome assembly JAAIGF01 (sample SAMN13974129, study PRJNA590717) | phyllosphere metagenome | biome: pepper field; feature: multiple bacterial spot infested pepper fields; material: pepper leaves; isolation source: leaves from pepper fields | host: Capsicum annuum ...
ATATCGTGTGAGGAGAGCGCTCACACTGGAGCAGTATGGATTTTATGCTTCGCAAAAATCCTTTTCTCATTTCATCTCGTGTGAGGAGAGTGCTCACACTGGAGTAGTATGGATTTTATGCTTTGCAAAAATGCCTTTTTCATTTCATATCGTGTGAGGAGAGCGCTCACACTGGAGCAGTATGGATTTTATGCTTCGCAAAAATCCTTTTCTCATTTCATCTCGTGTGAGGAGAGCACTCACACTGGAAATATAAGGTTTAGTTGTGAGCCATCATAGGTCATTTTGGCGATGGCGTAAATGGTATCCATGGCGTTTAGACTGTCATATGCGTCAGCGGATGCGCATGTAATCGGATTCATATGCTTTATTCAGCGCGTTATCTATAGAATGCTCCGTTTTGCTCGTCTTTTGAATAAAATCTAGAATTCGCTACGAATAAAGAGTAAACGAGCGTAAATGAGAGAAAAGAGTGTGGTTTTCCCTATGAAGTGAACCCATTGAGTCTAAATGCGTGTCTGGTCGTCTTTACTTTAACCTGACATGGGAGTATGATTCGTCTCAAGTTCATAAATTACGGTGTACACATTATATTGGCGCCGTAACCAGCTTAATGTCCGCGCGCTAGCGTATTCGTCTAGAGCCGGGTAGCGGGGGAACCAGCGAACAGCTTCATTCTAGCTGTTCAGGGGTGAATCAGTACGTCAGGTATCCATAGCGATCACTTGCCGTCTGTAGGGAGACTCTTACTTCCGAATCCGTCAGCTAACCTCGTAAGCTGAATATAAGAGAGGCGACAATGATCATGACATCCGCTTGGCACAGGTATGCCTGTGTGCGGAATGCCTGAGAAGCTGGCGGGGAAACCTCTTATGCAGCTTCTTTTTTTGTTTGCCTTCACACAATTGGAGGAGAAAGAGATGGAGTTGGAGCAGGAATCGGAGTTACCTAAGGAGTATGTGCTGGTATCTCCAGCGACGCGTGCAGGAGAGCAGTTTATGCAGCTTCTCAAAGTCAAAGGCATTGCCTTTGCCGCGATCGTGAATAGCTATGCAGAAAAAGTAAAACTAGAGAAAATGGGCGTCAACCATGTGCTGTTACTCGATACACAGCGCCAGGACGAATGGACGATCCCACAGCTTGCTGTCGGCAAGGTGTACCTGTTTGAACGTAGCTTGCCACTGTGTTGTCGGTATATTCAGATGTGCCGCACCTGGACAAGTGATCGGATCTACGTAATTACCGAAAGTAGCAATTCACGCATGATCTACAGAGGGCTAGGTGCCGATCATATTGTGCATACGAATGGCGGCAGTGTCGCCTTTTTGCTCTGAGCAGGTCATCGTATAGTTTGTAGCTGGATAACCGACCCGAATGCCCTCACCCGAGCATTCGGGTATTATGAGTTGGATTACGGATGGTGAATGGTGTAGAACTACAGGCTGTTTCTCTCGTAGAGCAAACGGTGAATCCCATTATAAGGGCATGTCGTGAACGCAGATGTATATCCTACATATATGGTCATCATAAAGAATGATTCATAACATAATGTATATCAATAGAAGCCCAAAGGAAGGAAGTGAGATCCATGACCCAGCGGATTGCATTAATAGCAGGAGCGACCGGATTAGTCGGACGCGCATTAACGGAGCTGTTAATCCAGCAGCATACGTACGATCAGGTGAAGGTATTGGTACGTCAGTCCGTACCGGAGTGGGAGCAACAGCCCCGTTTACAGCAGATCATTACCGATTACGAACAGCTAGAACAGCATGCCCATGAATGGCAAGCGACGGATGTATACTGCTGCCTCGGAACCACGATCAAAAAAGCGGGTAGCCAGGAGCAAATGTACCGGATTGACGTGACTTATCCTCTTCGTCTCGCCGAGCTTGCCCGTCAGCATGGCGCGGAGCACTTCCTACTTATTAGCGCGATGGGTGCGGATGCAGGCTCACGTATTTTCTATTCTCGTATCAAAGGCGAGCTAGAGCAGCAGCTCACGACATTGGATTACCCTTCACTATCCATCGTCCAGCCTTCATTGTTGCTTGGAGATCGCACCGAGTTTCGCGCCGGCGAACGGATGGCTGCTGCCGCATCGAGTGTCTTATCTCCTCTACTACGCGGAAAGATGGCTAAGTACAGGCCGATTCAAGCGGAAACGGTAGCACGAGCGATGATGGAGCTGGCATTCCAGCGCAAGCCAGGTAAAGGTGTGTACACATCGGGCGAGCTACAACGGCTTGGCTCATCCAACGATCGTCCAGTTCATTCCTAAACTCGCATTGCTGTAGATCCAGCGGTAGTAACCTGCTACATCTACAGCAATACGCCGCTGGATCAGTCCGCTCCAACAGTTTGCTTCTTTATTCGTTAATTCTTTATTTGTGATAAGCAAATTTATGCGGATGATGGAGTGAACTAAGCGCTTTACACTGTACGCTCAGGAGCAGAGCGGCTACAATGGGAGGATGAAACCCGCTGTCCGTTTAACGGAGTAGCTTGGGAAAATGAACATATGCGGCTCTGAATGCTGCAAAGAAACGGAGAATGAACATGTCACAGATGGATGCGAAGCAAGCGGCTTCGTTAATTGAGCAATGGATCGCTTTTTACGATATGGATAACCCGCAGGCATGGGATCGGGATGACTATACATTTGTACAGCAGTCGTGTCGTCATATGCGCGCGGCACTGCAAGTATTGCGTGGCAAAGGGGCTTCGAATGCTGCTGAGCTGCGCAAGCTGGCAGACGGACTGGAAGAGTTTATCGAGGATTCGTTTATGGACGATCCCCAAGAGTGGGAGCCCGAGAATCGTGCATTTGTGAAGCAGGCCATGGAAGCTCTCGAGTATACAGCAGGTCAATTACGCCGATCGACGGGCACTTCCACCTCAGCTAAGCCAGTGACAGGCGGTGCACGTTACTCGAACAAGCCTACGGGCAAACCATCCACTGGAAAGTCTTCTACAGGTAAAGGCAATTCAAGCAAAGCAACATCATCCAAAGGTGCATCTAACAAAAGTAACCCGGCGAAGAATGCACCAAGCTCGCCTAACAAGGATAGCCAGCCGCTGAAGTCAGCTACCGGAAAAGGACAGGCGACCAAGCCAAGCCTATCGACGAACAAGAGTGCTAGCAGTCAACGTCCAACAGCGAAGAGCGGCTCAGGTAAAAGCAACCCGGCGAAGAGCATGAGCAAGCATACGAGCACAGGCAAGTCGTCTACGACTGGCAAAACGTCTACACGCAATACCAATGAACGGGGAAGCGGACGCGGCAAGACGAGCGGGCGCTAAGCCCTCAGTGAAACAGGAGATTACGATGAATATGAATCCAGAACTAGAATCCGTCGCTACCGAAGCGATACAGGTCGAAATATGTCCGGCGACAGATAAGCATATTATTTGCAATATGTATCCTTTCTATTTATATGATCTATCCGAAATATGGGAACGTCTGCCGAATCGGTATGGTGTGTTTGAAGAGGATGACAACTGCGCTACGCTTGCTCAGCAGAGTGAAGTGTTTAAAGTATGGTGGAGTGACTCCAGCAGATTGTTTCCGTTCCTGATCCGGGTGAATGGTATTCCTGCGGGATTTGCGCTGGTATGTACACCACCGTATGTGCCAGCAGGTGAGCAGGCAGATTACTTTTTGCATGAGTTCTTCTTGATGCGTCCATTTCGCGGCAAAGGCATTGCGCAGCAGGCGGCAACACATGTATTTGACCAGTTTGGCGGACGCTGGGCGCTGCATACGAATCCGACTGGACGCAATACGCACACGCGACGCTTCTGGCGCCACTTGCTAGCGGATTATACGAGTTATAAGTATGACGAGCAGCCATTTGAATCCGATGAGAAGGAACAGTTTCTAACTTTCCGCTTTGTGAGTCAGACGGCTCCGGCGTCAGAGTGAATAAATGACGAATCGGCTTAACGAAAAACGAGAAGAAGGCACAGATATGGCGTAGTTAGCGCTACATCTGTGCTTTTTATTGTTTCTAATAGTAGAGAATTGTGCAGCAACAAGAAATACCACATCGTTGCTCTAACGCTAGTGTACAAATAGCCCGTAAGTTGAAATTCATCACGGGATGGGATACATTAAGCTAGAAATGGAGGAGAATCGACATGAGTAATGTAGCAGAACAAGCCTTTTCCAGAGCATTAGTACAGTCTCTAGTAGGCGAACGAGGGCATTTACCGATTGCCCGTGCACTGTCTGATATTGATTTGAAATTAGCAGGTACAGTGGTCGATGGACTTCCTTATACGATCTACCAGCTCGTTAGCCATATGAACTACTGGCAGGACTTTATGCTGGCTCATGTACGTGGTGAACAGCCTGCACGTCCACCAGCAGTAGCAGATAGCTGGCCTGAGCAACCGAGTCCAGCCGATGAAGCCACTTGGCAATTGGTGCTTGATGATTTCCTGCAAGGGATCGACACCGCTTGTGAGCTCGCGCGTACACTGGAGCTTGCTCAGCCACTCGCGCTCATCCCTACCGAGACGGTAGCGGGATTCCTGCGCAATATTGCTTCACATAATACGTATCATCTGGGCGAGATTGTCATCATCCGTAGATTGCTTGGATCATGGCCACCTCCAGGTGGAGGCTATCCAGCTTAAGTGCAGGTAGTGGTTCGATCATCATTAGAATGAGCAATGAACAATACACGTCAAAAAGCACCCGATTGCGCACGAAACTCCTGCGCAATTGGGTGCTTTTTTTGCGATTCCATCTCTACTATCCTATCTAGTCATGTCAGAGCTACATCATGCATCACCGTTAGCTTCAATCCGTATCGGTCAAAGCAGTTCAGGCAAAGATCGCATCAATCTGTGCAATCTCCTGCGGAGTCAGCTTCACATCTAGCGTTTTCAGGTTATCCAGCACCTGATCTGCACGCTTCGCACCTGGAATGATCGCATCAAGGGAGTCACGAGTGAGGTACCAGGCGAGTACAAGATGTGCCACTTCAATTCCTTTCGCCTGGGCGATGGGACGCAGCATATCTACCTTTTGCAGATTATGCTGGAACGCTTCGCCAGCGAACAGCGGATCTTTGGAGCGCAGATCATCGAACTTGGTATCCGAGTTATATTTACCTGCCAGCAAGCCAGAAGCGAGCGGGAAGTATGGAATAAATGTAATTTGATTTGCTGCTGTGTAGGGCAGCAATTCCTTTTCAGCCGAGCGCTTGAATAGATTGTATTCTGATTGCAGTACATCCACATAGCCATCTTTATTCGCTTCCTTGAGCTGGTCGATCGAGAAGTTCGATACCCCAATCGCACGAATCTTCCCTTCGTCCTTAAGCTTTTTCAGTTCGCCAACGGCTTCGTATTTCGGTGTGTGCTCATCCGGGAAGTGGATGTAGAACAGGTCGATATAATCGGTTTTCAGTCGTTCCAGACTTCCTTCTACACTGGCACGCAGAAAGGCTGAGGAGTTATCAATCGTCACGTCACCCTGCTCAGTGAACTTGTGAGCGCCCTTCGTTGCGATCACCATCTTATCGCGATTACCTACTTCTTGCAGCACCTCACCGATCAGTTCTTCAGAACGCTTCGGGCCATAAATGAATGCTGTATCAATAAAATTCAGTCCATGCGCAATTGCTGTACGCACGACCTCTTTACCTGCTTCTTCATCCAGATTCGGATATAGATTATGTCCACCCACCGCATTAGCACCAAGGCCGATCGGATTTACGAGCAGATCACTTTTTCCAAGTTTATGATATGGTGTCATCTTCATTCATCTCCCTTTACTCATTCGTTTTACCTTTCCCGCGTTTATAGTGCCAAACGCTTACTACTCTCGCGTTTATAGTGCCAAACGCTTACATGTAGCTATAATGACATATTAGACAATGAGAACGTTTACTGAAACGTTTATAGACAATAAATCCGATCTGATTACCATTTAAAGAGTAGAAAGTGGAAAGTAGAGCACGCCATGATCGACGGTCATAGCCGACCCACTAAAAGTCTCCATCGTCTCAGATAACGCAATACGTCTTCACATTCGCTTGCTGGCAGCTAGTGTATAGATATTTATAAAGCGAACCTGTTTTAGCAAGAAAGTATTATTTTTATGATTTTGGCTCTGATGATGGATCGGATGTATACTTCTTTACAGCAATTTAACAGGCTCTTTCACTATAAAATAAATGATTGGCTACTTTGTAAAGGTTGTAAACAATTGTCTTGAGTCGTCAAATTTTGATCCAAACAGCCATCAAACAAATATGGCAAAGTCCACCAGCTAGCCATGAAGTGTGCTTACGATTGCACAACATTGTACAGCAAAAATGGAATTGGTTCCACAATTGTCTATATGCCCGAAAAAGGAATCAATCTCACCAACGCTGAATATACCCCAAATATTGGTTCAAAATCGTCTGAAAACGTTGATATTACTGCATTTTAAGATTTTAAAATTGTTCCGGTATAATTACATTTTTAAAACTCCAAATACAAATTTATGCATGGTTTTTAAATATGCTTATAATTAACGAATTTGCTGATGAAAGATAAGGACAAAAAATAATATTTTCATTTGCGAAAAAAGCATTGCTTATCTGTAAGCGATATCATAAAATGTTCTTGCGAGCAACTGTAAACGCTTACAGATAGATGGTTCAATCCTTGATTCGCTGCAAAATATCAGGATTATCAAAATCGTGCAAGAATTTGATATGATTTTGTAATCGTTATCAAATTATTGTTTACTTTTCCTGATAAAAATAAGAAAATGGGATAAAAGTAAAAATTATCTATTTGTGCTAGCGTGTTTTGTACTCTGCAATCGTAAAGGTATCAGTACTATCAAAAGAGAGGGTTGAGTCCATGAAACAGAGCAAACTGAAAAGAAATGGTTCTTTAAGTTTAATGCTAGTGTTGTTGTTCTCAGTAGTGTTGAGTGCATGTTCCGGAGGTAACAGCGCTGGAACGACTGGCAGTACGCAGACTGGCAGCGAAGGCACAACCGGTACGGCAACAACAACCGCATCAGATTTGATCAAAACGGCACAGGTTCCTGCTGGCTCCGATCTGGAGAAGGCACTTAAAGGTGAATACAAAGGTAAAAAAGTAACGATGTACGGTCCATTCGTAGATGCGGATGAGCAGAAGTTCAATGCCAGCATCAAGGCATTTGAAGATGCAACTGGCATCGACATCGCTTATGAAGGCTCCAAAGAGTTCGAAGCAACGATCAACGTTCGTGTAAACGGTGGTAATGCACCGGATATCGCTGACTTCCCGCAGCCAGGTCTGCTGGAAACATTCGCAAAAGCAGGTAAAGTTATTGATGTATCCACATTCATGGATGCTGATTATATGAAAAAGCAATACAAACAAAGCTGGCTGGACATGGCACAAATGCCAGGTCAGGACAAAGACATCACTGCTGGCGTATGGGCGCGTAGCAGCGTGAAGAGCCTTGTATGGTACAACAAAAAAGCCTTCGACGAAGCAGGCTACACTGTACCAAAAACATGGGATGAAATGATGAAGCTGACGGAGCAAATCGCTGCTGATGGCGATCCGGCTTGGAGTATCGGTATCGAGAGTGGCGCTGCAACAGGCTGGCCTGCTACGGACTGGGTAGAGGACATCATGCTGCGTACAACTACTCCTGAAAACTACGACAAATGGGTGAAGGGCGAGCTGCCATTCACAGATCCAATCGTGAAAAATGCTGTCGACAAAATGTCTGAAATCTGGTTCAACAAAGACTATGTATACGGTGGTCGTAGCTCCATCGCAACAACAAACTTTGGTGATGCAATCGCTCCACTGTTCACAAATCCACCAAAAGCATGGCTGCACCGTCAAGCTGGATTTATCACTTCCTTTATTCCAGAAGGCGTGAAGCCTGAAGACTACGACTGGTTCCCGTTCCCATCTATTGATGCACAATACGGTACACCAGCTCTGATCTCTGGTGATATCTATGCGATGTTCAATGATCGTCCTGAAGTACGTGCAGTAATGGAGTTCTTCACTACAGCTGAATCCCTGCAAAGCTGGATCAAATCCGGCGGTGTAACTCCTCCAATGAACGGTACTCCAGATGATTGGTTTGCTAATGAGCAAGAACGCCGCATGTCCGAATTTGTTCAAACGGCTAAAACGATCCGCTTCGACGGTTCTGACCTGATGCCAGGCTCTGTTGGTGCAGGTACATTCTGGAAAGGTATGACCGACTATGTGAGTGGTACGGCTAACCTGGATCAAGCGATGCAAGAAATTCAAGCTGGCTGGAAGAAGTAATCTGGTTAGGCTAGTGAATACCAATTAAGACCAACCGCCAAAACGGACCGGGATTGATTCGGTCCGCTTTGGTTTGATTAGAGCCTTTTTTCTGGCTTGGTTGCATAATGCTGAAGGGGGAGAGCCAATGGACGTAAGCAAAACAATGGATACGCGTGCTAATCAACGATTCACGCCCAAGATTATTCTATTATCCATCCTTGTCCCGTTACTTAATCTCGGACTTCACACGCTGATCTTCCTGTTCTTTAGAGGCTCGGATCTGCCGCCGATCATCAATGCACTGCTTGCAGTCATCTGGGGGATATTCGGCATCTACTCCATCTACTTTTCCTTGAACTGGGTAGTGGAGAAATATCCGGACAAATGGAAAGAGCGCGTCATTCCGTATGTATTCGTTGGCCCTGCAGTATTGCTGCTTGGCTGGTTGTTATTTTTACCTACGCTTCGCACGCTTTACTTGAGCTTCTTCAATGCAGATTCGACTCAGTTTGTCGGACTTGCGAACTTTGGAGCGGTCTTCACCGACCGACTTCTGGTTACAGCGCTTCGTAACAACCTGATGTGGGTGGTATTCGGTACACTTGCCTGCGTTATTCTCGGCTTGTTGATCGCTGTACTGGCTGACCGCAGTAGCTTCGAGCGTCTGGCAAAAGGGATTGTATTTATGCCGATGGCGATCTCATTCGTAGCGGCAGGCGTAATCTGGAAGTTCATTTATTACTACCAACCAGGTAATGAGCAGATCGGTCTGCTCAATGCCATTATCGTCAATATGGGCTTTCAGCCACAGGGCTGGCTTAGTATGGTGCAGCCGTGGAATAACCTATTCCTGATCGTTATCCTCGTGTGGATGCAGACAGGATTTGCAATGGTTATTTTCTCGGCTGCGATCAAAGGGATTCCTGAAGATATGCTGGAAGCCGCACGGATGGACGGTGCAGGTGAAGTACGCATCTTTTTCAAAATCATGCTGCCTGTAATCTCCAGCACGGTACTTGCCGTAACGACAACTATTATCGTATTCACCTTGAAAATCTTCGACGTGGTTATGATCATGACGGGTGGTCAGTACGGTACAGAAGTTGTTGCAACCGAGTTCTATCGTCAATTGTTTATGTATCAGAATGCGGGCTACGGCTCAACGCTTGCGATTGTGCTGCTGATCGCCGTTATTCCGGTTATTATCCTGAACGTGCGTCAGCTGAAGAAGGGAGGAGCCCTCTAATGCGCAAAAGCAAAGGAAAGAAACGCAAAGCTCACTGGCTCGTTAACCTGGTCCTCGGCATCATCTGTGTGATCTGGTTCATCCCCACGCTTGGACTGCTGATCTCCTCGGTACGCCCAGCAGCAGATATTTTGCAAAGTGGCTGGTGGACCGTATTCCCGCATCGTCAGTGGGATACCGTTAGCGAGCTCAAGCTGGATCGCGATACCGATCTGCGTCAACCGATTACGGTGAATGGCAAAACATTCAGCGACGACCAGCTCAAAGCTGGCGTTGAAGTAGATGGTCAGCGTCTAATCTGGGAAAATCGCCGTGCACGTACACTGGATGTGCAGGAAAAGAAATGGGGCGCTTCAAGCGACTTCACACTGCAAAACTATGAAACCGTGCTTGGCGGTAAAGAATACAAAATTACACAGCCAGACGGTACAATCAAGACGGAACAGGGTAGCGGGATGGGACGCTCATTCTGGAATACGATCGCTGTCGTTATTCCATCGACCGTCATTCCGATCTTTATCGCTTCCTTTGCGGCATATGCCTTCGCATGGATGAAGTTCCGAGGACGAAATATTTTCTTCGTTGTTATTATTGCTCTGCTTGTTGTGCCGCTGCAGGTCGCGCTTATTCCGATTTTGCGTGACTATACGACACTTGGGCTGAACGGGACGTACTTTGGGATATGGATGGCGCATACAGCGTTTGGTCTGCCGCTGATCACGTACTTTATGTACAACTCGATCAGTCAGCTTCCAAAAGACTTGTTTGAGTCCGCATTCATGGATGGTGCAACCAACTTCACCATCTTCTCCAAGCTGATTCTACCGCTGTCTGTGCCTGCACTGGCGTCGATCTCAATCTTCCAATTCCTGTGGGTATGGAACGACTATCTCGTTTCCCTTATCTTCCTCGGCTCTCAGCCGGAAGTACAGGTGTTGTCGATGAGTATCGCCAATCTGGTCGGCTCGCGTGGTAATGACTGGCATCTGCTCACATCGGCTGCGTTCATCTCGATGCTCACGCCGCTGGCCGTATTCTTCGCGCTACAAAAGTACTTTGTACGCGGTTTGCTGGGCGGTTCGGTCAAAGGCTGATCTGGTAGCGAGGTGTCTTTGCAGCAATATAGGGCAGGCAATCCGGAGTCTGGACAGTCAGGCATTCCCCCTTCTGCTGTGATTCGTTCGGTTGTCTGTTGGATTGTAAGTTTGCTGGCTAGGACTGATAAGTTACAGATGCAGATGTACAGAATATGATGACGAACATGAGTTATACAAAAAGAGTGCTGTCGATTCATTCGATGGCACTCTTTTTTATAAGCGATGGGATGTATAGATATATAACTTTTTCAGCTTCAGGGAACATGTGGTCGAACACTTAAACTGAGTAGAAATAAGATTTAGAATACAGAATGGAATGGAACAGGTTGGAGTGCAGTAAACTATTGCACAGCCCTGTATAGGAATGCGTTAAAATGTCTCTTCTGCGATCCTTTTACCATTATCATTCAAAAATTCAATCGTCACCTGCGGAACCGGATTCCAGATGCGTGAATCTTGAACGACAAGATACACTTCGCGGTGGTAATCATATGTTTTACTTTTGCCATCTATAGTTAGACGATACTGACTGGCTTGTTCAAGGATATCCTGATTGTTAATGATCAGACCGAATGCTCCTTTCTCTAATCCGCCAAATACGATACCATTTCGAGGAACGGCATGACTGCTATGTGAATTTCCATTACCTTCATACGTATAAATGCTGTTCGTCGTTTGCGAGAATATATAATAATTCGATTGGCTTATCGGTATAATAACTGGGTCTTGTACGTTCTCTTTTTCAATAAAAGCCATTAAACGCTCATGCTTCACAGGTGTAGTGTCAGGTCGAAACTGGTTAAATACAAGGATTGCTCCTAAGATGAGTATAGCTATAATGCTTATCTTTTTTAGAATCATATCGGTTCTCCTTACGGTTCTTACTGTAGTGAGTCAACTTCATGTAGCGATGAGGCTAGTTGAAGTTCGTGCATAGCTTGCTACGTACCCTTTGGTTAAAGAGGCAAAGTCATACAAATTCATCATTATTGCTTATGGAGTGGAGGGATACATCATGGATATGTATTGGATCATAGCACTTCTACTTGTCTTTATTGTGTCCATTCCGTCACTTGTTGTACTGGTGTACTATAGCTGGCGCAACGGAATCTCACCGATGCCAACGTCGGCTCTTGTGCGTCATGAGGTGAGTAAGCAGGTGCAGATTGCTGTAGAACGGATGACTGGCTTGCACCAGCAGGAGCAAAACGAGCTGTCTGCTGGTGCACGATTGCCAAAGTATCCGGGTACAGCGGATAAGCTACAATTTTGTCAAAAAGAGAAAGAGAACGAAGTGAAGGTAGGAAAAGCCATATTGCAGCAGAATCCGCCTTCCGAGCAATATACACCACACATTATAGAAGCTGGTTCGGGTTGGGGAACGCTAGCTTTTCAGCTTGCTAAGGATTGTCCGACGGTACGAATAAGAGGGATTGAAAATTCACCGATTCCGCTATGGTACTCCAGGTTGCTCGCACGCTTGCAGCGCTTGGGGATTACATTTCAGCAGGGAGATCTGTATCACTATGCGTACACCGAAGCGGACATTGTTGTCTGTTATCTGTTTCCGGGTGCCATGAACAGGCTCGCTCCGATACTGGAACGTCAGTGCCGTAAGAATACATATGTGATTAGCGTTTATTTTGCCCTGCCTGGCTGGGAACCTGAACGGGTGATTCGATGCCGAGACTTGCACCGTACCCCTGTATATGTGTATCGCTATGGGCATCAGAGCTATCTGATCTGAGAAGCAGATATGTGCTGCAATGCCCCTCATCATCTATACATGAATCAGATTAGCGTGAAGTGAAAATGAATCAATGACATCCAGCTATCCCATACCAATCCCCTTGTTTATTCATAGGTCTATCTCTGCAAAAAATACATCTATGCATAAGAGGATAAACACATCTGTGTTCGTAACATTGTAGCTAACACAAGCCGTAAGCAAAACAGCAAGCATAAGTCAGCTAAATAGGAGCTGGCTTATTTTTTCATTGACACTGCATATTTATTCATGCTAAATTCATTGCAATATTTTAATTCGCATCGGAATTATAAGAATTGGAATATCCTGTTGTTTTTCCATGATTACCCTATCTGAGGAGGCATTTCATTGAAAAAGATAACCCGTTTCACACTCGCCGCACTGGTTGCAGCACCGGCTGTACTCGGAGCAAGCGCATGGCCCACTGCATCGGTTCTGGCGGCTGTACCACAGGCAACCACGAAAGCACCTGCAGCTACTCCAATTAAGCCAGCTGCAAGCATCGGTGCGCATCAGGAGACCGCTGCACAATATGCACAGTTTTTGCAAGCAAAGTACAGTATTCAGCTTCCACAGCAAGTGAAACGGGGCGACTTTTTGCGAGCGATTGCAGCGATCGTTCCTGCTTCTTCGACCTCAACAGATGAAGCGACTACACCAACTTTTACCGATCTAAAGTCAGGAGATGCAGCATATGATGCTGCAGTCACGCTCTCGCAGCAAGGTATTGTATCCGGTACAGCTATTCATGCGAATGATGCGCTGACCGTCTATTCGGCTGTATTTGTTGCCGTGAAGGCTGCAGGCTTCAAAGAGCTGGCTTATACCTATCCGCAAACCAAGGTCGATAAGGCATTCGCCAAGGCTGGAATTGTAGCGAACCGGGTAGAAGGACAGGCAGCACAGGAGCTAGCGGCTGCGATTGATACCGGGCTTGTACCGGAGAGCCTGTATCCAGCACTACGCAAAGGCGGAACAATCGACCGTGATACAGCCAACACACTACTTGGTAAAACGTTGACCAGTTTGGGTAAATACAAAAACGAAATTGGACGCACAAGCGACAGTGATATTTATGAGAAGCTGTACTCTGCTTACCGTACCGCTGATCTGATCGAAGCGCCAGAGCTGCGCACGATTGTAGATCAAGCGTTGCGTAATAATCTGGTGACAGGCTATAACCTTAAGGACAACCGCTATGACTCTAACTTTATTGATAGTCTGACGCTGACATATGGACACGATGATATCAAGCACGCTGTGCAATTGATTGGCTTACTGCGGAGTGAAGGTATAGATGCGGATGTACAATTCCAGCCGAAGACATCTGCCTTCATTTATCTCAAGGAATGGGGTACACCAAAGGAAACACCAGATTATAAAGTGACTCAGATTGAAAATGGTAACTATATCGCTTACGCGAAGGAGTACGATATCCAGTTCGAGTTTGACAATACCGCAGACAAAGAGCGCTTCAACAGCATTATTGCAGCCTATGCGAAAAAGAACAGCGATACCAAAACACCGCTGATCTATAGCTCCTGGTGGCAGCCGCTCTACTATTCACCAACCGAGATTGCTGGCTATCCGGTCATCTCCAATACGAAGATCACACTCGGTAACTATTATGCTCAATCGTTCTCGCTAACTGGACAAGCAGCAACTATCCGCGATGGATTCCGCAAGCTAGCACCAGATGCGACGATTACAGGTTATGACTTCTGGGTCGATCAGCCGTTCTTCAACTATTTGAATGGAGAGTCAGAGTAATTACGAATCAGCTAAATATGCAAAAAAAGACCAAGTTCGCTTTCCATGCGAATTTGGTCTTTTTGCATAAACGAGTATAGGTATATCTATAGTACGAGAGCGATTAAGCTTGCATCACCGCTTTGAATTATAGATAGTAGTATAACTGTATGATGAGCAAGATCGTGTATATTCTACAATATACATTATCAATGCTACATCACTCTATCTATGTATTATTAGCTTCTTTACGCATATCTATGAAAACTTTGAGCAGTGCACCTGCCAACGTTATTGTAATAAATGCAGTAGCGGGAGAATGCGTACGGAACCAAGAAATAGCGCTGATCAGAATAGCACAAATACCAACGATAATCACAATAAGCTGATCTACAACCGACTTAGTCATAAATCGACCTAACAGATATTTCAATCCCCAAACAACTGTGACACTAACAATCAAAATATATCCAATAATTAGCAAAACCGATAACTCTAGCATATACATAACCCCTTTTCTATCCAATGACTACTACCACTATAGTAACAATGAGACGTTGTTCAACTTCTTAGACTTATCTTACGTTTACGAAAATTTCCCTGTTCTATTGCTTGAAATACTATATTTACCATTTTAGCATAATTTGATCCCTGTACAGGATACAAAGCCAGATAAAGTATCGAAAGTCATGTGGAATTCCCAGCAACGAGCCTCTTAACAACAGCCCCCCAAGCCACCAGCGTCCTCAAAATTTTATACACCCACACCCTTCAACATGCGCTGTTCCGTTGATAAAGGTGGTATACTGATTCCACAGTCACCTGATTAGGTTGACCAGTACGTATTGCCGCGCTTGTTAGCTATATTTTGAGGCGCCAGGCAAGTTACGGAGTTGTGAGATCAGCTATGATGTTTAACCTGGACATGAAGACGATTTTTATATCGCTTGTCTTTGGTCATATTTTTACAGTCATTTTAATTAGTGCTTATCGTAGGCGAACGGTAGGCGACCGCTCGGTACATGTATTTTTCATGTCCAAGCTTGTACAGGCGATTGCCTGGGCGTTGCTCATTTTTCGAGGTATGATTCCAGAGCTATTTTCGATCGTGTTAGCGAATACACTGCTATTTATTGGGGCTGGGCTAGAGACGAGCGCCTTACTTTTGCTACAAAAAGTCTTTTCTAAAAAGGTCAGACGGCTTTATATTATGGGTTCGATCATCTGTATTGCTGGCTTTACGTTCATTTATGCAATGGGTGTATCCGAAGGGGCGCGGATTGTATATGCTTCGCTCGGCACAGCCCTGTTCTTGATCTATCCAGTCTATTATATGACGACGGATCGCACAGCCTCGACGCTCAAACGGCTGATGGGTATGTTATACGGAGTTGTTGCGCTCAGTCTGATCCTGCGCGCAGGCGCCGCGATTCAGCTGGGAGATCGTGTGGGGCTGTTCACGGAAGGCTTGTACCAGAGCTTCTCGTTTATCGCGCTCTATCTGATTATGATTCTAGGCAATACCGGATATGTACTGCTATCCAAGGAGCAGGCGGATGCAGATCTGCTGCGCATCGCAAGTTATGACGAGATGACCGGTGTGCTTAACCGTCGTACATTTATGGTGGAGAGCCGCAATATGATCCATAAAGTAGCGCTACGGCAGGGGCAAGTCTCATTTGTGTTATTCGATATTGATTCGTACAAGATCATTAACGATACGTATGGTCACTTTACTGGAGATCGGGTGCTACAGGATATGACCGATCGGTTAAAGGAACGATTGATGGAGCTGATCGGGGAGCATTATCTGTTTGGTCGTTATGGTGGGGATGAATTTGCGATATTGCTACCGGATACCGATGAGCATCAGGCAGGTTGCCTGGCTGAGCAGCTGCGGCTTACAGTTGCGCATAGCCATTCGCATGTCTTGCCAATCCCCTATACGATTAGTATTGGCGTCGTCACCGTGCCCGCAGAGCGACATGTCCAGCTCAGTACCTTATACGAGCTAAGTGACCATGCGCTCTATCATGCCAAGCGTGCAGGTAAAAACCAGGTCGCTTTTTACAATCATGAGCAGGCAGAAACCGCGCTACGATAGGCTTTGCTGCTTGTTCACATCGTTAGATTGAGATGGGTTGCCCTCCACTGATCGTAGTCGGATCAGCGTGGAGGGTTATTTTTATACAAAAAAATGAATCCTGAGTATTTCCACCACATGCTCATATGCGATAAGCTAGAACAAATAAAGAGTACCGATAGAAGCTTCGGCTGTAAGCGATTCATGTGGTCAGCCGGATACTTGTGGGCTCAATCTTGATTTGCCAAGGAGAGAAGAGAAGCATGAACTACCAATTTGCCGAACGTATGACAGCGATGAAGCCGTCCATTATCCGTGAAATTCTAAAATCCAGCTCCGGTCAGTCTGTGATTCCACTCGCAGCAGGGAACCCTGCCGCAGAAACCTTCCCATTAGAAGCGATTCGTTCCTTTACTGAGTCGATCCTACTCGAAAATCCAGTTGCCGCTCTGCAATATGGCGTAACCGAAGGATACGAGCCACTGCGAGAGCGCCTGCTTCAGCATGTCCAGCAGCGTTTTCAGGTCGATACGACAGGCAATTCCCTGATGGTCGTGTCAGGCGCACAGCAAGGCATTGAGCTTGCGAGTAAGGTGTTTTGCAGTGAAGGGGATACGATCATCTGCGAAAGCCCTAGCTTTATCGGCTCACTGAACACATTCCGCGCTGCGGGTATCCGCCTGGCTGGTGTCCCGATGGAAGACGACGGCATGGATCTGGAGCAACTCGAAGCGGCGCTCAAGCGCGAGCCTAACGTGAAGCTGATCTACCTAATCCCAAGCTTCCAAAATCCAACTGGTATCACCACATCGCTTGAAAAGCGTAAAGGCATCTATGCACTCGCAAGTAAATACGATGTGATGATCCTTGAAGATAATCCATACGGTGAGCTACGTTTCCAGGGCGAAGACGTGCCTGTACTCAAGTCGATCGACACCGACCAACGCGTCATCTACGTCGGCTCCTTCTCCAAGGTGTTGTCTGCTGGACTCCGCGTAGGCTATGTGCTCGCACCGGATGAAGTTATTCAAAAAATAGCCGTAGCCAAGCAAGGTGAGGACGTACATACCGCGACCTTGCCGCAAATGATCGCCCACCGCTTCATGACCGAATACGATTACGATGCCCATATCAGACTGGTATGCGAAGTATACCGCCGTAAGAGCGACCTGATGCTGCAATCGTTAGAACAGCATATGGATCCTGTCGTCACATTCACTCGTCCGGATGGCGGACTATTCCTGTGGTGCGAACTGCCATCTTCTGTACCGATGCTAGACTACTGCAAACAAGCTGCAGCGAGCGGCGTCGCCGTCGTACCCGGTAATGCCTTCCTGGTCAACGAATCCGAACCTTCTCAAGCCCTGCGCCTGAACTTCTCGACCCCATCCGACGACCAGATCGTACGCGGTATCGAAATTCTAGCCCAAGTATTCGAAAAAGCCAAAGCAGGCATCTAATCTATTCCCGAATACACTCACCATTCCAGCACACCTGCCAAGCAGGTGTGCCTTTTGCATATACCTATTTTCTCTAGTACACATCTCTATCCTGTCCAACAATCAGCATAACTTATGGAGGAGTCAGACATGCTGAATGATGTTCATAAAACGGTTTGAGTAGTCCGATGTACATCGTAATAAGGCTATTATGGATATCAAAAGGAACGTTCACGATATTTGTCCAGCAACACTCCGCTAACATCATTTGTAGTAGCGATCAAAGAAAAAAACCACCAACATACGAAAATAAGAACACCGCACAGCGGAACAAGCAGGAAGCCATTACAGCTGATCCTGCCCGTGCCTTCCATGCGTATGTATTCTCATCCATACATCGGCGGTTTCTTTTGAAGAGATCCGATTTTAGGACTGCAGGTGCAAACTCCCACAGCCTAACTTTGCGTTATCGCATGTTCGATTACTTCGAATTTACGGAATAATGGTATAGATTATTAGCCAGCGTTTGCATCGTCGAGCTTGTGCCGTGCAGACGCTCGATGACATCGGTGAAGGAGCTTACCAGAGACGCTTGCTCCTGCGAGGAAGAGGTGATCTGTGCAATCTCCAGCTCCATTTTACGAATCGACTCCTGCACTTCACGCAGCGCATTCTCGATATCGCCAGTCGCTTGCTTCGCATTCACAGACAGCTTGCGCACCTCCGTGGCCACGACGCCAAAGCCAGCGCCCAGTTCACCTACGCGTGCAGCCTCAATCGCAGCATTCAGACCGAGCAGATTCGTTTGTTCCGAAATCTCCTTGATCAGCGTAGCGACTTCATTGATCTTGGACGATTTTTCCACCGTAACACGGCTGTTTTCAAGAATTTGTTCACTGGTCGCTTGCAATTCCTCTGCATGTGCGGCTACGTGCTGCACCATATCGACCAGGCTGTCCGAAATCGAACGGCTCTCGGAAATGATCGCTTCCAGATTGTTCTGAGTCGTTTGCTCATACATCACGAGTAGCATCGCTACGAGCTCACTACCATCGTAGACTGGAATATTAATTCCTTCCAGCGGTACACCGAATACTTCGGATGGGTAGCTAACAACAACAGCGTTCACCTTATCGGCTACACCTTTAAAATCTTCAAATCCTGGAGCGAGATCGACACCTGTGCGGAAGCCCAGATCAAAATCACCCAATTGCTCATAATACAGTACTTTTTGGCGGTCATACATACTAACCGTCGCTTTCTCTCTTAGCATTTTGCCAATGTACGGCATAATGCCGAGTAAAGAATCGACAACTCCCATTGTGCTCAAACTCCTTTTCCAACTGTAATCTCTTTATTCTGTATCAGCTCATCGTAGGGTTTTACAACATGAAAACTGTACTTAAGCTGCTTACATATTACATATAGCATGGCTCAACACCATGCTTACTCTGGGACCTATTATTTATTCACCGTATAATGATATAGATTGTCTGCCAGTGATTGCATCGTCGAACTTGTCGACTGGAGACGTTCAATAACATCGGTAAATGAGCCTACAAGTGTTGCTTGTTCCTGCGAGGAAGATGTAATCTGTTCGATTTCACGCTCCATGTTGCGAATGGAATCTTGTACCTCACGCAATGCATTTTCGATATCACCAGTCGCTTGCTTCGCATTCACGGACAGCTTACGAACTTCCGTAGCGACGACACCAAAGCCAGCTCCAAGCTCACCCACACGAGCAGCTTCAATCGCAGCATTCAAGCCCAGCAGATTCGTTTGTTCCGAGATTTCCTTGATCAATGTAGCCACTTCATTGATTTTAGCGGACTTCTCAACGGTGATACGGCTATTTTGCAAAATCTGTTCGCTCGTTGCCTGTAGCTCCTGTGCATGCGCAGCTACGTGCTGAACCATATCAACAAGGCTTTCTGAAATAGACTTACTTTCTTGAACCACACTTTCAAGATTTTGCTGATTGGTCTGCTCATAATAGATACCAAATACAGCAGCAAGCTTTCCATCTTCATGAATAGGAATCGTGATTCCTTCCAGTGGATAACCGAATAGATCAGCAGGGAAAAAGACACGCGTTGGATTCACTCGGTCTTCCAGCGCTTTAAAGTTCTCAAAGCCAGGTGCAACCGGATCGCCGGTTTTGAAGCCTAAATCAAAATTCCCCATTTGATAATAGTAAACGATATGAGACTCATCATATACGGAAATAGTTACCTGTTCACGTAGTGCCTTGGCAAAAATAGGTGCAGTTTGAATCAAAGCCTTAAGAATACTCATCTGGTCACTTCCCTATTCGAAGAATACAGTACATTGTATATGTATCGGGCAATTGCGACATAAATCTTAGTCAGCTATCTACAGTTAATATTTTGTATTAAATGAAATAAAAACCATATAGTGCAAGTATAGTGCTTATATATGGAGGAAATATACATATTTTCAGATAAAAGTAGCGAAAATGAAGACAGATTCCACTATGAAACCGTTTGAATCACCTGAAAAAATTTTAAAAAAATATTCGGCATACACCTTATTGATAATAGAAAAGAGGAGGAAACGATCTGTTATACGAACAAGCACAGAACAAAAGCGCAGAGAAGAGTAGCTAGTGTGGATTGTTCGCTTCTGGGGAAGTGAGACGTTCTAATTCTTCTAAATACGCAAAGGCATATGCATCCTCGGTACCGCACATGTCTAGCGATGCAGGTAGTTCTCCACACACAGCAGGGCGTTCTGGCTTGCCAAATAGACTACAGCGGCGTTCAGCTGTTAGATGCGGGCAGGGCATTCCAGCAGGCTTTCCTTGAGGTAATCCGGGAAGCGGGGATGAGATTGAAATTACAATACAACAGGCAGCACAGCCAGGGCGGCATTCCATACTTATATTCTCCTTACATCATAGTACCGATATTTTGCTGCGCAAAATCATTCTCGTTGCGGCTCGTGTTGATTATGCCAAACATTGAAATAGATTGCTCTGATCCAGCGATTGCTGGTGGAAGCTTTGGAACAGTGCGAATGTTACAGATATGGACGATAGAGGATCGACGAACTTCAAGTTTACCGTTAATCCATAAAGGTGTCTAGATACTTAGGGATCTCTGCTACTGTCCTCATCAAAACGGATGAGATAACGAACAAAAGCAATCAGCCCCTTCGTTCACATCTGGAACGTCGAGGCTGGCTGCTGCACTAGATTATGCTGTACTCCTTAGGACCATACATCGTTAGCGATTTCGATCACATGACGAAGCTTATCCCATTGCTGCTCTTCGGTCAGCAGATTACCTTCCTCTGTGGAAGCAAAGCCACACTGTGGGCTCAGACAGAGCTGATCCAGACTGACGACACGCGCAGCTTCATCAATACGGCGTTTAATATCATCCTTGCTCTCTAGCTCACCTGTCTTGGAAGTGACCAGCCCAAGCACGATTTGTAGGTCTTTACGCTTCACATGACGCAGAACATCCAGTGAGCCTGAACGTTCGTCATCGAACTCCATAAACAGTCCGTTCAGGTTCAGTTGATCCAGAATCGCATCGGCTGCACCCTCGTAACCGCCAGAAGCGGTCCAGGTGGAGCGGAAGTTACCGCGGCAAATGTGCATCGTAATGACCATATCGTCTGGACGATTGGCAATCGACAGGTTAAGAAGCTTCACCGCATCCGCTAACATGCGATCCGGATCTTTACCGTCCGCACGCAGCTTCTGCTTGGTTTCTTCTGAGAAGAAGGATGCCCATGATGTATCATCAAGCTGAAGATAACGGCAACCTGCATCGTAAAAGGCACGCAATGCTTTTTGATATGCGAGTCCGAGGTCTTGCAGCAATACATCACTATCTTGATAGCGCTCGGTCGCGATTTTACCACGGAATTGGAGCATATTTGGGCTTGGAATCGTCATTTTCGGTGTACGATCCGAGCTCACGATGCCATGCAGGAACTTGTAATCCTCCAGATGCTGGTGCTGGGTAAAGTCGATGCGATCTGTTACCTGAATCCCACGCGGCTTGGTCGTTACCCCATGGAACTGGATGCCTTGCTCAGCTTGATAAGCTTGTACGCCGTCCAGACCCTCGAGAAAGTCAAAGTGCCACCATGCACGTCGGAACTCACCATCTGTAATCGACTGTAGACCGATCTCTTCTTGCTTCGCCACAATCCGGCGAATTTCTTCATTTTCCAGTTCACGCAATTGCTCATCAGTGATCACGCCAGCTGTATGCTGCAAACGAGCTTTTTTAATCTTTTCAGTGCGTAGCAGACTGCCTACATGATCGGCACGAAAAGGTGCTGTTGTTGTACGAAGTAGAGAAGAAGACATGAATGATAACCTACTTTCTGCATCAAATTAAATTTTATAGGGCATCGTAGCAGATATTCCTGGAGTTGTACATTGTGTCATCCAGTGCTAGACAATATCTTAGGCTTGCTCTTCAACCAATCTTGCGATCTCCACGATCACCTGCGTTGCCTTGACCATCGTGTCAACTGAAGCATACTCGAATTTACCGTGGAAGTTCTCGCCCCCGGTAAAAATATTCGGTGTAGGCAGTCCCATATACGAGAGCTGAGCCCCATCTGTACCGCCGCGAACGGGTTTAATATTTGGCTCAATGCCGAGGTTTTTCATCGCTTGTCCAGCCGTATCGACGATGTGCATGACCGGCTCGATCTTTTCGCGCATATTGTAGTACTGGTCGTTCATCTCCAGCTCGATCTGAGATTCGCCGTAGGTCTGGCGGAACTCGTTCACGATGCTAGCAATCGTATTTTTGCGATGCTCGAACGATTCGCGGTCAAAGTCGCGAATGATGTAGGACAGCTCTGCGCGCTCAACATCACCCTTAAAGGAGCTCAGGTGGTAGAAGCCTTCGTAGCCCTCTGTAAATTCAGGTGCTTCATCGACTGGTAGACGACGGTGGAGCTCCATAGCGATTTTGGAGGCATTGATCATTTTGCCTTTGGCTGTACCGGGATGTACGTTTGAACCTTTGCATACGATGCGTGCTGCAGCTGCATTGAATGTCTCGTATTCCAGTTCGCCAAGTGGTCCACCATCGACCGTATAGGCATACTGTGCACCATAAGCGGCTACGTCAAAACGATGCGGCCCGCGGCCGATCTCTTCGTCTGGTGTGAAGGCAATACGGATTTTACCGTGAGGAATCTCAGGATGGTCTAGCAAGTGGTGGATCGCTGTCATAATTTCCGCGATACCTGCCTTGTTGTCTGCGCCGAGCAGTGTGGTGCCGTCGGTCGTCATGAGTGTATGACCACTATAACCGTCCAGCTCCGGGAAATCGGCTGGTGACAGAACGACGCCAAGCGCTTCATTCAGCACGATATCGCCACCGGTGTACTCCACGAGCTGTGGCTTCACGCCTTTACCTGTAAAGTCTGTCGCGGTATCGACGTGCGCCATGAAGCCGATCACAGGTACATCCTTATTAGTATTCGCAGGCAGTGTTGCCATTAGATAGCCATTTTCATTCAATGTGATCTCTTCTAATCCAAGGGCATGCATCTCTTGCTCCAATTGGCGTAGCAGATCCCATTGTCCTGGTGTGGAAGGGCATGTGTCGCTCTCCTCGCTAGACTGTGTATCAATCTGTACATAGGAAGTTAAGCGTTCGATTAGTTCTTGTTTCATCTGGTCATGCTCCTCTCTCTATAGGGGGAAACGTATAGTTTTCGGGTGGGTAAGAGGCCAATTCACACGCTACATATCTAACATATATACCATGCCAGGATTCACCCATAAGATGCTATACACTTCGACTCATGCTGTTATTGTAGCACAAAAAATAACGCCCCCAAAAAGGAACGTTACGCTCTTCTCAGATCCCAATCCTACCTCTATTGCATGGATATCCATCGTAAAAAAGCCTGGACGACGCGCAGATTGCGCATCATCCAGGACGGTGGGTGGAAACGGATGGAGAACTGGAACCAGGTTGATTCCGGCGATCCTTCGTAATCAGTCGCATTAGGTGACGCCCAAAGGCGTGCATAACGATCAAATGGACTTTGGCTTGCGTGTATTTGTATAAGAACCAGGGTAACGATGGCATATAGTCATGAATGGCGATAACACATTCCTGCGTACCCGGAATCTGCTGGAATTCCAGTCTGCCCTCATGCGTTTCCTTGATTCGGGCAAATACACCGCCTGTAATATGATACACCGCACTCTCGTCATCACTGCGTTCTGGCGAGAAGGTGAGCTCTAGCAGCGGCTTCTGGATAAAGCGTAGGAACACCTGATGCCGATCTTCCCCTATACGCTTGGTCTGTACCAGTGCAGGCATAAATCGTCCGAGCCACTCCAGATAATATTCGCCAGCCCAGCGAGCATTCTTTCCGTCAGGTAGGAGCACACGCTGGATCGAACGCACATCAGATACCTTCGGATCGGTGGAATCCGAAGCGCGTGTGCTCTGTCCGCCTTGATGCTGACTTTGTGCTTCTTGTTCGAGCGCGGTGCGAGCGGCTTGCTCAAAGGTGATTTTGCCATCGCTGATGCCTTTGACCGTGCGATCTTCGTGTGCAACCATCGGATGGGCTAGACTTTCTACGAGTGGATACACCATCTCGCGCGGCATCCGCGTTACGAGCGTTACCCATAGCCGTGACAGATGGATCGTCAGGAGGGGCACGTCGATGAATAGACGCTTTTTGCCCATCACTTCAGCGGTCTTTTCCATCATCTGCTTGTACGTCATAATGTCCGGGCCACCAACGTCGATCGCGCGTCCGTATAGCTCTGGTGAAGCGATACTTTTTCGTAGGGCATGCAGTACATCAGATAGCGCAATCGGATGGGTCAGCGTGCGTGTCCACTCCGGCAAGGTCATCATGGGCAGGCGCTGTACAAGGCGCGCTAGAATCGGGAATGAAGAGCCCTGCGGCCCAACGATCAAGCCTGCGCGAATCGTCGTTACAGGCACGCCGCATGAACCGAGTACCTGCTCCACCTCCAGGCGACTGCGTAGATGACGAGATAGCTGCTCGCGTGGAACATTTTGCGGAATAATGCCGCTCAAATATACGATCTGCTTAATCCCATGCTTGCAGGCTGCACGGGCAAAGTGATCTGCCAAAATAATATCCATATCTTCGAACTTCGCCTGAGTCAGCTTCGCCGAAGGTAGCATCGAGTGGACTAAATATATGGCATAGTCTGCATCTTCGAGTGCCTGTTCAGCCGCAGACATCGAGAACAGATCACAGGCACGCCACTCCACATGCTCATTGTTATGCTCGGAACGGTCATGCCTTGATAATGCGATCACATCGTAGTCACGGACAAGAAGGCGCAATAGATTTTTGCCGATATAGCCTGTGGCACCTGTCAACACAATACGCGGGCGACGCGCCGTGGAGTTGGATGTCGCCTCAAGGGATTCGATGGAGCCAGTGATATGGTCGTGTACCGCGTCGACGGCAGCGTCCGTAGGCGGTGTCGTAGAATCGTGATTAATCGAGATCATATGCTGGCTCGAGTCGTTATTAGATAAGTCTTTCATGAGTTTCACCTCGCAATATATTTTCAGTAGAGGCATGAACATGGTACTCTGCCAATATGCTTTTCTAATTGTGGTTGTTCGTATGAGCTCGTACCTTGACCGAATGAAATATAAGGTTTGGGTTCAGCGAAAACACGTACATTTCAAGCATGTTTTTGAAGGGTATAACCTAATCTTATGCTCGGTCATGGTCCCCGTCATTTGCGACTCAAGTTCGTAAGCGTCAGAGAATCTATATGTTGTTCCAATACCCTGTTTGCAGATGATTCAACCTTTTATTCCTGAATGCTTGTGGAGTCGATTACGAAAATATATACACAATCAGCATATCCTTATACCAGCGACTACATTGTTACCAGATTGTGATATCGGGGTAACTTACACCATGAAGCCCAGCAGTATAATGTAGCTGGTTAGGATGAATAGAGGACTCCACATGGAGTGCAAGGAGGAATAGATATGCAATTCTGGACAACACGTATACGTAAGGTTGTGATCGCCACTGCGCTTGCCAGTATCGTTGCAGCAGGTATGATTGGTGTAGGTGGAGCATTTGTTCCGCAGGCAGTAGCTTCTGCCAGTAGCGATGCGGCTTATCAGCATAAGCTGGTGCTAGAGACGCTGAATAGCTTTTACAAGCCAGCCCTACGGGGCAAGTTCCCTGGAGATGTGAACAGCTTTACGATTGGTAAAACGAAGCGTAGCGACGTGCTGAATCGCTTTGGCTCCGCAGATATCCCTCGTCCCAGTGTGAAGGGCTATGACACGTATACCGCTAACATGGGGCATCCCGGTTATGCGATGCATTATACGAATAATGTACTCGATCAGATCCGTTACTTCGGCACCAATGTAGAACGCCAGACGAATATCGGCGGCATTACGATGAAGCTGCTCCGCGAACAGTGGTATGCACCATCTTCGGTATCCGAGATTAAGGGCTTCAAGTTCAAGCAAACGAAGGTGACCTATATTCGCGGTCACTACAAGCTCGAATTCATCTTCAACACAAGCACCGATCTGGATCATATTAATTTGCTGAAAGCTTGAGGTGTACACGCAGAAGCACTGTATATTGGAGTGTGAATAGTTACGCTACAAATTGTGGAGATGAAATGCGCTCCATATCAGGGATACAAAGCAAAGACAGTATAAAGAAAAATCAGAAGCGGAGCACGAACCGATATCTAAATGGTATTGATTCATGCGATGTAAAGAAAAGAGCCGAGAGCAGCATTACGCTGTAGCCCTCGGCTCTTTATTTTATTTAATTCCGATTCTCATCCGGTAGCTGAACAATACATTAATCATACCGCCGCGGAAAAAGTCATCTGCCATCGCTTGCAGGACACCGATCTCATTTTCCAAATGCTGTGCTGGTGCACCGAGCTTGAGCGCAGCCTGAATGCCGCCCTGACTGAGTAGTAGCCCGGTATAGCGCTCGGCACTGCATGGCTCGGTATGCTGGAACACAATTTCACGTACGAAGCGAAAATGTCCACTTTTCCGTAGCGTCTCTACATGCGTCGACTTGTCTCGTTTGACCGCCATCTGTTCTGGATCGCCATGCTGCTCTAGTAGTCGCTCGGACAGGTCAATTAGATGCTCATACTCACGCTCCAGCTGCCAGTTAAGTATCGGCGGCCAGTCACAATCATAGGCGGCGAAGATGCCCCCATCATTCAGAACACGATGCGCCTCTCGTAGTGTACTCACTGGCTCCATCCAGTGAAACGATTGGGAGCAGGTGACAATATCGACGGTGGAGGACGAAGCTGGTAATTCGTTCGAATACCCCTGTTCAAACGAAATGCCGCTCATCGGCTGCTGTTCTAGCTTCATCCGGGCACGTCCAAGCATATCCCCATTCGCATCCACGCCAATGATCTGCTTTGCCTTGCCTGCCCAGATCATCGTGGACAATCCCGTACCACAGCCCACATCCAGTACAAGCTGCGGACGCTTTTGCAAATAGTTGATCAGCAGATCAGCGGCGAGTAGCGGTGGCTTTGGACGATTACGGTCATATAGCTCATCAAAGCCATTAAAGCGATTAATGTTAGACAGCGAATTGTTTTCTGGTATATTCACTTTGCATATCCTCCTTCGGGTGTGCACAGGTTCGCTTGGGACAGGTTAAAATAGAGTGGTGGCCGACAGCTGTCCGCTTCCTGTCTATTCTGAGCAGAGTATAGCACATCTGGATGATCGCAGGATGATCGCAGGATGATCGCTATTGCTGAATAGGATAGATATTGTCCATCCGCGATATCGCCACATCTGTATCGCTTAAAATGTAAGATTTTTCATTTCAGACAAAAGGCAGCTTGAGATTGAGGCAAATGAAGCTTTTTCATACATAAAAATAGGTAATAGAACGCTTCCAATAAGAGCAGACTATGCTTCGAGCACAAACGGCTGGAGCAGCCTGTTCTATTTTATATTTTCGCGAGCGGGTTAAAAGTGATATGATCTAATGTAATCACAATTAATTAGGAATATCCGTAAGGAGACATGGCGATGAGTATCGAGATCAAGATCGAAAAGACAACGACCCCCAAAGAGAAGCCTTCTACTGAAGGACTCGTATTCGGAAGTAAATTTACAGATCATATGTTCATTCTGGACTATGAGCAAGGCAAAGGCTGGCACGATGCACGTATCGTTCCTTACCAGAACATTAGCCTGGACCCAGCAGCAAAAGTATTCCATTACGGTCAGACGATTTTCGAAGGTCTGAAAGCGTATCTGGCGGAAGACGGACGTATTCTCATGTTCCGTCCAACGAAAAATATCGAGCGTCTGAATCTGTCTAACGAGCGTCTGAGTATTCCAGAGCTGGATCCAGAAGTCGCGCTCGAAGCACTGCGTCAGCTGATTTTGCTGGATAAGGATTGGATTCCAGAGGGTGAAGGTACATCCCTGTATGTGCGTCCATTTGTGATCGCAACCGAGCCTGCGCTCGGCGTGGCACCATCCTTGAAATACAAGTTCATGATCATCCTGTCCCCGGTTGCTGCTTACTATGCAGAAGGCATCAATCCGGTCAAAATCTATGTGGAATCCAAGTACGTACGTGCTGTACCCGGCGGCGTAGGTATGGCGAAAACCGCTGGTAACTACGCAGCAGGTCTGAAAGCACAGGAAGGCGCAACCGAGCTCGGCTATTCTCAAGTACTGTGGCTGGACGGTGTACATCGCAAATATATCGAAGAAGTAGGTAGCATGAACGTCTTCTTCAAAATCGACGGAACGGTGGTAACACCGGCTCTGAATGGCAGTATCCTGAACGGGATTACCCGCGACTCGATCATCCACCTGCTCAAGCATTGGAATATCCCAGTCGAAGAGCGTCTGCTGTCGATCGACGAGCTGGAAGAAGCCTACAAAACAGGCACGCTCGAAGAAGCATTTGGCACAGGTACTGCCGCTGTCATCTCCCCTATGGGCGAGCTGAACTGGAACGGTGAGAAAATGCTGATTAATGAAGGTAAAACAGGTGAATTGTCTGCGAAGCTGTATGAGACACTGACAGGTATCCAGAAGGGTGTCGAGGCTGATCCGTTTGGCTGGACGCTGGAAGTGAAGTAAGGATCGAAACGAGACATTTGCAAACTAATTAAAATTAATAAAAAAGGATTGGATTTCAAATGAAATCCGATCCTTTTTTATTTGAAAATTTATAATATATTTTAGGGAAGATTTTAAAGATAGGGGTAATCTCACTATATTTCCTTATATTTATATTTTTTAAAATAATAGCTTGCAAGTGAATACCTGTAACAACTACAATAAGATAGTAATTTAAACCTAATTTAAAGGGGATATACTATTATTATGAAAAAAGCTAAATCGTACCTAGCCTTATTAGTTTTTGCGTTTTTGTTTTCCGTATGTTTATACCCAAATGCTACATATGCAGCTACAGTAGGTAGTGCTTTACCTCAACCAGAAAGCACTTGGAAAAGATTTGATGATACAAATGCTGCTTTTCAGTATAAAGGAAGTGGATTTTATACATATAATGATTCCGGGTTTTATAATTCCACTACTCATCTTACGACTGTCGCCAACGATTATATAACTTTTAAATTTTATGGAACTAAATTGCGGTTGATTAGCGAAACTGGGTATAACAGACCAACTAATGCTAAAGTTAATGTAGATGGTAAAGACTATACTTACGATGGAACGAAGAGTTCTGTAAAACGTGTGCTTGTATTTGAAGTTACTGGGCTTGCAAGTGATCTTCATACGGTAAAAATAACTAATCCTACTCAAGGTAAATATCTTGATTTTGATGCAGTTGATATTGATTCAGATGGATACTTGGTATCTACTAATACACCAGTAAATGTGAAAGCAGTTGCTTCTGATAGTAAGGTGACTTTAAATTGGAGCCAAATTCCAGACGCAGAAAGTTACAAAGTATCATATGGAACAAAAGCAGGTGAATATACTCAGTCTGCAACATTTACAAAAGACAGTTATAGTAACGCTGAAATACTAAATCTAACTAATGGCACTCCATACTATTTTGTAGTAGCTTCGGTCGTAAATAAACAAACATCACCTTTGTCGTCAGAAGTTATAGCTACACCAATACAATCTAGTGCTCCAGCAGCACCTACAAATCTTACAGCAACAGCTCAAAACAATACACCTGTCCTCACATGGGATGCCTCTGCCACAGCAACAAGCTACACGGTGTCACGTTCTGTTTACGCAAACGGACCGTTTGAAGATATTGCTCAAAATATCGTAGACGTTAACTACACAGACGCTTCGGCTAAAGCAGGCAAAACCTATTATTATGTAGTCAAAGCTTCAAGCCAAGCTGGCACAAGCCCTGCTTCCAACACAGCAAGCGTAACACTGGAAGCACCACGTTCTTCCCTGGATGTGATTATCGCACCAGAAACGATTAAAGTCGGTGAAACGTTCACCGCCGATATTGCTCTGAAAAACGTACAAGATATCTACGCAGAAGACTTCTCCCTCAGCTACGATCCAACGCTCGTTCAATATGTTGGATACGAAGCAGTAGCAGGCTACAAAGTCTACAGCGAAACGAAAGACACACCAGGCGCACTGCGTTTCATCATTGCAAGCCAAGGTAAATCCTTCGTAATCAACAGCGACACAACTATTGTAAAACTGAAATTCAAAGCAATCGCAGCAGGTAGCGCAAAGATTGACGCACTGAAAGCGCGTGTTGCCGATACAACCAAAGAATATGATCTGGAAACAGCGAATGTTCTCGAAGATACAATTTTGATCGAGAAACCACGTTTTTTGGACGTAAATAGATCTGGTCAGTACACGCTGCTTGATCTATCATTGGACGCTTTCTACTTCGGTATGAGAGCGGAAGATACAAACACAGAATTACATGACGCTGATCAGACAGGAAATGGTCAAATCGGTGACGCTGACCTGAGCTACATCGTTGATCAAATTCTGTTGAACCAAGAATACGCTCCGAACAAATAAGTTGATTTAGAGTTAGAAACTTGTTAACACGAGTATCATCAAAAAGAGCCCGTCGCTACTAGCGATTGGCTCTTTTTCTAATTTATTATTTTGATAGATATTTAGAAACCTCAATTGTAAGAATTTTATTAAAAACCACATAATCTATACGTTTACTAAATGATACTTTAACTGGTATGAAAATTACGAATTCAGTTATTTTCGAACTTGTTAAGTCCTATTGTTTCTCTAGAAAAGTGATAAAAATGACGATTACAATTGCACGTTCTTCTGTAGGCGTAGATGGATCGTTACCTGCATCTTCTCTACCATTCTTCCAAGCTAAAATATCCATATCCATTCACCAACCACATGTACTATCTGTATAAACATTTGGTGTAAATATCATGGATCAATTGCGAGGGGTCTTCGATATGTGCTATAAAGGATGTAGCTTCACGTCGAAGCTAACTGTGTCCGTATATTTGGTTATGATCGTACGCGGTCATACGGTTGAATAGAGCACGCCGCTCCAGGTGGGATGCGGTGATATCATGATAAAAAAGGAGCTGTCATCTACATATGTCTACTGAGATGAACACGCATGAAATTATTAACCTGATCAAAACAAGCAAAAAGAAAACGCCAGTGAAGGTACACCTGAAAGGTGATCTGGAAGGTCTGACGTTCCCGGAAGATGTGAAAACATTCATCAACGGCAACACAGGCGTCATCTTTGGCGACTGGGCAGACATTCAAGGCGTACTGGCTGAAAATAGTGCGAAGATCGAAGATCATATAGTGGAAAGCGATCGTCGCAACTCGGCGATCCCACTGCTCGATATGAAAAACATCAATGCACGCATTGAACCAGGTGCATTCATTCGTGAAATGGTGTCCATCGGTGATAACGCAGTTATTATGATGGGTGCGGTCATCAACATCGGCGTAGTAATCGGCGAAGGTACGATGATTGATATGGGCGCTGTACTGGGCGGTCGTGTACAAGTCGGCAAAATGTGCCACATCGGTGCAGGCTCCGTACTGGCTGGCGTCATCGAGCCACCAAGTGCACAACCTGTTGTGGTTGAAGACGATGTACTGATCGGTGCAAACGTAGTTGTACTGGAAGGCGTACGTATCGGTGAAGGCGCGGTTGTTGCTGCAGGCGCAGTGGTTACGCAAGACGTACCAGCATTCTCCGTTGTGGCAGGTACACCAGCACGCGTGATCAAACAAGTGGACGACAAAACGAAGTCCAAAACCGAAATCCTGCAAGACCTGCGTACCCTGTAAGCAATATCATAATGTTTCTAAATAAAGAAGGCTGTCATAGGTAAACTGTGACAGCCTTCTTATGATCTAAATGAAGAGTAATGGGAGCGATTAACTCAGTCTTCATTCGTCACATTGTTACGCTCATATTCCCAGTTAAAATGATGAAGCAGCGTATCTAACGAATCTTGCCGATCCAGGACAATGATGGAGTCGAGAACAGATTCAATTCGAGCTACTACCTCTTCCCAGGCGTAGTGATCCAGTACGATCATACGTATACGAGTAGTTGAATGGAGCGAGCCATGTTTCTGCCGAGCTTCAGCAATTCCAGCTGGAGTAGCTATGAGGACAAAATACAGATCAGCCCTTTGTTCATCCTGCAAGCCAATCGCCATCTCCAGATGATAATAGACGTTATCGTTATCAGGCACCCATTGCTCAATATGAGCGATGTCGGGTGAGTGATAGTGTTGAACCTGGAGCTTCAGCGGTATCGACTTCTTGTTCTTCATCTCAAAGCCTCCGTGTCATAGAATATATATGTATCTGATAGGGGTTCGTAGCAGTTCGCTGATCCATTTTACTTACGATTATTGTTGTTTATTTTACCAGACTTAAAGGAGTACAAGTAATGACTAACCCTAATCTGATTGATATCCGTCGTGATCTGCACCGGATTCCGGAAGCAGGCTTTCAGGAATTTAAAACCCAGCGGTATTTGCTGGACTATATCGCTGAGCTACCACAGGAGCACATCGAGGTACGCACATGGAAAACAGGCATTCTCGTCTATGTACATGGTACAGCACCGAAGCGTCGATTTGGTTATCGCGCCGATATGGACGGGCTGCCGATTGTTGAAGAAACGGGTTATGATTTTAAAAGTGAGCATCCCGGCTACATGCATGCATGCGGACATGATCTGCATATGACGATCGGGCTTGGTATTTTGACGCAGTTTGTGCAGCAGCGGATGGAGGATGATCTGGTCGTTATTTTCCAGCCCGCCGAAGAAGGCCCTGGTGGAGCGAAGCCGATGCTGGTAAGCGACGAGCTGGCAGACTGGATGCCAGAGCAGATGATCGGCTTACACGTCGCACCGGAGTATCCGGTGGGTACGATTGCCGTACGGCAAGGAATTCTGTTTGCTAATACATCCGAGCTGTTTATTGATCTGGTTGGTACAGGTGGGCATGCGGCCTATCCGCATCGGGCTAACGATATGGTGGTGGCAGGCTGCCAGTTAGTCGGTCAATTGCAAAGCATCGTAGCACGTAATGTGAATCCACTCGATTCGGCGGTAATCACGATCGGTAAAATCGAAGGCGGCACCAAGCAAAATATCATCGCAGAGCGTGCTCGTCTGGAAGGCACGATTCGTACATTGTCTGCGGAGACGATGATCGCTGTCAAATCACGTATTGAAGCGCTGGTAAAAGGAATTGAAGCAGGCTTTGAATGCCGGGCGGAAATCGACTGGGGCTCCAACTATATGCAGGTGTATAATGAAGAGAAGCTGACCGTCGAATTTATGCATTGGTTAAGCAAACGTGACGATGTGACGCTGTTTGAATGCACGGAAGCGATGACGGGCGAGGACTTTGGTTATTTTCTAGAGCAAATTCCGGGCTTTATGTTCTGGCTTGGTGTAGACACGCCCTATGGACTGCATCATGCGAAGCTGGAGCCGAGCGAGGATGCGATTGCTGTGGCGGTGCGTACGGTTACGGATTATGTACGCTGGAAAGCAGCGATGACTACAGCGGAGTAACACGATTCCGTATGAGTACATGGCAGATTGTGAATATTGGAAATACAGGTCGTACGGGAGGCCGAATGTAGATGGCTAGAACAAAAGCATTTGATACAACAACGGTACTGCATCGAGCGATGAAGGCTTTTGGTGTACATGGTTACGAAGGAGCGACACTGCCCGAGCTGCTCAAGGAACTGGGTATTGCGCGTCAGAGCTTGTATGATACGTATGGTACGAAGCGGGAATTATTTCTCGCGGCTGTGCGATTATATATGGATGGTAAGGCAGAGGCGATGGAGAATCTATTAGAGGAAACAGGCGACGTGCTGCCGATACTAGAGCAAGCCTTTAAGGCGATTGTGGATGTACTATTAGATCCGGAGCTGTCTTATGAATGCTTCATTATAGCGAGCGCGGCAGAAGAGGCGGCACGCGATGCGGAATTGCAGCAGTATGTGCAGCAGAATCAGGAGCGAGTAGAGCACGTATTTCAGCAGTTGTTAACACGTGCTGTTGAGAATCAAGAGCTAGTGCCTGATACGGATATCGAAGCACTCTCCCAATTTCTAGCTCATGAACGACTGGCACTCGTATTTTCCGCTCGATCGGGTACGGATGAAGCCAGATTGCGTACCTTTGTCCGGTTAGCGCTGTCTCTGGTGAGTCGTTATCAGGTGAAGCAGGGGTAGATAAGCTTCTGTAGAAACCAATACCGAATGAACAAATATAAGGAATAGAATCAATACAATTAAAAGTAGAACACAAAAAGCAGGCAGCGAGTATGAGGTGACCAAGGCGGTTAGACATGATCTTACCGTGAAGAACCCCTTCATATCGCTGTCCTGCTTTATTGGTTTGTGGTCATTCGTTTTAGACTCATGACCGTGTAGATATAAAGGATTCAAATGATGAGTTCAGTCATTGATGATACATGGAGTCATCTGTATGTTTCAGCTGATCCACATGATCCTGTATAAACTGGCGTAGCGAACGTGCGGGTCTTCCAGTGACGAACTGTACCGTATCTGCCACCTGATCCTCGCTACCTTCCACACGAATAGCCGTATCCAGACTCGCTAGAGCCGCAGCATACGTGGCATCCATGCCAGCAGAGATCATGGCGTCTCGCAATTCCTGCTCACTCACCGCTTGGTGCACAATGGAGCGACCAAGCACCTCACCAATTATCGCTGCTGCTTCATCATAACTGAGAGCTTCTGGGCCAGTAATAATGTATCCGCGATGATCTATCGCCCTATCGGTTAGTAGATGTGTAGCGACCGCAGCAATATCGTCCGCATCCACAAAACCAACTTTCCCCGATCCAGTCGCCGTTGTGATAGCATCTCTCGTTCGGATCGACTCCGCATGAGCAACCTCCGTAAAGTTTTGCATAAAATAAGAAGGTTGTAGCACTGCCCATTCCGGTGCATGCTCGTGTAAAAAACGATGAACCTTACCCATCAATGGACCATCTTCCTGAATCGAGGCACTGGATAAAAGTACAAACCGGCGTATGCCCATCCCTATCGCCTGCTCAATAAACGGCTTCATCACCCGCTCAGGCTCCATGTCCATCGTAGGAGCAACCAGATATACCGCCTGGACACCTTCCAGTGCCGCTGCATAGCTATCCGTATCATACCAATCAAAATAAATATCCTGCCGCTGCTCATCCGCGCTAGCCTGCGGACGACGGACAGCACTGCGCACGGAATACGAACGAGCCCGCAATTTCTCCGCAATCCGTACCGACGTCTTGCCTGTTCCAGCTGTTAACAAAATCGTAGATTTCACCGTATTAGCATCTGTCATTATAGTAACCCTCCTCGTAGTATTGCTTGAATATTCAAACGAGTCATATGAATAATCATGCTGCATATCAAGCGTATTTAAAGTGAGCAGTTCGATCTAATTCTTAACCCGTAGAGCTCAGGATGAGGATGAACTTCCCTCCGCCTCTCCTACAGCAAGCGGATTCCAATAATCCTCATACCGTACAATCAGACCTTCCTTCATCTCAATCACCGAAATATAGTTCTGATCATAGACCTGCCCATTGTGTAGCAATTGCCCACGCCCTTGAAACTGTGCAATAAACACATCTGGATTCAGGGTCTGATGAATAAGGGGCTCCGACATGGACTGCATCGCGATAATCGTATCAAAATAACGCATATGCTCCGCGAGCGCCGATTTTCCTTCCAAACGAACTTTATCCGTAGCTCGCCCATACGGAAACTCAAACACAACCGCCTCATCGAACAATTCTAACCACGCATCCCGCTGCTGCTCTAATAACAACGAATTAAACCGCTCCATCATCCGCCGCGCCGTAGCCGCCCGTTCATTCAAAATATCCAACGAAGAATCATTTGCAGAAAAAGGAATCGAATTCATAATCTAAAACCTCACCCTCACCTATAGTTTAGAAAAGTAATCTGTAACTCAAATTCGCAATCACCCATCGAGCCCACAACCCAATCTAAGACCCAACTCTATCCATAAAATAATCAGCCCTGCCAAGCCTTACGAGTATCAATATAATCATTCCAGACTGAATAGTCAATAATAAATAGACTAAATAGTCCGGAATAACCAAATAAAAATAAGCCAATCCCAACTCCAAGACACTTTTCAACCAGAACGTATAGGGCTACATAATGACTCAACAAGAACACGTACTACATTGCTATTAGAGCCGCGCGTGCGCGATCCATGTCTACGTCTGATGCGATTAGCACAGAACGAAGGAAAGGAAATAAGGGAAAAGGACGCCTTTGGAGCCCAGGAATCTACCTTGTTCTCCCTATTCGTAGATTCCTGGGCTCCACCTAAGGACGTTCCCTTATTCCTTTACGCAGTGGTTGATGCCCCAACCGCACCTTCAGCGCACCCCATGGAGATTAATATTCATAATCCCATCTGCATGTTCATGTAACACTCACTTTTTCACGTTAATCAGGCAACGAAATGAATAGACAAAGGATGCTAAAAAAGCTTTGACTTGCTGTAAAGTGAGGCTTAAAATACTCATTTGGCGGGTAAGGATGAAAATGGGACTGTTTTGCCAGATTTGTAGCCAAATTCGCTGATTTTTGGCGTTTAACGTTGTTTTCTCGCACTTTAAAGCCATTTCATCTGGTGATGATAGATCACCTTCATACTGAATAAGATGCTGTATAGAACCTGCATATCGTATGCATCGACATCATACATCGTGAGGCAAATGTTGTAGCTACGCATTGAAAGCTACGCGTGCACACCGTGCTGATTGATATAAATATGCACTCTCTAAGAAACCGAACCATACGTTGCACAACAATCTGTATGTACTACAATGATATGAACTTTGTTCGTTCCACATAGAGTCCGCATGGAGTACACTTGGAAGCTATCCTCCATCGTTACACTCTCGGACTGCAATCGCGCATATAGGCGCTTCCAACAAGACTCCCTCAGGGGAAGGTAATTATAGAAGGGGTATAAGCAAATGAAAAAACGTATTTACGATATGATATTGCTAACAGTGGGCGCCTTTTTGTTTGCGTTGGCGGTCAATCTGTTTATTCTTCCGAATAATCTCGGTGAAGGTGGGGTTACCGGGGTTACGATTATTTTGTACTATCTATTCCAGTGGTCGCCAGGCCTTGTCAATCTGATCATTAACTCCTTTTTGATTCTAATCGGGTATAAGTTTCTGGATCGAACTAGCATTTTATACACGATTATTGCGGTAGCGCTGAACTCGCTATTCCTGCATCTGACGGAGAGCTGGCGAATTGATTCACATGAGATTGTGGTCAATGCGGTATTTGCAGGTGTGCTCGTAGGCGTAGGATTGGGTTTAATTATTCGTGCCGGCGGTACAACAGCGGGGACGGCGATTCTGGCACGGATTACGCATAAGTATTTGGACTGGAACATTAGCTATGGTTTGTTATTCTTCGATCTGATTGTAGCCTTCTCATCGCTATTTATTATCGGGCCAGAGCGTCTGATGCTGACGATTATCGCACTGTATATCGGAACCAAGGTGATGGACTTTATTATTGAAGGTCTGAATCCGAAAAAGGCAGTGACGATCATCTCTGCACATCAGGATGCGATCGCAGAAAAGGTAATCACCGTGATGGATCGCGGCGTAACTGTACTGTCGGGTCATGGATATTACACCAAGACACCAAAGGAAGTACTGTATATTGTGATTAGCAAGCAAGAGGTGTCGGTACTGAAAAAGATCGTGCGTAAGGAAGATCCGAATGCCTTTATTACGATTCACGATGTACGCGATGTGTTCGGCGAAGGCTTTCTGGAGCTGTCGAAGTGATAGAGCTAGCGTCAAGCTGAGCTACATGCTGCAATGTAATCTACATTATGCTGGCTATCCAATATGTAGGGATATCAGCTTCGATAAAGCCTACGCGAGTACATCCTATGCGGATTGAACTATGTATATTTAAATAACAAAAGCCGGATCGCATCATGTTATGCGATCCGGCTTTTGTTATGCTTAGAGATTTAAGATTTATGCTTAACAAGTTCGAGCGCAGTATCTGCTTTTTCGAGATCATGCTTAACCTGCTCTTCCATATTGTAGGCATGGTACATTTCGTTTTCGATCATGTATGTCGCGATTTTCTCATGTAGCTCAATCGCTTTTTGCAGTTGGGACTTCAGCGTACGGCGCACTCCTGGTGTAGCCGTCTCAGTCAGCGCAACTGCGTAGTTACGCACGCCTGCCTTCGCAGACATGAGCAGATCGGTAGCGATTGCCAGATCATCCAGTGGAGCTGTTGCATTGACGAGCATTTCTTTGGTCATGTTGTTTGCAGCCATAGTGAACCCTCCTTATTGGTGTTTTTCCAGAATAGATCTCAAGTCTTCAAGTGCTTTGGTCGATTCCTGAATGTCCTCGTCGATAATTTTACGAAGCTCCTCGTCCTTGACCAGTTCGCGCATTGCCATTGCTTTGGTTACACATGATGTCTTAAAAATGAGCAGCTCGTGAACTTCCAGCATTTCATGAGTCGCTAACGCTTTTGCCATGATGTTCGCTCCTTTGCAACCAGTATTTAATAGCTTTCGCTCTGTATATAACCGTAATTATTGTTGGTGCAACAGTAATATAGCGACCCTATTCATGTGCTTTATTACTCCCCAAGAAGAGTCGAATTACTTTATATGCCGCTACAGTCATATTCCATTTCCGCTGACATATGATTGTCAATGCCCATACAAAAAGCCTCCCTGACAGCCGCTATATTTCACGGCGCAGAGAGGCTTGAAAAATTTTTTAGTAGGACGTTACCGATCATGCTACAAGTACACATCGCACTATGATGACTTCTGCAATCGCCATTCATCGTGCTTCTATTTCTATTATTTTAGACCGAGAAAATCATTACAGAACGCAGTCATCACTTGGGAAGAATACTCTGAATCCTATCATTCAATCCAATGAACCGCAGATCATTTACTCGCCAATCTTGAAATGCTCGATCTCTTTCTGTAAATCCTCTGCCAGCTTGGATAGAGACTGTGCGGATGAGCTGATCTCTTCCATCGAAGCTAGCTGCTCTTCGGCGGATGCGGCGATATCATGCATATTACCTGCATTTTTGCCTGCAATCTCGCTTACCTCGGCTACAGACTTGGAGACGTGATCGGCATTATTGTTCACATCGCCAATCAGTGTATTCATTTCCTGTAAGCTGGAAGAAATCGTATGGGCATTCGCTTTGAGCTGTTGGAACTGCTCTGCGGATTGCTGTACACCGCTGAGGCCATCGCCAACAGAATGATGAATACGATCAAAGGTTGCAATGGACTCGTTGATTTCACCGATAATATCCTGAAGTAAGCCTTCGATATGACCTGCCGATTGATGAGACTGTTCAGCAAGCTTCTTCACTTCACCCGCAACGACACTGAAGCCTTTGCCTGCTTCGCCTGCACGTGCGGCTTCAATCGCAGCATTGAGGGATAGCAGATTCGTTTGCTCGGCGATCGTATTGATTGTTTTCAGTATATCGCTAATTTGAGAAGACTTGTGGGACAGTCCACTTACTACACCATAGGCTTCGTTTACCGCCTGGTCGATCTGTTCCATCTGTGACACGGTACGGCGTACCAGTTGATCGCCGCTATCTGCCATATGAGTTGAAGTCTGTGATAGGTTGAGCAGCGAGCCAGAATGCTGCTGTACCTGATTCAGGAAGCCAGCGACCTCGTTTAACTGATCAGCGCTATGACTGATATGACTGTTCTGACGATCACTACCACCGGAGAATTGCTCAATCGCTTCCGTAATCTGTTCAGTAGCACGACTTGTTTGTTCCGAGCTTGCAGTCAGCTGTTCTGAACTTGCTACCACATCGCTTACCGTATCTTGAATGGAGCCGACCAGTGAACCAAGTGAACGATTCATATCGTTAAATGCGACGGACAGTCGACCGAGCTCATCACGGCTGCGATCCTGTACCGAGCGGGTCAGATCCCCCTGACTGATCGCGTGAGCGACATCTACAATTCGGTTCATCCGTTTACTAATGGAGCGTGTGATTAGCCAGACGATGATGCTACCCACGATCAGTGCGATCACGAGTACGATAAGTGTCTGGTACAGTACTGGGCTGACCTTCTGCTCGATCTCTTCCTGTGTAAAGTTACCAACGAGCTTCCAACCGGTAATTGGACTGGTCACATAACTGAGCTGTTTTTCAACGCCTTCATAGACATAACTGAATTGACCTTGTGCTTTATTTTCATCCACGACGCGCTTCGCGATTTCGTCCGTTTCGCCAGCAGCTCGGGTTGGGTGAGAAATATACGTGCCATCCGGTGCAATAATAAACGCATAGCCTTTTTCACCGATTTTGACAGTGGAGGTAATTTTGAGCAGAGAGGCGATACTGATATCCAGACCGACTACACCGCTCTTATCATCGGTTACCTTTGCAATAGTTACCGTCATCTGTTGTGTAGATGAAGATACATAAGGTGGAGTGATCACGGCTTTATCTGGGCTAGCTTCTGCCAGCTTGTACCACGGACGTTCCCGTGGATCATAATCAGGTGGATTCGGCTTATCTGATGACGTATAAAATACGCCTTGTGTTGTTCCTACATAAATACCTTCTACATTGGAGCTCGCCCCATCGTATGTACGTAGGCGTTCTAATAATTCTGCACGATCATTATAGCTTTGTTCATTAATAGCTGTGGCAAAATAGTCTACCGCATCCATATTACGCTGCATATCATTATCTACGACCGAGCTAAGTGTGTTGGAGCTAAGTGTAGCACTTCCGATCAGCTCTGAACTGAGTGAGCGCTTCGCGATTTCGTATGATACGAAGCTTGACGCAACAAGTGAAATCACAAGCACAGCACAGAAAGATAATAGTAACTTGCGTCCTAGAGAAGGGTTAAACAATGCCTGTCTGAATTTTTTCATAATACTCCTCCATTTACGCATTAGCTTTGTGGTATACAGGTATTATCGGCAAGAAGCGACATCAATTTATAGAGCAATACTAAAGTTAATTAAATAAAGCGTTATCAATTTGAACAACTGTAGAAATTATGAAAATAGGTTCATATCCGGAATGAAGAGACTTCAATATGTTGTTAGATGTATTACTTTTGGAATAGGAGTTGGCTTGCACTAGCGTCGCTAATGACTTATCGCTACCGATGACGGGCTGCCTATCTAGAGTAGCCTGTTTGCTGAACGAACAGAAGGATTCTGAACACCCAGGTTAATAGGAAGAATAACGAACGCGAATATGGGTTACATCTACAAAAATGGAGCCAGCTACAGTTACCGATAGCGGACTCCATTTTTCAGGTTAATCACAACTTCAAATCTAACGTCCAAGCTGCTGGACAAACTGCTCCAGCCGATCCAATGCTTTTTCTAACACTGGCATCGCATACGCGTAAGACAGCCGGATATACCCTTCACCATAGATCGAAAAGGCTTCGCCTGGCACAACTGCAACACGAGACTCTTCCAATAGTCGCATCGCGAACTCCATCGACGGTATATTCAGGTGCTCAATCGAGGGGAAGAGGTAAAAGGCACCTTCCGGCTTGTCTAGCTCTAATCCCATCGCTACCAGCCGATCATACACATAATCACGGCGCGCGCGGTATGCTTCTCTCATCGGTAGTGCGTCGTCGATTCCATTCGTCAGTGCTTCCACAGCCGCAAACTGACTGATTGAGCTCGCACAGGATACATTGTACTGATGCACCTTGAGCATATGAGCCGTGAGCCAGGCCGGGGCAAATGTAAATCCGATCCGCCAGCCGGTCATCGAGTGTGACTTGGATAACCCGTTAATCACAATCGTCTTCTCGCGCATACCCGGAAATAGCGAAATCGAGCGATGCGGCTCATCATAGATCAGCTCACTATAAATCTCATCCGAGATCACGAACAACTCCCGATCCCGCAGCAGCTCAGCAATTCCGCTCAACTCCTGCTCTCCCAGCACACGTCCTGTCGGATTAGACGGATACCCAATCGCTACGGCTTTCGTACGTGGAGACAGATGCGGTTCCAACAGCTCCGCCGTTAGCTTGAAGCCCGTACTACGCGTATCCACATACACCGGTACCCCACCAGCTAACCGAATCAGCGGCTCATACCCCGGATAGATCGGCCCCGGCAAAATAACCTCATCTCCCGGCGACAGAATCGTACGCAGCGCCACATCCAGCGCCTGACTCGCCCCGACCGTTACAATCACTTCCGTATCCATATCATAGACCTGCCCATACCGCTGCTGTACAAATGCTGCAGCTGCCCGCCGCAAAGCCGGAATGCCCGCATTCGGCGTATACACCGTCTTCCCCTGCCGCATCGCCAGCTCCGCTGCCTCAATAATATGCACCGGTGTCGGAAAATCAGGCTGCCCAAGCGTCAGCGCTAACGCATCCGGATACTGCGCCGCCGCCGTAGCAATCTTCCGAATCCCACTAATCTGAATATCATGCAAGGGAGAATGAATCAAATGTTCCATGACAAGACTCCTTTTGTTTATTTGAGTAGATAGTTGTAAAGTATATAGATCATTCTTCTGTAAGCATCATACGCAAGGTATGCCATCAGCATCAGCCCACCTCAAACTAAAATGCTAAACTGTACATCCCAAGCTAATCCTAAAGCATAATTAATCCGCCGTGCCGTCATGAAGCCACGTGCTTTGCACTCATCTCAT
>JAAIGF010109355.1_pt1 | contig 42916 bp, 37 predicted proteins | sample 6487441 | NCBI WGS metagenome assembly JAAIGF01 (sample SAMN13974129, study PRJNA590717) | phyllosphere metagenome | biome: pepper field; feature: multiple bacterial spot infested pepper fields; material: pepper leaves; isolation source: leaves from pepper fields | host: Capsicum annuum ...
ATAAAGCAAAGATTTCAGCGCTATACATTTCATGCTATAATAAATCCCAATGATTTATATATCTAAATGACAATCCGATTATATCTATACTATTCAGGAAGGTAGGTCAATCATCTTGTCTACAAAAGCTAAGCAACCGAAGCCCGAATGGATCAAAATCAAGATGACCAACAACGAAAACTATCAGGAAATCAAAAGCATGATGCGCTCCAAAACATTGCATACCGTATGTGAGGAAGCGCGCTGCCCAAACATCTATGAGTGCTGGGCGAACCGTACTGCAACCTTTATGATTCTAGGAGACATTTGCACACGTGCATGTCGTTTCTGTGCGGTTAATACGGGGATGCCAACGGAGCTTGATTTGCAAGAACCAGAACGGGTGGCGGAAGCGGCTGAGCAGATGGGCCTTAACCATTGTGTCATTACGAGTGTGGCCCGCGATGATCTAAAAGACGGTGGAGCGACGATTTTTGCCGAGACGATTCGTGCAATGCGTAAACGCTTGCCACTGTGTAGTGTTGAAGTGTTAATCCCTGACTTTATGGGAGATATCGAATCACTTAAGATCGTTATGGACGCGAAGCCAGATATTTTAAACCATAATATTGAAACCGTAGAGCGCATGTCTGATCGCGTTAGAGCGAGAGCTAAGTATCCACGCTCGATGGAACTGCTACGTAATTCCAAAACACTGCAACCGAACATTCCAACCAAGTCCAGTATTATGCTGGGTGTAGGCGAAGAATGGGATGAAATTTTACAAGCAATGGATGACCTGCGTGCCGTGGATTGCGATATTCTGACACTGGGGCAATACCTGCAACCAAGTCCGAAGCATCTGAACGTTGCGAAGTATTATACACCGGAGGAGTTTGCCATTCTAAAAGAAGAAGGATTAAAGCGCGGCTTCAGCCACGTTGAATCCGGCCCGCTCGTTCGCAGCTCGTACCATGCGCATGAACAGGTGAAATCCGCATCCAAGTCGAAGGAGACTTCGACCGTTTAATTGCTGAAAGGCGGGAAGACCTTGATTCATATTGGCGGCAAAACCTATGAACTAATCAAAGAACACCGGAATGGCTGGAATCAGGAAATTTTCCGTGAGCGCTTTAGTGAGGTATTAGATCGGTACGATTATATTCTGGGAGATTGGGGTTATAATCAGCTTCGTCTCAAAGGATTTTACCGGGATGGTCATCCAAAAGCAGCGAAAGATAGCTCCTTATCCAGCATGACCGAATATATTAATGAATATTGTAATTTTGGCTGTGCTTACTTTGTTCTACAAAAAACAAAGGATGGCCCACCGGAACCGAAGGAAGCCAAAGAACCGAAGAATGGCGAGGCTACCGAGCAGCGTGAAAAGCCTCAACGTTCAAGCCGCAATCACAACAAACGTGATCGTCAGGACAAAAACGGTTCTGGCAACAAGCAGCACAATAAGCAAAATGGAGCTTCATCCCATAACAACAATTCGTCTGCCGCATCGAGCAAGTCGAAGCAGCAGGCATCTACAGCTGCTGTGACACCAGCTCCGACAGCCGAATCGTCTAAAGCAGCTCCTCAAGCTGCCAAAGTGGAATCATCTGCAGCTAAGGCACCAAGAGTAGAAGCTTCCGAAGTGCAGGCTCCTAAGGTAGAAGCTCCTGAAGCCAAAACTCCAAGAGCAGAAGCGCCTAAGGCTGAGTCTGCAAAAGTAGAGTCTTCAGCAGCAGAATCTACGAAAGCTCCAGATTCATCCAACTCGTAATAGATGGTGCTCAGTGCAGCGTAGATGGAGTGTATGAAATGCACAACTGACCTTCCCATAGAAGCACAAAACGACAAAACACCTTCAAGTACAGATCGCCTTATTACGTAAGTGCGAATGTATTGAAGGTGTTTTTAGGTTGAAATGATTTAGCCGAGGAACGATTGCCGTACACGGTTCCAGAACGGGTACGGACGATAGCGTGCAAAGCTCACACGCATATTTGATACCTGGCAGCGAATCGAAATCAGATCGTCAATCGGAATATTCAGATGGTCGATCGTCAATTGAAGTCGCTGTGGCTTGCGAGAATGAATATCGCAGTGATGATGCTTAGGTAGCATCATCGACGAACCGAGTGTCCGATAGACACGGTTGTTGATCGAAGCAATCTCCGCAATTTGTAGCGCCTCAATCGTCGGATGTACCATCGCTCCGCCAAGCGCTTTGTTGTAGGCGGTGCTACCGGATGGGGTGGAAATACAAATCCCATCGCCACGGAACATCTCGAAAATCTCATCATTGATATCGACCTGAGCGACGATGGTCGTGCCGTCCAGACCTTTTAAAGTAAACTCGTTCAGTGCGGTATAACGAGATACACCGCTTTTGGCTTGAATCTCCAGATCGACTAGCGGATATTTAACAATGTTCGGATTGTTGTCGTCATTGTCTTGCATCTCGCCAGCCATGAACTTGACCAATTCCTCTAGCTCATCTGCTTTCCAGTCGGCATAAAAGCCCAGATGACCGGTATGAATACCGACAAAGGCAAGGTCAGGAATATGGTCGATAAACGTATGAAAAGCGTGCAGCATCGTGCCGTCGCCGCCAATAGATACGACGATCTCCGGTGATTGTGCATCCAGCTCAAAGCCATAACCGGCGGCCAGTTTATGAAACCGTTCACTCAGTTCGATCGACAATTGATCTCCGCGATCCAGTACATAGTATCTCAAGTTGGGAAAGCTCCTTTATCCAGAATCGTTAACCTGCTCCCTTTTGATGATAATCAATTCTTTCAGGGAACACAATCTTTTTGCCTGTAATTAGGAGAAGACGCATCTTTAACATGGGATGATAGTTAACCATTGTCTATAGTTATGTCTACGAAACATAAACGCAACAATACTAGCTTTTGTAAAGAGCCTGTAATCTAATTGTAAAAGAAAACGCTTACAAAAATGGTTCTATTTCTGGTGGAATATGATAAAATAAAAGCAGAAGTAATCGTCGGAAGTCAAAAACCAAGTCAATAACATATTTAAGAATTGGAGTGATCATGATGGGTATTAGTATTATTTCCGGACTTCTTGTATGTGGTTTTGTATATGTCATCCGATCCTCTTTCGCACAACCGGGAGAAGAAGACGGCAGTATGTACTAAGAGCACGGGATGTGCTGTGGGGGACGTTGTTCCTGAGACTGCGATACATGCGCAGCAAGTCGAATCTTACAGGTAGCATGTTCTTATATGGATAACGTATTGATCTCATAACATTAAATATAGCTAAGCGTTAGCGATCTTCTAACGCGAGGTGAAATGAAAAAAGGATTTTTGCCCAGCAGAAAATCCATACCTTTAAGCGTTAGCGATCTTCTAACGCGAGATGAAATGAAAAAAGGATTTTTGCCCAGCAAAATATCCATACTTTATAGTGCTATTTTGCAAAGACGCATATGAATAGAAGCTGCTCTAAGGTCCGACTGTGGATTTTATGAGCAGTTTTTTTGTATATTAATGACTATCCAAAATTCAGCAACTAGCGAGGCATAACCAGTTCAACTATGGTATACTTTTGGCAATGACGTAAGGAAGGTTGGCGATTTCACTTGAATTATCGTGCGTCCCTGTATGAATTGCTCGGCGGTGAAGAAGGAATCCGTCGTTTAGTCGATGCATTTTATCCCAAAGTACAACAGGACCGGTTGATCGGGCCGTTATTTCCGGAAAATATTGATCCGGTTAAAGAAAAACAGTATATGTTCCTATCACAATTTTTTGGAGGACCTTCCTTATTTTCCGATGAGCATGGTCATCCGATGATGCGTGCGAGACATATGCCGTTTCCGATTACTCATGAAAAGGCAGACGCTTGGCTGGCGTGCATGAATGCCGCATTACTTGAGATTGGTGTGGAGGACGAGCTACGTTTGTTTGTTATTGAGCGCTTATCTGGCCCGGCTCATCATTTTGTGAATACGAACTAAATACCGGTTCATCCGGATAGGATAAATTTATAGTGGGGGAAGAATGCCAGATGGAAGATTCCATACAGTTAGAGCCGCTGTATCAGATTACAGTGAACTGTCCGCAGTGTGAAGAGGATTTTCAGACGAGTCGTGTTCGTCAAAGTCTGAAGCGTGTGTCTCGTAGAGACTCCGACTTCTGCGCGTATTATCAGCATGAGAATCCTGATTTTTATGTCGTGCGTGTATGTCCACATTGTGGATTCGCCTCGACCGAGAATTCGATGGCAAAGCTGACTACGGCTCATAAACAAAAGTATATGAGCGAGATTGGTCGCCGCGTAGCCAAGCGCGATATGGGTGGTCACCGCAGTCGTGAGCAAGCGCTGGAAACGTACAAGCTTGCGCTGATGTGTGCACAAATCATCGGTGACCGCGAGCGGATTGTAGCGAGCTTTTTGCATCATATTGCATGGTTATATCGCTATAATGGCGAAGAAGAGCAAGAGCTTCGCTTCCTACGCTATTGCATGGAGTCGTATATCCGTGTGTTCGAGCTGGAAAGTGTAGGCGGTAGCGATGCGCGGCTGCTGTTTTTGATCGGTGAGCTGCATCGTCGTCTGGGTGAATTCAACACGGCGGTCAAATGGTTCTCGCGTGTCATTAACGATCAGCGTATTACCGATTCCTCGATGATTCGCGCTTCACGTGAACAATGGGTCGTGTTACGTGAGCAAATGCTTGCCAAAAATCATGAACTGCCTGACGAAATGAAAGAAGGAAAATAAATCGAATGCCTAAAATAGCCATTCTCAAAGAGCGTACATCGCTTGGTAGAGAGTGGCTATTTTTATATGAATCGTGAGTAACCAAAGATTATTGCTGTTGCGAATCTATGCTATCTATATGTCGGATAACCTGTTATACATATGATTATGTAAGAGCTGGGAATGTTTTTTATTTAAAATTATGAATGATCAAATGTTTAATATAATTGAATGCTGACTTGCTACCGATATAGTTCAATATCGAGGCATATTTAAAAAAGGAGCACATCACCATGCCCAAATTTCTTCGCAACAGAAGTCTTGTTTTTACAAGTTCAACATTAATCGCTATCATTCTGCTTGCCCTGATTGTTGGTATGAGTATTTTAAATTTCAAACAAAGTCAAAGTGACTATTATCGTGAGATTCAGCAAGTTGGACAAGCACTGGCTAGCCAGATTCAGCTTCATAACAAAGAAGTTGCTACTACGCTAGGACAATTAAAAGCTACTGAGCGCCCAACATCCCAGGAGTTAACCGACCTTAAAAACCAGCTTGATGCGATGGTTGGAACCGCTTCAATTGCAAACGCTTATATGTTCCCGACCGATATTACCGAGCGGGATGGTAAGCAATTTTTAAAAGAACTACAAGCAAATCAGGCACTCCATGATATGGAAATGGTCCCCGGCGTAGAGTATGAAATCCCGTCTGTTGTGCAAGGCGCGTATGCGCAGTTGTTCCAACAAGGAACCGCGTTAACGGAGCCATATACCGATACTGCTGGCACATGGGTCACGTACCTGAAAATGATTAAGGATGACAACGGGCAGCCACTTGCGATCTTTGGCTTAGACCTGGATGCTGCTCAGGTACAAAAAGACCAGCAGACGATGTTGTTATCCAGTCTCGGTATCGGATTTTTAATTGCGGCTGTCCTGATCGCTGCATTAATCATTCTGGCACGCATTGTACTGCAGCCTCTACAAAAGCTGGCTTCGGTATCCAAGCTAGCTGCGGAAGGAGATCTGACCGTCAATCTTGCAGTAAAAAGCCGCAATGAGATCGGTCATACAGCAACTGCATTCAACCATATGATCGGTAGCCTGCAGCAATTAATCAGAGGTATTCAATCTACCTCAGCTAATGTGACCCGTTCCGCATCCGATCTGCAGATCAGTGCCGAGAAGACAACCGAGGCTTCGCAAGAGATTACTGAATCTATGCTTGAAGTGTCCTCTGGTGCCGAAATGCAGCAAAAAGCAACACAGGAATGTCAGACCTCTATTCAAGAGATGATTATCGGTATCCGCCGCATTGCTGAATCTACACAAACGGTAGCCGAACTTGCCGCCGATACAACCGATCGTGCGAGCAAAGGCGAAGTGGAAATTGTCACTATGGTCGAACAGATGCAAAAGATCGAAAACAATATGTCCGGCACCGTAACCGTACTGTACGAGCTACAGCAATTAAACAGTAGCATTCAAGGCATTATGTCCTTCATTCGCGAAATCGCCGAGCAAACGAATCTGCTGGCACTGAACGCCTCTATTGAAGCAGCCAGAGCAGGAGAAGCTGGCAAAGGCTTCGCTGTTGTCGCACAGGAGATCCACAAGCTTGCAGGACGCTCTAAGGATTCCTCCGACCAGATTGATGTGATCCTGAAAGGCATCCTGACCCACACCGAGCAGGCAGTCACTTCGATCGAGGAATCGGTAGACGTTGCTAAAAAAGGCGCGCACACCTCCGACGTCGCAGCCGAAACCTTCCGCCAGATCGTCTTGTCCATTCAAAAAGTATCCGGACAAGTATACGAAGTATCCGCCGCTTCCGAACAAATGTCAGCTAGTAGCGATCAGATCGCCGCATCCCTAAATCAACTCGGCTCCGTCGCGTCCCAATCTTCAACTAATGCAAGCAAAGCAAGCTCATCTTCCGAAGAACAACTCGCCCTAATGGAGGAAGTGTCCAGCCTCTCCCAGGAACTAAGAGGCTTAGCACTGGAGCTGAACCAGGTCATCCAACGCTTCCACGTGTAAGATATGAGTTTAAATATTCTAAAGTAATTTCAGTCCTAAGTTTTAAGTTCTCCAAAGCTACAGAACGATCGTTCTTGAACGAACACTGTGAATGAACATCGCAACACGACACAAAACAGGCTGTGCTCCTTTGATACAAAGGAACACAGCCTGCTTTGTTATATAATCTTGTACTGGTTAAATGGTAGATTACTGAATAAGCTAATATGTCAGCGTAACACAGCATCTGTGAGCAGATAATCACTATCGCTATCCAACAGCGTCACTCGATTACTACAACAAGGAAAAACGAGCAGCTTTTTCTTACCGCTGTGTATCGTAGCAAGCTCCTTCGGACGCACCGGAAGCAGTACATTTTCAGCATCGCAAAATGGACACTCCTGTACATACACATCATTCATCACAATATCGTAAGGCCAAGCCTGGTTAAACGGGATCATTTGGACGCATCGTCCTTAGATTCCTCTTTTGCCAGCTCAGCGAGCTTTTGCATCAAAATATGCTGGGGCGTATGCATCAAGTGCTCCAGTGGAATGTTTAATTTTTCGGACAGCTTCACCGCTGTATCTGCCGAGATTTGTAGTGGTCGCATGCCAGGCTCCCTCCTTATTACCAAAATAGTATTGAATTAGAGTATACTATAGTTATAAACGCTTGGCGATGCACATATTCGCGAGACTAGTGAGCATGAAGGCTCGTAGATGTTTAGTTGAATCGTTTACAGCCATATAAGTTGTATATGTTATGAGGCTGCTATAGATTTGGCAGCCTTACCTATTTCCTCAAAGGGGTGTTACTACTGATGATGAATCATCCATTGAATCAAACCTGGAATCTGGAACCGATCTTTGCCGGAGGCTCTACATCGGAGGAGCTACATACGTATTTGCAAGAGGTAACCAAGGATATTACTACACTTGCCGAGCAGCTGAAATCTTTGTCTGCACCAGCAACGGTAGAAGCGACAGCGAGCTTTGACGAATTGCTGGATCGTTTACAGGATGTGCGTATTCGGCTACGCGAAGCAGGCGCCTTTGCAGGCTGCCTGACCGCGCAGGATCAGAGCGATAAACAAGCGGTTCGTCTGTCTGCCTCCTTATCGGATTTGTCAGCTAAACTGCAAGGGCTATTTGTGCAGTTCCAAAGCTTGTTGCTGAACACCAGTGATGAGGTATTTCAGGGCTGGATTCAGCGTCCTGAAGTTGCGCCCGTATCCTTTTATCTGAGTGAGATTCGTGCGCTAGCAAGCGAGAAAATGTCGCCTGAGCTGGAAAGTCTTGTACTTGGACTGGCTGTAGACGGATATCATGGCTGGAGCGACTTCTATGATACCATCGTCAGTCACGTGCGTATTCCGTTTGAGCAGAATGGCGAGACAGTCATGCTATCTGCGGGACAAGCGGCAAACAAGATGAGCGATACCAACCGTGAGCTACGTGAAGACATGTTCCGCAAATGGGAAGAAGCATGGACAGGTGTCGAAGACTTTTGCGCAGACACACTCAATCATATCGCTGGATTCCGTCTGAAGCTGTACGAAAATCGCGGCTGGGATAGCGTATTAAAAGAACCGCTTGCGATTAACCGGATGTCTGAGCAGACCCTGCAAACGATGTGGGACGTGATCGTGAAAAACAAACCGGTGTTTGTATCCTATCTGGAACGCAAAGCACAGGTGCTTGGTGTAGAGCGCTTAAGCTGGAACGATGTGGATGCACCGCTTGGTACGGTAGATAGCCGGGTAAGCTATGATGATGCAGCTGATCTGATCGTGGAGCAGTTCCGTAAATTTAATCCAGAGATGGCGGATTTTGCAGTTAAAGCTTTTGAAAAGCGCTGGATTGAAGCCGAAGACCGTGCTGGTAAGCGTCCAGGTGGTTTCTGTACATCGTTGCCGCGCAGCAAAGAAACGCGTATTTTCATGACCTATAGCGGCACAGCGTCCAATGTATCCACACTCGCACACGAGCTGGGTCATGGTTATCATCAGCATGTGATGAATGATCTGCCTGCATTTAGTCAGCAATATGCGATGAATGTGGCCGAAACGGCTTCTACCTTTGCCGAGATGATCGTAGCGGATTCGCTCGTTAAAGGAGCATCCAGTGATGAGGAGAAGCTATCGTTGCTGGAAGACAAGATTCAGCGTAGTATCGCCTTTTTCATGAATATTCATGCTCGCTTCCTGTTTGAGACACGCTTCTATGAGCAGCGCCGCTCAGGTATGCTGGGCAGTGAACAAATGAATGAATTAATGGAAGAAGCACAGCGTGAGGCATTCTGTGATACGTTATCTTCCTATCATCCACACTTTTGGGCATCGAAGCTGCATTTCTATAAAACGGGTGTACCGTTCTACAATTTCCCGTATACCTTCGGTTATCTGTTCAGCACAGGCATCTATGCACTGGCACAGCAGGAAGGAACAGGCTTTGCTGCACGTTATGATGCGTTACTTCAGGATACTGGTCGTATGACTGTCGAAGAGCTAGCGCAGAAGCATCTGGGTGTGGATCTGACACAACCGGAATTCTGGCAGGGTGCTGTTGATGTGAGTATTGCAGATGTGAAGTTGTTCCTGGAAATGACAGAGGAGCATGCACGTTCATAAATGTTGTGTAATGGTTCTGACATTCTTGATAGAATATTGTGAAGAAAGAAGAAAGAAGAAAGAAGAAAGAAGGCGCACAGGCGTCTTCTTTTTTTATGATGAAATGACGTAAAAAAGAATGTTTTCTTGATAGCATTCATCCTTTTATCAATAAGGTGTAGTGAGTCTTGCACGTAGATATCTTCCTGTGAAAATATAAAATAAATTTTTAAAATTGAAATTATTTCATTTGTATAATTAGTTGTTTTGCGTATTTACGCAAGTTAGAAAATACAAAAATAGCTTAGTGACTGTAGCGAAAAGCTATAATAATTGTGAAAATAAGCAAAGAAAAATGTCGAATAATAGGTATAAATACCTATTTATAAGTAATGGTATTGCTAGAAGTTTGCAATCACCATATAATGAGTCCGAAGTCCTGATTTTACATGAATTACAAAGAAAGGAAGGGGAACAAATGCCTATAAACGATCTGGTTTCTCTATCAAGGCAAATGGATATCGTCTTTAAAGAATTGGAGAAGGAGCTTTCTCATCTTGATTCCGGCACCGTATTTGTGCAAGTACGCAATAACATGATTGGTAAATTTGGTATTCGTCATAACCCGATCAGCGGACGTAATGGAGAGTGGGCAGGACCAGAAGAAGGTCTGACTGCGATGCAGATCAAGTCGTTCCGTCAAATGGCAATTGAGTCGCTAAAATTCAAAAACAACTGGACACATGGTGAACTGAGTTATGAATTTGCGGTTCGTAAAGGATTGATTGTGGTCGATACGGTGATCGAATCGAACTACAATATGGCTAACCACATGATTCGTTACCCAAGAGCTACATACAGCGAAGCGAATGCAGAATAAAGCTTAATGTTCCATAGATTCACCTCAAGGTATGCCCAAGTACATCCGTAGCAAGCATATATAGCAATATAGTGGAGACGAAAAGCAAGTAACAATGAACCAACAAGCGTTAGTAAGAAGGCTAGACTTTGAGCAAGCGAATAAAGGAGCAAGTAAGCTAGTACGAATATTCCTATAAAATAGCGAAACGAGCACTTTTGAAGCAATACTCTGTACAACACTCCATCCGCACAGGCATCATGTTTTATGCCATTCTACCTTTTTCTTTTATATTTTATTATTCGGCTTGGATTCAAGCCACATACCCGATGTACTGCAACGGACATATGGAGAAAAAAGCGACTATCCTAATCAGGGTAGTCGCTTTTTGATGTATAGTTTGTGTTGTTGTGATATAGAGAGGCGATGGCAGCGGGTTGACTGCGAACCTTTTTAATCTCTCGAATCCTCAATTACTTTTAGGATCAGATGGATACGTCATCAGGGCTCCAACCAGCTTCACTGCTTCCGTCATAGAAACGGACTTGGTTGGATTCAGTTGGTCTGCTGTGTCCATAGGGAGCAGTTTGAGCGGCTGTACCGCCATTGTAGCTGCATATGCCCAGTGCTGCTGGGGTACATCGGTATAACCTGTAGCTGCACTACTCGTAGACTGTTCGCTCCCACTGTACAGCTTGAGCCAGTCATTCACAATAACAGCCAGTTGTGCTCTTGTTACCGGCATATCCGGAGCAAAAGTATCGTTACCGACACCACGCATTAAGCCAGCAGCAGTAACCGCTTGAATCGCTGGTGCTAGCGTTGTGTTGGCAATATCGCGGTACTGATTCTGCGAGTTAGCAGGAACGGCATAATCGAACGTTTTCACTAATAAGCCAGCAAGCTCTGCTCTAGTGATTGGTGTACCATCATCAACATCTGATGTCGTTTCCGGTTGGGGCTGAGCTGAACCAGCAGAGTTATCTTTATGCTGAGCGAACAGCCAGTTCACCGTATTCGGATCGTTCAAGGCAGGCACCCATGACCAGTGCTTCATAGCTCCATACAAACGCTGGCTATCCATGAACGAGTTGCTATAGATCGTTTCCTTGGCTTGTGTAGAACCAAGTTCTGTTAATGCCTGATAAGCAAGCTTGCTTGTACGGCTATCTGTAATCGGGTCATTTTCGGCATGGAAGATCCAGATTGGCGTATGTACGAGTGGCTTCAGAGCCGTTTTGAATGCATCGACCGAGCCCTTATAATCGGCTACCGTATCTTTCGCAGCAATAACGATCCCACCCGCGAACAGGTCTGGATATTGCATCAGGAAACGGAATGCGCCGCCTCCACCACTGGATACACCAGCCACATAGATCCGTTCAGGATCAACTTTGCCTTCAGCGACGAGTTGCTTAATGAACGTAGCCTGCATGGTGAAATAGGTTTGCATTTTCTGAAGCTGTTCCGGCTTATCGTAGATAGCCCAGTCATAATTCTGTGGATAATGAACGGCAAGCACAGAAGCGTCCCGACCTGATTCGGTCCAGACCGTTGCACCACGATTCTCGGTCAACTGCTTCATATTGTCTGAACCAACTTCGCCACCACCATGCAGCCAAACAACGAGTGGTTGCGCTCCACTTGATGAACTGAGCTTGAGGCGGTACGGCAATGTGTCTCCGCTATCTGAAGTCAGTACACCTGGTTTGAAATCGTCAACGGTGCGAATTGCGAGCTGACTTACATTGTCGGCGGTAAAGGATAGCTCTGGAAAGCGAGTACTCTTCACGGCAAACTTCTCCACCGATCCGCCATCATAACGGAATGGCTTGAAGTCCAGATGAATCGTTTTATCCTGCATGGAGACGCGGATCTCATCGTCGCTATAGTTGTTCTGTACAACCTCGCCTTTGTCGTTCAGTGGATAGCCATCATAATTGCCAGTAATATCAAAATCATCAGCTTGCAGATTCGTATACCGAGATGGATCACTCACTTTGATATCGAAGGATTGCACCATTTTCCCAGCATCACCAATGTAAGCTTGCCCGGTAATAAGTGGAGCTGAAGTGGTCTCTGCTGCTGTAGCAGGATGTACGAATCCGCTAGCTCCAAGCGCAGCCGCCAGTAATGCAATGATTCCTTTTTTAGCCAAATACATATGAACACTAACCTCCTATCAGGCATAGACGACAAAAAAGCGAGCTCCACGCTAACAAATGGTCTGATCTACAACACACTTTCTCTTGTTCAAGAAAGCATCTGCCAGAAACCATATGTCAGGTTTTGCCCGCTTACGCCGTTACAATCCTGTGATTTATAATGCTACCTTAAACAAAAATGATAACGCTGTCAATGCATACTGTGAATCCATAACTTGCAGATCGAATCTGTTTCATATGTAATGCACAATTGTAGACAAAAAAGCCTCCTTTTCAGATGAGAAGGAGGCTTGAATATATATTAGCATAAACATTCGTTTCTTACAGCATCGTGGATTTTTCAATCACATCCAGTTGCAAACTAAGCTCTACTGGAACGCCAGGCTCCAGTTCAATCAACCCGGTAAATTCACGCGGATGAGTAGAGTTAGGCGCATCTGGCAGGCAGGTATACGGCTCGATGCAAAGGAATTGATCGCTCTCACCCTTCGTGTACAATACCCAGTATTTAAAATGATCCGGGTCAGCTGAATAACGCAGTCCGTAGCCATCATCGCGTCGTAGCTCGGCACTCACTGGGCGCTTATTGCCAATGCGCAGCAGATTGTCCCAGTTGCGATTCGCCATGTTCATACCGGTATTGAGTTCTTCCCACTCATGTAGCGGAATCACTTCACCTGTTGGAATCTGTTCTTCATCCTGCATCAGCTGATCGCTCACCGGGATTTTCAATGTCCAACGTGAAGGCTCACCATCGAGCAGGAACCACGTATGTAGACCAAAACCAAACGGTGCAGCATGCTCGCCTAGATTCGTAATTTTGAGGCGCTGCATCAGTGACGTGCCTTGCAGTTGTAGACTCATTTCCAGCTTAAGTGGGGTTGGATACTGACGAATCCAGTTCGGATCATCAGCGGTGAGTAGCTCCGTCACGATCTGGCAGCCGGTTTCGTTCTCATCAATATCCGCTACGCGCCACGCTTGATTCCGATGCAAGCCATGAATATGGTTATCGTTCGCTGTATTTTGATCAAATTGGTATTCAACACCATCATACTCAAAATGACCGCGACGAATACGTCCAGGAGGCATCAACATCGGCATACCAAAATGATACGGTTTCTGCATATAAAAATCTTTGTCGCTCTCCTCGGGACGGCGCAGGATATCACGATTTTCTTGCAAATCGCGAATGCCGATCACATTGTTACCCAGCTTCGGTAGCAGCGTGACTTCGAGCTGTTTGCTTTTTAAAATATAAGTTTCATATCCATTCCAGGTTCCTTTGCTTACTGTCACTTGCGTTGCTCCTTCCTGATTATCCAGCATCAATACAGTACAATATATTAGTATTTATCATACCAGATATTCACCGAAAAAGGCGATTTCACATTTGACATTCGTCCACATTGCGCTTAATATAAGCTCAAGTTTAAAGCTACATCATACGTGAACACAATGACAGAGAGTAGTAGGCATGGACAGCCTTTTTCAGAAAGCCGGTGGTTGATGCGAACCGGTGAAGACGCTGTGCTGAATGGACTTTGGAGTGCTGTGCAGAAATGGATGTCGTCAGACGGTCATATCCGTAGTATGCAGGCCGGCAACCCGCCGTTAACGGGAACCAAGATCAGATGAACCGTTGCGCGAGCGAGGCTCTGTTCGTTTTGCAAGGTGGATCAGTGACATGCTGAATACATGGAGCAAGAGAGCAGGAAGAACGCTGATGCTGAACCGATCTGTAGAAAAGTAGAGGATTAATATCTACACGAATACAGCGAAGGGAATGCGCATAAGAAGCGGGAATCGGTAGGAAGAACGCCGATGCGTCTGATGAATAAGGGTGGTACCACGGTCACACGTCCCTTTTGGGGTGTGGCCTTTTTTGCGTTCAATCATAATATACAATCAGGAGGAATACACGATGAAAACTGTACTATCTGGCATTCAGCCGAGTGGCTTGCTGACGATCGGCAACTATATCGGTGCGATCCAAAACTTCGTTCAACTGCAACATGAATACAACTGTTACTTTATGGTGGTCGATCTGCATGCGATCACGGTTGCGCAGGAACCGGAAGCACTGCGTGAAGCTTCTGAATCTGTAGCCGCACTGTATCTGGCAGCGGGTCTTGATCCGAGCAAGTCGAATATTTTCCTGCAATCCCATGTGCCACAGCACGCGGAGCTGGGATGGATCATGACGACACTCGCGTCCATGGGCGAGCTGGAACGTATGACCCAGTTCAAGGACAAGTCCGCCGGTAAAGAAAATGTAGGCGCAGGTTTGTTCGTCTACCCCGCACTAATGGCAGCAGATATTCTCCTCTATAACGCCGATCTTGTACCCGTAGGCGACGATCAGAAGCAGCATTTGGAGCTGACGCGTGATCTGGCAGCACGCTTTAATCATCGCTTTGGCGACTATTTTACACAGCCTGATCCATACATTCCAGAAGTGGGCGCACGCATTATGTCTCTGGATGACGGCACCAAAAAAATGAGCAAAAGCAACCCGAACACAGGTAGCTACATTGCCCTCCTTGATCCACCAGATGTGATTCGCAAAAAAATAAGTCGCGCCACTACCGATTCTGGTCGTGAGGTTCAATTTGATCCAGCCAACAAACCAGAAGTGAGTAATCTAATGACGATCTATTCCCAATTCTCAGGAATGACACTAGCTGAAGTAGCTAGCAAATTCGAGGGACAAATGTACGGAGGATTCAAAAAGGATCTGGCTGAAGTGGTCGTAGCAGGTCTGGAGCCATTACAACAACGCTATCACGATATCCGCAAATCCGGTGAAGTGCGTGACATTCTACGCCAGGGTGCGCAAAATGCACAGGCTGCCGCAGAGAAAACATTGTCCGAAGTGAAAAAGCGTATGGGCTTTCTGCCACCAACATTTTAAACCAACAAAAAAGCATCCTTAAGGATGCACGTTATCTGTTACCTTCTTACCAATCGAGCATGGGCAGCTATCTGTAACACAAGTTGAATCACAGACGTACTGCTCAATCAACCTATCGTATTACATCGTATCATATGATTCCGCATGGATGATCTCATTATGCATCGAGGCACTGTACGCTCCGAACCTGAAGCGTGCAGTGCCTCGATATTTTAAATGGAAAGTTAAAAGTAAAAAGACCTACTCAGACCGTATTGCCCTGGCGTCGATTTTGACGAGCTTTAATCACAAAGCCCCAACCGATATTAGCTACTCCAAGCACCCCGAGCAAAATAGACAACCACACCGAATGCGAGATCGCAATCGAGCACAACAACAGCAAAAGAATAGAAGAAAAAGCAAACCAGGCAGAAAGGATTTTACTCATTTAAATCAAGGCCTCCTGAATGAGAACAACAGCCAGAGTCAACCAGCAACCCCGCTGACATTCATATCGTTAAAATGAATTTTGAATACATCAAGCTATCTCTTCCATACCATCAAACATCATGTCATCCAACGGCGTACATATTCATGCTAGTATACGTAACTACTCACAGTAGAAGGGATGTAAGCGTATATCATCACTCCTATTTCTATTGTGCCTGACAACGCATAGTCGGTCAAGCAAGATTGTAAACCGATACATAGCTCAAAAGGAAATTGCTTCCTATATACTGTAGGGTTAACTAAATGAGCACCAGAATGCGGCTATTATAGGTGGAATTTGCTAAAGATATCCTATCCACTTAAAGATTTTATAGAAGTGATGATAGCATTGCATTGATGAACTTTAAAAGTGTTATCTGCCCCAACACCTATACCAATGCCTCAAACTCCAATAAACTTCGCGTTCAACCGCTTCCATCCACAAACAGTGTACAAACAAGCCAATTCAAGTATAATTAACTACGTTGCACTGATAATCATTATCAATCATGTGCAGAAAGGAAGCGGCAGAATGTGGTGCATAGAGCTAATCGAACACGAAGACAAACAGGCTGGTTTATCGCTGCGATAGCTGGACTGCTGCTGTCTGTCTTTTTTGCTGTTTCGTACGGAGCTAAGGAATTGACATTATCAGCAGTCTGGTCAGCTGTATTTCATTATGATGCAGCCGCTACAGCCGATCAGATTATTTATAACTTACGTCTACCCCGTGTGCTTGGAGCGGTATTAACTGGAATGGCATTTGCGGTTGCGGGTGCGATCATGCAGGGCGTCACGCGCAATCCGATGGCAGATACCGGTGTTCTTGGTATCAATGCAGGTTCATCGCTCGTTGTAGCGCTGAGCTTTGCTTTTTTACCAGCATTGTCATATACGGGACTGATGGCATTATCCTTTGCGGGAGCGGCGCTAGCTACACTGTTGATCGTGATCTTAGGGGCATCCACACCGGGCGGTCTTAGCTCCATGAAGCTGACCGTAGCTGGCGCGATTATTGCTGCGATGCTGCACTCACTGAGCACAGGCATTGCACTCTATTATGACCTGAGTCAGGATCTGGCATTCTGGTATGCCGGCGGTGTGAGCGGAATCAACTGGCAGCAGCTTAAGCTACTGGCACCTGTTCTTATTCTGACCGTACTATGGGCAACGACGATGGGTAGGTCGATTACCTTTTTATCACTCGGTGAGGAGTCGGCGGTTAATCTGGGTGTGCGGGTACGTTTGGTAAAAGTGCTGGCGTTAACAGCAGTTGTCATTTTGGCAGGTGTATCGGTGTCGGCGGCAGGAGCGATTAGCTTTGTCGGGCTTGTCGTTCCGCATATTGCAAGGCGGCTCGTTGGTGTAGATTATCGCATCGTTATTCCATTTTCAGCGATCCTTGGCGCCATATTGCTTGTCTGGGCAGATCTCGCCTCCCGCATGGTGCAGCCACCACGTGAATTTGCAATCGGCGCCATGGTTGCGATTGTAGGCGTGCCCTTCTTCCTGATTCTAGCGCGCCGCGAAGGGAGGGAGCTATGATGGATATTCATCATGTACAGGCTGGAAAAGTACGCCGTGCCTGGCTGGTTAGTCTGTTGCTCCTGATCGTAGCGATTATTGTGCTGCTGATTAGTTTGAATACGGGAACGATTCGGTTGTCACCTCTACGGGTTGGCTATACCTTATTTGGCATGGGGACTCGGCAGGAACAGTTAATTCTGTTCGACTATCGGTTGCCGCGTATCTTGATCACGATGCTAGCAGGGATCGGGATTGGAGTGGCTGGGGCGGTGCTGCAGGGCACATCGCGCAACTCGCTCGCTGATCCAGGTGTGCTTGGTATTCATGCGGGAGCGGGGCTCGGCTTGATCGTCTACGTCACCTTTTTCCGTACACTGGAGGGATCTTCAGCAATCTGGATTCCCATCTTTACCTTTGTTGGCGGCATGATCACCGCGACCACCGTGTTCCTAATGGCATATGATCGCAGGCGAGGCTTGCTACCGATTCGGCTTATTCTGGTCGGTATTGCCGTAGCCGCAGGGATTAGCGCGATTACGCTGCTATTATCGCTACGACTGGATGAAGACACGTATACATTTACCGCCACATGGCTAGCCGGTAGCGTGTGGGCGAGAGATTGGATTCATGTGTGGGCATTGTTGCCATGGATCGTCGTGCTAGTGCCATGGGTGTACTGGCGCTCGCCGAAGCTGGATTTGTTCGCGCTCGGAGATGAGCTGGCATTAGGTGTGGGTAGTCATGTGAATCGAAGCCGAGTTGAACTGATGCTGATTGCCGTGGCGCTCTCCTGTGTGAGTGTGGCAATGGTAGGTTCTATCGGGTTTATCGGATTAGCGGCGCCGCATATTGCACGTCGTCTGACAGGCGCGAAGCATCAGTATTTTTTACCGGCAGCGGCATTGCTCGGTCTAGTGATGCTGCTCGCGGCAGATACGATTGGTCGCTCGATATTCCAGCCGAACTTTATTCCAGCAGGAGTGGTGGTTTCCGCAGTGGGAGGCCCCTATTTTCTATATTTATTACTCAAAAGCCGATTTTGATTAACCGTAACATCATAGAAACGACATATAGCTCCATTGAAGTACAGCAAATAGAGAACAGAGAAGCTACGCCAGAGTGGTATAGCTAAAAAGGAGTAGAACCATGCTAAAACGATTAAACACTATGCTCGTAGTCAGTCTGTTCGTTGTATTGCTCGCAGCTTGCGGTCAATCAACAGGTGCAGGAACAAGTTCAGCGAGTCAGACCAGTGACAAAGTAAAAGTAGACAATGGTGTGATTACACATACCGCAGATGCGAAAATTGCATCCATGTCGATTCATATTACAAACAATCTGCTTGCACTAGGCATTCAGCCTGCTGGCTCGGTGATCGGTGGCGACGTGAAGGATTTCCTTCCGCATGTGGCAGACCGTCTGCAAGGTACAACCAAGCTCGGGGCAGTGACGGATCCTGATATGGAAGCACTGCTTGCGTTGCAACCCGATGTGATCTATATTGATAAGTCACAATCGGGTAAAGATCTGGATAAGTTCGAAGCGATTGCTCCAACCATTGTGATTGATATGGATCAAGGTACATGGCAGGAGCAACTACAACAGGTTGCCAGTCATGTGGGTCTAGAGGATAAAGCGACTCAGTTTATCAAGGACTATACAGCAAAGGCAGAAACAGTTAGTAAGCTGATTCATTCAAAGCTTGGCGATCAGGCAAAAGTAATGGCGATTCGCGCTACGGCAAAAGAACTTCGTGTGATGAGTACAGGACGTCCGCTGGGGCCGATTATGTATAATGACCTGAAGCTACAAGCACCAGAAGGTGTGAAGCAAATTCCGACAACGGAACCCTTTGCCGTTATTTCCAAAGAAGTGTTGCCTGATTACGATGCTGATGCAATCTTTGTCATTATTAGCAAGGGCAAGCAAGCCAAAGCTACATTTGACGAGCTCGAATCCAATCCCGTCTGGCAAAATCTAAAGGCAGTACAAGCGAAGCATGTGTACGTACTGGATGGTCAAAAGTGGCTGGATTATTCTTCACTCGGCCATAGCATGGCGCTGGATGATGCACAGCAATTATTTTCTAAGTAGTCGATTAACGCAGTGAGCCATTGGCTTTATCCCGGAACATGCTCTAATCGAATCAAAGTATATACGAAAAGACGGATTCTCGTGTCTGCATGGAGCAGCGGAGAATCCGTCTTTGTTATGGTTGTAGGTAAGTGTAAGCTGATCCATCGGTTTGGATCACTTGTGTTTAACTTTGTGCTTCAAGTGTAATACGCTAGCTTCAATCTAACTCTAGCTCATATGAAGGCCAATACGTTCATTCATTTTATCCGGGCTAAGCCAGCCTACATACGAGTCGATTGTGTTGAACTGACGATCCATTACCACAACAGCCACGAATGGGTATTGACGACGATGACGATAACGCACATCCGCCCAGCGTACAATATAACCAGTCGATGTCTGCTCTACTTCAGAGATCGTAAATGATGAGAAGTACAGCAAGGCACGAATATCGCGATGCTTGCGCGACGCTTCAATCGCTGGATGCTGCATCGAATGAACGGAGTCGATCCAGATCAGCTTATTCGGGCTATACCAACCAATTCGGTAACTACCGTCCTTTTTCGCATGAACCACATGCCAGCGGCGTAACGAGATGGTTGGAATTAGGATATAATGTCCATCTGGTTCGGGCGAACGCCCATCCTCGATATCCATCCGCTCGACTTTACGGGTGAGATACCAGTGTGTCAGTGTGCGCCATATATAATAGAGACCAATCATACTATACAGCGTAACAAAGATCGGCACCGTCGGGACCAGACCCGTCATCCACAATAGTAGCGCAGCGATATGCGTTCCGAAAATAAACGGATCAAAAATATTAATAATATTCCACGAAATCCACTTCTCACTAAACGGGCGTACCGCCTGTGTCCCATACGTATTGAACAAGTCGGTAAATACATGCAGCACTACAGCGATCGCTGTCCATAATAAAATATGCCAGAATCCTTCACGATGCAGGAGTAGCGAAGTTCCCCCGCCAATCAGCGCAATCCACAGCGCCATAAAAGGTAAAGAATGCGTTATTCCGCGGTGATTGCGTACATAAGTAGCGTTATCTTTTAAACGTAAAACCGTATCAAAATCGGGTGCCTGCGATCCGATGATCGTTGCGACCATTACGGCAATCGCCAGTCCAGGGTCTGAAGCAACGACGGGATCAACATAAGCGAGCCCAGCAAGTCCAAATCCCATGGCAAAATGGGTGGCAGTATCCATTGACTATTCTCCCCTTACTTCATGCAAAAATAAGCACACATTCATAGATTCATATTCATCATACACTTACATATTAACCATTTTTAGATGATACAAGGCATATCGCCCACAACTAATGCATGTAGTTTACCATAACCAGCTAACTAAAACGTGAAACGAATATTAAATATGCAGCTTGTCAAACAATCGTCATATTCAGCAAGCCTACTTTAGCGAAGCGTAAAGACCTATATATACCAACTCTATAAAGTTCATAAAGCGACTTTATCTTACAGTACAGCATTTTTCACTATTTTCTGCTGTTTTAAATCACAAACGGATGACGAATAAGAATTACATTTATATACGCTATTTTTTATTAAAGAAGACTCTCTAATTTACTCATCGGCTTCATAGTTACCCGCCAATAGATCAATTTTATTGCATATAGTATTCACTGTACTATTTCTATGCAATTCCTTCATATTCAGAAGCTAACTATTCGCTAAGTCAAAAGAATACCGTACTATAATATAGAGCTGTAATACGAAGTTAAAAGCATTTATGTAGCGACTGCGGAGAAAGTAATACCAAATGCATTGTAGTATGCACCCTAAGCGCTCTTATAAATGCCACAACCCCACATATATGTGTAAACTTGTATGCTAAAGTTGAAGTCAGCATTTCACTGCGGGAAGGAAATAAGGGGAAAGGACGACTACGGGTGTTTGGCTTTATAAACACGCTTGGAAGGGCGAGAATCTACCATTAACTCCTACTCTGTAGATTCCCGCGGCTCCACCCGAGCACGTCCCCTTATTCCTTTTCGCAGTGGTTGCTGCCACATTTAGAACAAGTCCACATACCTCACCGATCAAATGGTGCCTCAGGATAAATAATATACTCATCCAGCCCTGCCTTCTCCAGCTGCGCAGCCACATACTCATCCGGCGTACCTTCCACCCCGGCATACCCACGCCGTGTATACATATGTGTAGCATCTGGAAAAGCATCACTGAGTACGGCACGTATTTTTCGTCCAGATGAGTCATTATCTAGGAACAGATATACTTCATCTTGACCCACCTGCTTACGCAGCTTCTCTAATTTTTGCGAATTGAGTGTGCCAAACGTACATAGAATTTCGACTTCAGGTTTCAGCACGCGACGCAGTTTACTACGATCATTTTTGCCTTCTACGATAATATGAAGCAACGGGATCACCTCTGTACGTGTATTGTAATGGAAGGACAAGGTGGATGCAAAAGACAGTAACCATGCTTCTGCTGACATTATAGCTATGTTTCGAGTATAATTCGGTTATACTATAGACTGGCTTAGCGTAACAGGCAGATGTCAAGCCTGTGAGCTCCCTGTGAATGCTCGGTCTATATCGCTTATTGAACACAATTGGGATGTTTGAAACATTCGATGTGCAGAACAATTTGGAATGAAAAGATGGAGGTGCCACAGATGGATTGGCAGGTATGGAGTGAATTTTTCAGGCAGAACTGGCTAATCATTCTGGTCGCCCTGATTATATTATTTCTCGTGATTAATCTGGTCAAAACGGTAATCCGGTGGTTGATTATTATCGTGATTATTGCGGCAGTTTGTATCTATAGCGGGATATCGCTTGATCAGATCAAGCAAACTGCGACCCATGTCACTGATCAGACAGTCGGTGCACTGCGCGATCAGGCGATGAATGTGATGAAGGACGAAGCGAAAGATGCTCGTTTTATTCAAAATGGGGATGGAACCTATACGATTAAGTCCGATAATATAGAGATCAATGGTAAACCAGGTGCAGGCAAGGTCAGTGTGACTTTCCGCGGTGTACCACTTGGTGAATGGAATGTGAATGACACCATTCAGTCTGTTATTACGCAAGCCAAGCAAAATACGGCTGCCGGAAGTACCGGCTCCTGATGAAGCGGAGAGTGGTATGGATAAGGCGGTATGGATTTTTCGCTACGCAAAATCCCCTTTTCATTTCACCCCGCGTTGATAATGCCAGACGCTGAAAGGAGGACCTGAATGGAAGTTAAGGATATTGCAGCCTGGTTTGATAGTAGTCTGGTGTCCTGTTTATTGTATGTGATTATACTGATTTCGGTGCTGCAAGGTTTTCGCAGCGGTGCAGGGCGTTCGGCAGGGCGCTTGTTCTCATGGGCAGGACGTACATTGCTAACAATTCTGGCGCTTGCACTGGCAGGGCCGTTTGCGATGTTTGCGTCGCCCTATGTACAGTCCTGGGCGCAGAAGGTTTCCAGTTCTGTGCAGGATGGAGCGATGCCATGGTGGAAGGAAATGTATTATTCCGCGGTGTATCTGATCTCGGAGTTTTCTTTATTGCGCTTCGCGGTCGTGTTCATGCTGAGCTATGTTGTTGCCAGTATCGTATTCTCGTTACTTGGGGCGCTCTTATTGCCGGAACGCTGGCGTGCAGGCTATATATCGTCTGAAAATCGCAAAGCCTCCTGGCTAAGCCGAATGGTCGGTGGACTGGTTGGTTTGCTGAATGGTGTACTTCGTAGTGCAGTAGTGATTGTATTGCTGTTCATCGTGGTCAGCTTGTACCCGAATAACAAGCTTTCTTCTTATGTAGAGGCATCTTCGCTCTATAACGGTGCGGTCAAATCGGTCGTACAGCCGCTGACTGGCTCTTTTATTAAAGACCGTTTGCCTGTGTTCACCAGTGCGGCACTACAAGAGCTGACTGGCATTTTCCAGCGTAAATATGATGTAGTTGATCGTAGTATTCCAGCGAACATCGAGCAGGCAGCTACCGAAATCGTAGGCAAAACGACGAACACGGAAGAGAAGGCGCGCCTGCTGTATGACTGGGTAGGCTCCCGAATCAGCTATGATTACGGCAAAGTTGATGATTATGAACAGCGCGGCGTATGGCATGAGCAGACACCGGAAGATACATTTGATACACGTCTGGGTGTATGTATCGACTATGCCCGTCTATATGCGGTGATGGCACGTTCGCAAGGGATTGATGTGCGCGTTGTGACCGGACTTGGTTATAATGGACAGGGCGGCTATGGCGCACATGCCTGGAATCAGGTGTATTTGCCGGATTCCAAGGAATGGATTCCACTTGATCCGACCTGGGCATCTGCTGGTAACTGGTTTAATCCACCTAAGTTTGCCGAGACTCATGTCGAGCAGAGTATACTTTAACAGAGCAATGATCTCTAGAGTTATGATCTAATGTACAAATGGGAGGTGCTGCTCCAATGATGCTACGATCCGGTATATCATTGGAGAATCTGCCCCTGAATGCACGCTTTCGCGAAATTTCTCAATAGAGTCGTTGATATGATACTATAGATATGTTGGCGTTGTCCTGTCCAGATGAAAAGGCAGGTCGTTTCGATCTGCATTAGGTTACACTGCATTATGTTATTACAAGTATATTGAATGATTCAGGCAGCATCATGCAATGCCGTAAGAGAAGGGAATAGGTCAAGTAATGAAAAAATCGGGTATTGATGAGTCGTCCAAGCGCGAACTCAGAAATCAGCGTCAATTCTCTATCCGTCTGAATGTCTTCTTTTTTGCAACGTTTATGGTATTTACCGTACTTATTGTCAGATTGGCGATTTTGCAGTTTGTAGAAGGGCCAACTTTGCGCGAGAAGGAAGCAAGCATCTCAACCAAAAGCACGCCGATTCCGCCGATTCGCGGAAATATTTTGGATGCTACAGGTAAAGCACGTCTAGCTTATTCAACCTCGTCACAATCGCTTTATTTTACAATGACAAAAAACTATACGCTGCCACAAAACAAAGCGGAATTGTACGAAATTGTCGGCAAGCTCAAACAAGTATTTAATGAATATGGCGATCCGAACGAAAAAATGACTGCCGATCAGATTATCAAAGCGATGGATATCGAATCGAAAGTTCAGTTTGGTTATACGCCACGACGCATCAAAAAGAACCTGACTAATGCAGAGATTGCGCATTTTCTTGAGCATAAAGATCAGTTCAAAGGCATCGAAGTTGTTGAAGAAAGTGTGCGTCACTATGATACCGATCAGGTAGCTACGCAAACGGTTGGCTATTTGCGTCAGTTCAGCGGTGTGAGCACAACTATGGATCATTATATTAACAAAGCAAAAGTAGATGAAGCGGATGAGAAGTATCTGCCAACCGAGTATGTGGGTGTGGACGGAATCGAGTACGCGTATCAGGATGATCTACGCGGTAAAAACGGTCTGAAAACGACACCGGTCAACGCACTGAACCGACCGATTGGACGATCTGAGCTGACCGCTCCCAAAAAAGGAAATAACGTCTGGTTAACGATTGATAAAAACATGCAGATGGTCACGCAACAAGCGATTACCGATCAACTGTCCTACCTGCATTCCTACCGCAGTGGTAAAGCACAGGCAAGAAATGCACAAACCGGTTATGCGGTAGCGATGGATGTACAGACAGGTAATGTGGTTGCGATGGCAAGCATGCCAGACTATGATACCAATGTATGGGAAAATATGACCGATGATAAGTACAAGCAGATTCAATATTCGGTCGCTAATGGTACGATCAAGGAAGTGTATCGTGAAGGTCATGCATCTTCGATGGTACTTCTTGGCTCGGTCATCAAGCCACTGTCTGTACTTGTCGGCTTGGAAGAAGGCGTGATTACGCCGTACAGCTCTTATCAGGATCGGGGCTATGCTGAGTTTGGTAAAGAAGGACATGAAGCAAGAATCCGTAACTCGGGTAGTCATGCCTATGGTTCACTTACACCAGCAACAGCGATTTTCCACTCCTCCAATGCGTTCATGATTGATAAAGTCGGTTTGCCATTGTACCGCAAGTACGGAGCCGACTCGGTCAATGTATGGGATAAGTACATGAAGGAATTTGGACTTGGTGTTTCCACAAAGAGTGGCTTGCCGGGCGAAAGCGCAGGTTCTGGTGAATACCTGGATACGAAGGCTGCGGGTAGTACCCAGGCAGCGATGGCATTTGCCTCATTTGGACAGGGCGGGAAGTATACGACTCTGCAACTGGCACAGTATGTAACGACGATTGCCAATAAAGGTAAACGTCTAAAACCACAGCTTGTTAGCAAAATTACCGATTCGGAAGGTAATGTGGTGAAGCAGTTTAAGCCACAGATCGTGAACACGATCAATTTCCCAGATCAGTACTGGGATACGGTTATCAGTGGGATGAGAACCGATGTACCTTCCTTTAGGGATACGCCTTACACAGTTGCACGTAAGACAGGTACGTCCGAGCAATCCATCTATGGACATACCGTAGATAACGGGGTATTTATCGCTTTCGCGCCTCGTGAGAATCCAAAACTGGCAGTTGCGGTTGTGATTCCAGAGGGTGGCTTTGGTGCGCAAAGTGCTGCGCCAGTCGCACGCAAAATTTTCGACGCATACGATCAGGAATATGGTCTGGATGGTGTACCGAAAAAGCAAACAGATGCGAATGCCAATGCTGACCAAGGAACGGAAACAACGACGAATCAGTAATGGATCGAACGACAAACGAATACAATGATCAAAAGGAGCAGGTGAACATACCTGCTCCTTTTTGTATCATTTTCCGCAAATTCTTCATAAGTACGAGAACTTATGAATCCAAAGGAAGGTTAATATGGAATCAAAGCCCATCCTATCGTTTTGTTCTGTGAAGTCGATGTGCTAGAATGAAGAAACGACTACATATTTTGGCATTATTAGCTAGCAATAAGCAACTATTGAATGATATTTAGGCGGCTGCGGATGCCTTATAACAAGACTACAACTACATTCAGGGGGGTTGTCCAGTCCATGAAAAAATGGAATTCGACCGAAACGGAAGAGTTTGAAGAGAGTAACCGACGTCAGTTTTCGATCCGGTTGAATATTTTTTTCTTTGCTACATTTATGATTTTTAGCGTGCTGGTGGTGCGCCTTGCTATTTTGCAGTTTGTCGAAGGGCCGACGCTCAAAGAAGCGGAATCGAGTGTAGTGAACAATGAGACACCAATTTTACCAAGCCGTGGAACGATCTTCGATGCTTCAGGCACAAAGGTTGCTTATTCGCTATCGACGCAATCGCTTTATTTTACACTCAGTAAAGATTATCGCTTGGAGAAAAATAAAGCGGAGTTTCTAGAGATTGTGGGCGATCTGAAGCAGGTGTTCAATACGTATGGTGATCCGAATCATAAAATGACAGCGGATCAGATCATTGAAGCTATGGATATCGAATACAAGAAAAATTATGGGTACACACCTCGCCGGATCAAGCGAGACCTAGGTAATAAAGAGATCGCTTACTTCCTGGAGCACAAGGATCAGTACCCTGGTATTGAAGTGCGCGAAGAAAGTGTACGTGAATATAGCTCCGATGGGATTGCTGTTCAAGCCGTCGGCTATCTCAAAGGCTTCTCCGGTGTAAGCTCAACGATGAATAAATACAAAAATCGTGCACGTCTGACCGGAGCCGATGAACGATACATGGAAACTGAGCTTGTCGGTGTAGACGGATTGGAATACACATTCCAGGATGAACTACGCGGCAAAAATGGAGTTCGCAGCACACCAGTTAACGCGTTGAATCGGGTAGACGGTCGTGCAGAGTTAACGCCACCGCAAAAAGGTTATAATCTGTGGATGACGATGGACAAAAATGTACAGCTTGCCGCACAACAAGCGATTACTGATCAGATTGCCTTCTTGCGCTCGTATCGTAGCGGTAATGCCTATGCACGAAATGCTTTAACCGGCTATGCAGTTGCGATGGAGGTCAAGACAGGTAATGTAGTCGCGATGGCAAGTATGCCGGATTACGATCCGAATATCTGGTCACAATCCCCGACGAGTGAGCAGCTCAAAGCGATCGAGCCGTATTACCCCAACGGGACGATCCGCGAGATTTATAATGGCAAACGGGCATCCTCACTTGTGCTGATGGGCTCGGTTATTAAGCCGCTTACCGTATTGATTGGGATGAAGGAAGGATTCTTCGGACCCTATGCTGGATATTATGATCGCGGCTATGCTCAGTTCGGTCGTGCAGGCTATGAAACGAGAGTACGAAATGCACTCGGTGAAGTACTTGGCTCACTTACTCCGTCCAAAGCAATTCAGAAATCGTCCAACGCCTTTATGATCGACATGATCGGCAAACCGCTATACAGCAAATATGGCAACGAGTCGGTTAATGTATGGGATAAATACATGAAGGAATTTGGTCTTGGTGTATCGACCAAAAGTGGATTGCCTTACGAAAATGAGGGGCGTGGCGAGTATACGAATATCAAGGCTGCCGGTAGTGCGCAGGCAGCGATGGCGTATGCTTCATTTGGACAGCAGGGCCGTTATACGACGCTGCAATTGGCGCAATATGTAACGACCATTGCTAACCGTGGCGAGCGTCTAAAGCCGCAATTTGTAAGCAAGATTACCGATGCCAAAGGAAATACAGTTAAGACATTTGGTCGCGAAGTGATTAACAAAATCGACTTCCCAGCCGAAGATTGGAACGTTGTTATTAACGGTATGCGCAGTAAAGTCGCTGTACTGGAAGGCTATCGCTATGATGTTGCCCGCAAAACAGGTACATCCCAGCAGTCAGTATACGGCAAAATTGTCGATAACGGTGTATTTATTGCCTTTGCACCGCGTGAAAATCCGACACTGGCGGTTGCCGTTGTGATTCCAGAAGGTGGCTTCGGTTCCCGTAGTGCGGCACCAGTCGCGATCAAAATTCTGGATGCGTACGATCAGGAATATGGTCTGGATGGCGTACCCAAAAAGCAACAGGGACAAGCAGGTAAGGCCGATACAGAGACGAATCAATAATTCAGTTATTCGAATACGTGAGTTGCATGATGAAGATCATGCGATGAGCTGTGAAAGCACTAGCTTACGAATAAAGATGAACCAACCATACCAAAAGCCTTTCGATTCAAGCTAGCTTTTATGCTATCTGAAACGAAAGGCTTTTTATGTTCAAAATTACATTCTTGTCTTTTCTTTCCCTACGCCTTAAAATTTGCACTAAGGAAACAAATGTAGCCTTAACTAAAAAAACGTCCTTTGTAAAACTTTTAGAATCTTCATAATCCATTCTAAATAAGCTATTCAAATTCAGAAAGGAAGCCGAAACCGATGATCATTAAGCGAGCAACGAGCCGATCCATAGCTTACAAGTTATCTAATAAGCTTGAGTTAGAACAACCGCCATTAGACAAGCCTGTATCAGACGCATCTATACCATCACTAGATCAGTCCCTCGCGTATCAACATAAAAATCCATATTCATGCGCTAATTCCGAATATAGCAACTCTTCTTCAGCGGATATTACACATAGGAGCGATTCCCAACCTATATTGCATACAAGGTCATACTGGAATCGCTATATCGGTACAGCAATCCTTCTGCTCATCATTCTTGTCCTACCTGCCTGCTCAGGGGAGCGAGCTGCTGGACAACAAGCGGGAGATGAACGATTAGCCATCACAGCAACGACAGGGATGATTGCAGATGCGGCAACCATTATTGGTGGCAGTCATGTACAAGTGAGTGGCTTGATGGGACCAGGTGTTGATCCACATATGTACAAAGCGTCTCAGGGAGATATTCGTAAACTGGACGATGCAGATCTGGTGCTATATAACGGACTGCATTTGGAAGGAAGCATGACGAAGATTTTGGATAAAATGAGTCGTACGCGGCATGTGGTTGCAGTAACCGATCGTATCGACGCGGCTGAATTACGTCAGAGTGATGAGTATGCCAATGAACATGATCCGCATATCTGGTTTGATGTGAGTCTGTGGAGTCAGGCGACCCAGCGTATCCGCGATGCCATGATCGAAGCCGATCCACAGCATGCGGCGATCTATCGTAGTAATGCAGAGATCTATTTAAAGCAGTTAGCCGATCTACACGAGGATGTGCAACAGCAGATCGCTACCATTCCAGAGCAACACCGTATCCTTGTTACGGCGCATGATGCGTTTGGTTATTATGGTGACGCTTATGGACTGGAGGTTCGCGGATTGCAGGGACTGAGCACTGCTTCAGAATACGGTTCACGTGATGTAGCAGAGCTACGTAATATGCTAGTCGAGCAGCAGATCAAGGCTGTATTTGCCGAAAGTAGCATTCCTGCACGTGCGATGGAGGCAGTTATTGCCGGAGCCGCTCAGCAGGGACATCAGGTTACACTTGGCGGAGAATTGTACTCCGATGCGTTAGGTGCACCGGATGGAGAAGCAGGAACCTACCTGAAGATGGTGCGACATAATACACGGACGATTGTAGAAGCACTGCGCTAAGGAAGTCACAAGTGGACATGCATGATATGAATTCAAAACTCCATGTATCTATATCACCATCATAAAGGAGGAACAGCAGATGCAATCAGTTAAGGAAACTCATCGTGATATGAACAATCATACAAAGGAACAAGCTATCGGAACAAAGGGTGAACCTCATAACCGTCAACAACCACAGTCGTTGGCTTCTTCGTCAGTCAGCCCGCTCCAAGTACAAGGATTAACCGTCACCTATCACCACCAGCCTGTCGTACAGCAGGTGTCGTTTGAACTGACAGCAGGACGCTTGATTGGTCTACTGGGTCCGAATGGTGCGGGCAAGTCTACGCTGCTTAAAGCAATTCTTGGCTTAATTCCATCCCTGGATGGACAGGTCAGTGTGTTTGGCAAGCCGTATGCAAGTCAGCGCCGCCGGATCGGTTATGTACCACAGCGCGAATCGGTAGACTGGGATTTTCCAACAGATGCGCTGGATGTTGTATTGATGGGAACGTACGGACGACTCGGACTATTTCGTCGCCCTGGCAAAAAAGAACGTCAGACCGCGCTTGATTGTTTGGATCAGGTGGGTATGGCAGATTATGCAGGCCGGCAGATCAGTCAGTTGTCCGGTGGGCAACAGCAACGTGTGTTTCTGGCACGAGCGCTTGCTCAGCAGGCAGATCTCTATTTGATGGATGAGCCGTTTGCAGGTGTCGATGCCCTAACAGAGAAAGCAATTATCACTCTGCTGGAGCAGCTCAAGGAGCAAGGGAAAACGGTACTCGTCGTGCATCATGATCTGTCCACCGTATCCTCCTATTTTGATGATGTACTGCTACTGAATCGTCAGCTAATCGCGGCGGGAGCGGTAGAGCAGACCTTTACTGCTGAGCTGTTACAACAGACATACGGCGGTAAGATGGCTTTTTTACAAGGATCGGATCAGCAGGGGATTTTGCTGGCTAGTAAATGAAATCGCAGTTCTAGCCGTTTTAATTGACAAGATAACAGCTTGGACAACTATAAAATCAATAAAGCAGGAGGACAGCGAATGGATTCGTTATGGATGATACTCACCGATCCGAATATGCGCTGGATCGTAGCGGGATGTATGCTACTTGGTCTGAGTAGCGGCGTGATCGGCTGTTATATGCTACTGCAAAAGCGGAGTCTAATTGGAGACGCACTTGCACATGCGGCATTGCCAGGCATCTGTATTGCTTTTATGTTAACTGGTGTGAAATCAGCCATAGGATTTTTACTTGGAGCATTGATTGCTGGCGCGATCGCGACATTTGGTATTCGCTGGATTACAGCACATTCCCGAATCAAGCAGGATGCTGCGATGGGCATTGTGTTATCTATGTTTTTTGGTATCGGTGTGATGTTGTTAACACGGATTCAGCACAGCGGCGAAGGCGGACAGAGTGGACTGGACAAGTTCTTGTTTGGTCAGGCGGCGTCGATGATGCGTCAGGATGTGTACATGCTGGCGGGTATTAGCCTAGTATTGTTGCTATTATGTGTGGTGCTGTACAAGCCATTTAAGCTAATTAGCTTTGACAAAGGCTTTGCTCGTGGACTCGGTTGGCCAGTCGCTCGTTTGGAGCAATTAATGTTACTGCTCACCGTGCTCGTCGTTGTTGCGGGGATTCAGGCAGTTGGTGTGGTGTTGATGTCCGCTTTGCTCATTACACCCGCAGTGGCGGCACGTTATTGGACAGATAAGCTATACATGATGCTACTACTGGCTGGATTATTTGGCGCGATAAGTGGTCTGAGCGGAACCTTTTGGAGTGGAATGGTGACAGGCTTGCCTACAGGCCCTGTTACGGTATTGTCGGCTACACTGTTATTTGCAGTATCCGCATTATTTGCACCAGGACGAGGCTGGCTTGGTCGAGCTGCACGTCAGCGGCGTGCAAGGCGTGAATGGAAGCAGGGAGGTGCAGCTCATGAGCAGTGATTTTTGGATTGTACTCACAGCGATGCTCATGTCTGCAAGCTGTGGTCTACTGGGCTGCTTTTTAATTTTACGTAAAATGGCGCTGATCGGTGATGCGATCAGTCATGCGGTCTTACCGGGTATTGCGATTGCATTTCTTTTTAGTGGTGGGCGTGATTCGGTTGCGATGATGATCGGAGCGACATTACTTGGTCTGCTATCGGTATTTTTGATTCAGTGGTTGCGTAGCTCAGGGGTTCAATCCGATGCGTCGATCGGTATTATTTTCACCGCGTTATTTGCGATCGGTGTCATTATCGTGAGTCTGAATGCACGTAATATTGATCTGGATCTGGATTGTGTATTATTTGGCGAGATTGCGTATGTACAGTGGGATACATGGACATGGAATGGCACCGATATGGGACCTCGCTCCGTGTGGATGCTCGGATTCGCATTGCTCGCAGTGGTCACATTATTGATGTTATTTTATAAGCAATTTAAGCTTACAGCCTTTGATCCTGCACTGGCAGCGGCTTGTGGTATTCCAGTGATGCTATTTCATTATATGCTGATGGGCTTAGTGTCGATGACTTCGGTTGCTTCTTTTGAAAGTGTGGGTGCGATTCTAGTTGTGGGAATGCTGATTATTCCAGCGGCGACGGCATATTTGTTAACCGATCGCTTAGGAAGAATGCTGCTATATAGTGTAGCCGTTGGAATCGTAAGCTCCGTCCTCGGCTATATCGCAGCTTATGTGCTTAATGCGTCGATTGGCGGTAGTATTGTATCGGTAGCAGGACTGCTGTTCATCGTTACATTTTTATTCTCTCCGCGTCATGGATTATTGCTTCGCAAATGGCGTCAGCGCCGCCTTGTAGCCTAGGTCGCGTCTGAAAACTGGCGAAGTGCATCTTTTACTGTCTTTATATCCGAGGTGAAAATAAGAATGAAACTTTACTGGATGTTTACAAAAACTTTTGAGAGGCTAAAGAATAGTATGCTACACTTAGTCTCATAGGGTAGACAATGAATAAAGCGGGTACTAGAGAACCCGGATTGACGGAGGAGAAGCTTAACTATGACGAATCGTAAATACAAATTACTTGCACTGGATATGGATGGAACCTTACTGAATGATGATCATGAAATCTCACTAGAAACGAGTAAATGGATTCATAAGGCGATGGATGAAGGCATTCATGTCTGTCTATCGACTGGTCGTGCGGCGAGCAGTGCCTTGCCTTATGGACAGGAGCTTGGACTTGAAACGCCAATGGTAACGGTCAATGGAAGTGAAGTATGGAAAACGCCGCGTGAACTATATCGCCGTACCCTGCTTGATCCTGCCGCTGTGCGCCGTATGCATGAGCTGGCGCTGGAAAAAGAAGTCTGGTTCTGGGCATACTCCGTAGAGCGTCTGTACAACCGTGACAACTGGCTGCAAGATGATCAGGCATATGAAGACGTAGAATGGCTGAAATTTGGCTATAATACAAAGGATAGCGAGCTACGTCATGCACTGCTGATGGAGCTACAGCAGATGGGTGGACTGGAAGTATCTAATTCCTCCCCTGACAATCTGGAAATTAATCCACTTGGCATTAATAAAGCGACAGGTATCGCTGAAGTATGCAAACTGCTCGATATTGATATGTCCGAAGTGGTTGCTGTGGGCGATAGTCTGAACGATCTGGCTGTTATTCAGGCCGTTGGCTTAGGTGTAGCAATGGGCAATGCGCAGGAAACGGTGAAACAAGAAGCAGATCTGGTTGTAGCAAGTAATAACGAGGATGGCATCGTCGAAGTGATTCGCGATCATATTCTAGTCTGAACATTGTAACGACTAGCGTGAGCTCATTAGAGCATCGCTCTGCACAACTGGATATCGAGCAGCAGATGGAGACGAGACAAACTACACGTTATAAAAAGCAAGCAACTTTCTGAAACGAATGTGTCATCAGAGCAGTATATAGGTATACAAAGATTATATCTGCATGGTAGCCATGAACATTCGCAAGGTGCTGCATAAAGCGCCTATAAGGAGAGACAATGATGCTAGAAATTGTAGGTTGGACGCTTGTGATTGCCTTATTTATTATCGGGATGCTCGGAACGGTATATCCGATCCTTCCTTCGGTCGTTGCGATCTATTTTGCTTTTTTCGTCTATGGATGGTTTTTCTCATTCGACAGATTGACGGTATGGTTCTGGATCATCCAGTCACTTATCGTCGTTGTATTGCTCGTAGCCGACTATCTGGTCGGTGCGTATGGTACACGTAAATTCGGCGGTTCCAGGCTTGCCGTTGTCTTATCTGTGATCGGACTGATCGTAGGCCCGTTCGTCATTCCGGCATTTGGTCTGATTCTCGGTCCACTCATCGGTGCTGTTGCCGCTGAACTGATTCAAAAGCGAGATGTACCGACAGCGCTTCGTGTTGGCTGGGGAACGGTGCTCGGATTGTTCGCCAGTGCGGTTGTCAAAATTATTTTACAGCTAGCGATGATCGGCATCTGGATTGTCTGGATCACCTGGGTTGGCGTGAACTAAGTGTGAGAGCTGTCGCTTGCTAGATGCTCATTGCGAAGCATACCCAACCATGTCTATAATAGAAATGCTGACGTAAAAACACGACCGGAAGGCCAATCAGCCTTCCGGTTTTTTGGCATGATCCGCTTGGATTGAAGTGGAATGTACATACGGCAATAATGTTGATGTACGCTGCTATTACCAAATAACGATTCAATGATTGTTGATGATGTGCGAGAGAAGGGGAACTATTTTGTCTAAAGGCGAATCATTTATTAAAGGTACGATTATTCTGGCTGCCGCGGCACTGGTTGCACGTGTGCTTGGCCTTGTCCAGCGCGTGCCGCTGGAGCATATGCTTGGATTTTCCGGTGATGCTTCCTTCACACTGGCGAACAATGTATATCTGATGCTACTTGCGGTAGCGACAGCAGGTATCCCTAGTACACTGAGTAAAATGGTGTCCGAACGTTATGCGCTGGGACGTCCACATGAAGCTCAGCGCATCTACTATGCGGCGCTATTGTTCGCAGGTGCGGCGGGTATTGTCATGACATTGCTCATGTACGTTGGAGCCCCATATTATGCGGCACTTGCCAAAGAACCTACGGCGGCATTGTCCTTACAGGCGATTGCGCCATCTCTGTTACTATTTCCAACGATTGCGATGATGCGCGGGTATTTTCAGGGACGTAATATGATGTCTGCTGGTGGGATTTCACAGATTATCGAGCAGTTTGCACGCGTATTAACCGCGATTGTACTGGCGTATGTATTGCTGCGTATTGGCTATGGAGATACCGAAGTTGCAGCAGGTGCATCCTTTGGTAGTGTGCTGGGTAGCGTCGGTGCCTTTCTAGTGATGCTGTATTACACGCTGAAGCTGCGTAAGCGAGATGCGGAAAATCGGATTTCAATCGAGCGTACAGGCTCTGAAACCGTCATTCCTTTGCGCCAAATTTATGGTGATATTTTCAAGCTATCCATTCCGATCGTGATCTCATCGCTGACGATTCCAGCAGTAAACTTTATCGACGGGACGCTTATCAAGCCGCTTCTGATCGGTAATGTAGGTGATGCAGCCGCAACAGCAGCCCTCGGTATTCTAGGTACCAGAGCACAAAGTATTGCAGGGATTCCGCCTATACTTGCGATTGCCCTCAGTACGTCACTCATTCCGATTATCTCGGCTGCCTATGCACGTAAGGAAGAGGACAATCTGAAACGTCAGATTTCACTCGCGTTACGCATTTCTGTATTAACAGGTATCCCCATCGTGCTGATGCTCACCACGGCGGCATACTCGATTAACGGTCTATTATTTTCGAATACCGAAGGAGCAGGCATTATCGCCTTGCTCACACTCGGTACGATTTTCCAAATTACGATGATGACGACAAACTCCATGCTGATCGGCATTAACAAAGTGAATCGGTCGATGGTGCATGTGCTCTGTGGTATCGTGCTCAAGTTTGTACTTAGCGTACTGCTGGCGCCACTATTTGGTATCTATGGAATCATCGCAGCGACCGGTCTGTGCTTCGTGCTCATTACGGTGCTCAATCTACGCTCCCTTCGTCAAGTCGTTTCGTTCTCGGTACTTGGCAACCGCTGGGTCGGTTTCCTGGTTACCATTGCTGTATTGACAGTAGCAGGACTGCTGTGTAACCAGGCGGGAATCGAGCTCACGGCATGGATGAACCACAGGGTTGCATTTTTCATTGGTTGTTGTATGGTAGGAATAGCAACACTGATGATCTATCCAGTCTTGCTCGTTGTTTTGCGGGTTGTACGTTCAGAGGAACTAACCTCGTACCCTAAGCCACTGCGCAAATTGCTAGGGCCATTGATGCGACTACAGCGCGGCAGAACATCTTAATCTACGGGATACCCGCATAGATCTAAAATACATCTGAACATGTAGAGGATCAGATATCGCAGGATCTCTATTTCACTTAAGGAGGAACTTCATATGCAAATGATCAATACAAGCGAAAGCTTCTATAGCACGATTGCTTCACCAGAGCTGACTATCGCCGTATACAAAGCGGACTGGTGCGTCGATTGTAAGTATATTAATCCATTTATGCCAGAGGTCGAGCAGCAATATAGCGACCGTCTGCGTCTTGTCGAAGTCGATGTAGATGGTGTAGGTGATGTGAGTCAGGAACAGAACATCATGGGTATTCCGAGCTTTGTCGCTTATGCCAATGGAAAAGAACTGATCCGCTTCGTGAACAAGGCTCGCAAATCCCGCCAGGAGATCGAGCAGTTCCTGGATCGCGCAGTAGAGGTATATCAAGCGCTGAATGCGCAAGCTGCGGAGTGAGATTTGAAGTGATCAGTAGAACAACAGAGTGATCGAATAACCAAAGTGATTCCATATAATCACAGAGCCATATAATATAGAGTGATAAAAGTAATGGAATGCAACAAGCAGAATTAAATTGGAGGAATGATCTTTGAACCGTTCAAAGATCATTCTTTTTTTCATTATATCCGTCGATAAATAAAGGCAATAGTGCCCCTATGCCCCGATTAGCGTATGTAGCCAGCAGCCCTATTATATACATCATCAATAGATCAATGATTTGTCACAAACCACATGGTAGCAAGGGCGCTGAATTCGCTATAATGAATAGTGACTTCACATGAACGTCACTACTAATTTAATAGCGGGTGATTTTAATTATGGCACGTAAGCCACTGATAACGATTCAGCAATTGAAATGGTTAAGCTATATAACCTGTTTGGCTATGTTCCTGGCAACGATGGGCGGTCTGGTCGTAACGAAGACTGGCTCTGGTCTCGGATGTGGACGAGAGTGGCCACTTTGTCATGGTCAATTCATTCCGGCATATACGATCTCATCTTTGATTGAGTATACGCACCGAATGGTCAGCGGTTTTGCAGGCTTGACAGCACTATTCGCATTTATCGGCTTTATGTTTTTTAATAAAAATAGAGAACTGCGCTTATATGCTGTGCTAACCTTTATTTTTGTTGTTTTACAGGCAATTATGGGTGCACTAGCTGTTGTATTTTCGCAATCCGCACCAATCATGGCTCTGCATTTTGGCTTTTCCATGATCGCCTTTTCCAGTTCTATACTGATGGCATTTACCGCAAGAAGATTGCATAAATACCAACGAACACATACACACGAGACACAGCCACCAGTCAGCAAAGGCTTCCGTAACCTGACGTGGTTCTCAACGATCTTTACCTACATTGTCGTCTACACAGGCGCATTCGTAACCCATACCGATTCACGCGGAGGATGTTCCGGCTTCCCACTATGTAATGGCGAAGTCGTCCCTGAACTGTCCGGTGGCGTTGGCGTAGCTTTCTTACACCGCGTAGCTGCAATGGCACTCGTCATCGTGATCGCGATCCTTGCTCATTTTGCATATCGCCGTCACCCGAACAACCCAAGTATCCGTAAAATGGGTATTATCGCCGTTGTATTCATCGTCCTGCAATTTGTTAGTGGAGCGGTCAATATCTTCACCATGGACATCCCAGAAGTCTACTTCTTCGCAACGATGGCACACACCCTACTCATCCAGTTCCTGTTCGGTATACTCTGCTATATGAGCCTACGAACCTGGCAACTAAGCCGCCAATCCTACGTAGAAAAGCAAACTTCAAGCAAACCTGTATATCACTAATTAAGATACTTGAATTAATATTCTCCCATAACAAAATGTATTCCATAATCAATTCAAAAGGGACTAGCTAACACATCATGATGTCAGCTAGCCCTTATTTTTTATGTTCATTTTGTATTAAATGCTCTTATCTATCGTTGTATTGCACCTCTCATATCTCCGATATTATCCATATAGAGTGGTACATTACAGTAAAATAGAACGACGTTCTCCTGCTAAGTATTGAGATACGAGTTTGTAATGCAATTGAAGAATATTCCCTTCTCAAAAGAAAAAAGAAATACGTATAGCATAATTTGATCCCAAATATGACTGTCAATAAAAGTCGGAGCCGATGCGACATACCCTCTAATGTGAATACTGCAACTCTATCAAGCTAATGAATAGAAGTGGAAGAAGTGGAATTTTGCTGGTATGCGAGCCGTCATTTTCAGCAGGTAAGTATATATTTGTTTGTGCTTGTACGTATTCAAATATATTAATATGTTGTACGAACTTGATTTGCCTGTTGCAACCCGCACAGAACGGAGGCAAGGAAATAAGGGGAAAGGACGATTTTGGAGGGGCGGGAATCTTCATTCTCACCTCAATCCAAAAGATTCCCGCGGCTCCACCCGAGGACGTCCCCTTATTCCTTGCCGGAGTGGTGCCCACTCAAACGACCAACCATTCATCTACAACAACAACCATCCCAATCTTTAAATCACGCCACTAACTCATACCCCCACACTCCACATGCCACCCATACACAGCGCACCCACAGCTTAATCCCAAAATGAACATTTCCTGAAATTAATGAAAAATCCCAACTTTGCACTTTACAAAGATTGTGAAGTTCAATATACTGAGTAAAGATTTTCATTCGATATTTTCATATTTTCTTATCGAGAGTGGTGGAGGGACTGGCCCGATGAAGCCCGGCAACCGATTTTGAAATATGGCAGATTGCCTTTTTCAAAATGACATGGTGCTAAATCCTACAGAATCACAGCTATGCATATGGCTGTAATTTTGGCAGATGAGAAGGCAATATCTTACGGATATAGAGCCCTTTTCTGCAGAAAATGGGCTCTTTTTGTGCATATAAAGAACCACTTGAAAATAGGCTGAACGAAATCGTATACAGACAACCAACCGGGAGGAGGACCTCAAGCTTGATTCGTCTTGAACAGGTAACCAAAGTATATGGCAAAGGCAAAAATGCCACTGCCGCATTAAGCGAGCTCGATCTTTCGATTGAAAAAGGTGAGATTTTCGGAGTGATCGGACATTCCGGAGCGGGGAAAAGTACGCTCATCCGCTGTATTAATCTGCTAGAACGTCCAACTTCAGGGCATATCTGGATAGATGGTGTTGACCTGACTAAGCTGGGCAAGGGAGCACTACAAGCACGTCGTCGTAAGATCGGAATGATTTTTCAGCATTTTAATCTGCTCTCATCCGCAACCGTCTATGACAACATCGCGTTTCCGCTACGTCTGGCGAAGACGTCGGAGAAGAATATCCGTACCCGAGTAGAGGAATTGCTCAAGCTGGTCGGACTGGAAGCCCACGCACAGAAATATCCGGCACAACTATCGGGTGGTCAGAAGCAGCGCGTTGGCATCGCCCGCGCACTGTCGAGTGACCCGGATGTACTGCTGTGTGATGAAGCGACGTCGGCACTTGATCCGCAGACAACAGACTCGATCTTGAAATTGCTGCTCGATATCAACGAGCGCTTCAACCTGACGATTGTACTGATTACCCATGAAATGAATGTCATCCAGAGCATTTGTGATCGGGTTGCAGTCATTCATGAGGGCGGAATTGTGGAGCAGGGACCTGTGGCTGAAGTCTTTTTAAAGCCGCAGCATCCGATTACACGTGATTTTATCACTCGCGAATCGAGTCATGGTGAGCTACTGAATATTGTACTTGCCGGCCCGCATAGCGAATCATCGCAGGCAGTGAAAATTTCCTTCCTGGGTGAGAAAACGTATGAGTCCATCATGTCGCGCACTGTACGCGAGACGGGCGTTGATTTTGCCATCTTGCAGGGAACGATATCTACACTCAAACAAGTGCCGTACGGTCAGTTGATCGTTCGCTTTGACGGAGCGCCTGTAGCGATTGGGCAGACACTGGATAAGCTCAAGGCAGAAGGCTTGAATGTGGAGGTGATGGAATCATGAGCAATTTTGGTGAACTCGATTTTACACAGATCGACTGGAATGAATTTGGTACCGCAACGATTGAAACGCTACAAATGATCGGCGCATCCGGGTTATTTACACTGCTAATTGGTTTGCCGCTCGGTATTATGTTGTTTATGACCGCACGCTCGACCTCTCCTGTACTCAAAGGAATCTATTCGGTCATCTCGGTCATCGTGAACATTTTGCGCTCGGTACCGTTTATCATTTTGATCGTGGCCTTATTACCAGTGACTGATCTGCTCGTCGGAACGACGATTGGCGTGCTCGGAACGATTCCACCGCTGGTCATTGCGGCAGCTCCATTCTTTGCACGATTAGTTGAGACAGCATTACGTGAAGTAGATCGTGGTGTGATCGAAGCCGCTTATGCGATGGGGGCATCGACCGGACAAGTAATCGGTCGTGTGCTGCTTCGTGAAGCAATGCCAGGATTACTGGCAGGCTTGACGGTAACCGTCGTTGCATTGGTATCGAATACAGCCATGGCAGGTATGGTCGGTGCAGGTGGACTGGGTACACTCGCGATCAACTATGGTTACTACCGCTATGATATGGGTGTTATGCTCGTTGCCGTTGTACTGATGGTTGTTATCGTACAGGCGCTACAGATGCTAGGCGATCGTCTGGTCGTTCATTTTTCACGCCGATAATCCAGTTATCGGGTAGGAATAATGTGTTTATGAAACTTTTATCATAAAAATAGAAATGAAAAGGGGATCTTACGATGAAAAAATGGTTACTTGCAGTAGTTAGCATTATGTTGGTGGCGGTCGTGGCTGCCTGCGGAAACAAAGCGGATAATTCAAATGCAGCTACAGGTGCAAACGGTAGCGAAGCAGTAACGCTGCGTGTCGGCGCAACAGCTGTACCACACGCTGAAATTCTGAACCACCTGAAACCAGAACTTGCTAAAGAAGGCGTAAACCTTGATGTTGTAGAATTCACAGACTACATTCAGCCTAACGTACAGCTGAACGACAAGAAGCTGGATGCGAACTATTTCCAAACAAAACCGTACCTGGATGAGCAAAATAAATCCCGTGGTATGAATCTCGTTATCGTACAAGGCGTACACATTGAGCCATTCGGCGGCTATTCTAAAAAGTACACGTCTCTGGATCAACTGCCTGAAGGTGCAACAATCGCGATTCCGAACGAAGTATCCAACGGTGCACGCGCACTGATCCTGCTCGCGAATAATGGCCTGATCGAGCTGAAAGACAAAACAAATATCACGTCCACGATCAAAGACATCACATCTAACCCGAAAAACCTGCAATTCAAAGAGATGGATGCAGCAATGCTGACTCGTCAACTGGGTCAAGTGGACATGGCGATGATTAACATGAACTATGTACTGGAAGCAAAAATTGATCCAAAATCCGCCCTGGTTGTAGAAGATAGCAGTGCACCTTATGCAAACTATCTGGTTGCTCGCGAAGATAACAAAGATTCCGAAGCGATCCAAAAGCTGGCAAAAGCACTGACTTCTGCAGATACGAAGAAATTCATCGAAGAGCAGTACAAAGGCGCGGTTATCCCAGCATTTTAAGTAAATCTATAGTTGTTCCTGATTATCTTAGCTACTGACTATTCATGCGTCGTATCCTAGCTGAATGATAATAGGACGAAGTGGCAATATACGATATAGCTCCACAAGCAAACGAGCACAAAACGAAAGAGCATTCCGCCTTATTGGGCAGAATGCTCTTATTCTATATATCCTCGTAATATCGTCTTTGCTACAACAATCACAATTCTGCACATACGTCAGCAAAATGGGCATGAACAACCTCTGCTAGCTGTTTCGGTGCAAGCTCTATTTGCATACCGATCTTACCAGCGCTGACGAGCATCTGCTCTAGCGTTTCAGCACGATGATCTATAAAGGTCGGATACAGCTTTTTCATGCCCACTGGCGAACAGCCGCCGCGAATGTAACCGGTATGTGCCAGAAGCTCCTTGACAGGGAGCATATCGAGCTTTTTCTCACCTGCTGCGCGAGCCGCCTTTTTCAGATCAAGTTCCTCTGCCACTGGAATAACGAAAATATGCAGTCCGTTTTTCCCGCGTGTGACCAGCGTTTTATGTACAATCGGAGCAGGTTTGCCGATTTTGTTAGCGACAGCCGTGCCATGCACCTGACCATCTTCAGGATCATATTCATATACATGATAGGGGATATGCTCTTTATCAAGTATGCGCATCGCATTGGTTTTAGCTGAACTCATGAGCTTGTTTCCTTTCGAAAGTAAAATGGAGATCGCTCCAGTGCGATTACTTTCCTCGCACAGAGTCTGTTTCTTTTCCTACTGTACTGCAAATGTAAAAAGGTTTCAAATCAGTTCCAAGTGGGGTACATATTTTGGTAACTAACCTGTTTTTGGATTCCTTGTTAGTTTGTCATGATCTATGGGTACAATACGACAGCACCATCCGAAAACAACCTTTTGACACATGCAGGTAAATCATATGTTGATTTGTTTTTTTAGATAGGGGTTACTGTACGAGCATACATGGGTTGGGACAATAGTGATCAAAGCTAGTCGTAACCACATACACCATGATGCAGACTATAGATGACGTTATTATTTTGACATTAAGGTATATTAATCGGTAAACTGGGAATGAACCGAAACCGTATGCATTGAAGGAGGCACATGATTGGAACGTAAAACTGCCCTAATTACCGGAAGTGCCAAAGGACTTGGCAA
>JAAIGF010270509.1_pt1 | contig 42844 bp, 32 predicted proteins | sample 6487441 | NCBI WGS metagenome assembly JAAIGF01 (sample SAMN13974129, study PRJNA590717) | phyllosphere metagenome | biome: pepper field; feature: multiple bacterial spot infested pepper fields; material: pepper leaves; isolation source: leaves from pepper fields | host: Capsicum annuum ...
ACGCGCCCACCGTCATCGCCTCCATGCTCGGGGTGTTCACCCTGCTTGGCATGCTGGTCACCACGCTGTTCGTCAGCAATGCGCTGCTGCGTGATTTCGAGCTGGGCACCGCCGAGCTGATCTTCGCCAGCCCGGTCAAACGCCACCAGTATCTGGCCGGTCGCATCGGCGCGGCCCTGGTCGCCGGGCTGCTGGTGTACGTGATCATCGCGCTGGGCATCGCCCTGGCACCGTTCATGCCCTGGGTGGACCCCGAACGCATGGGTCCGGTATCCGTGCGCGGCTATCTGTGGACTTTCGCGGTCATCGTGATACCCAACCTGGTTTTCACCACCGCACTGCTGGCGCTGCTGGCCGCCACCACGCGTTCCATCCTGTGGGTGTACATCGGCGTGGTGGCCTACTTCGTGCTGTACGGCGTCAGTGCGGCCCTGCTGCGCGACGTGGACAACACCTGGGTGGCGGTGCTGAGCGAACCGCTGGGGCTGCGCGCACTGTCGCGCACCATCCGCTACTGGTCCACGCTGGAACGCAACGCACAGGTACCCGAACTGGCCGGCTACCTGCTGGCCAACCGTGCGCTTTGGCTGGGCGTGGCGCTGGCCTTGTTCGCCGCGACCTTCGCGGTGTTCCGTACCCAGCGCAGCGGCACCGGTCGCCGCCGCTGGAACCGCAGGGCTGCAAGGACGTCCGTCGCCACGGCCAGTGCGCCACGCCCGGCGATGGCGGAGATGCGCCGCGTGGTGCCGGCATTCACGGCCGCCACCGGCTGGCGCCAGTATCTGCAGCAGGTGCGCTTCGATACCGCTGGCGTGCTGCGCAGCGTGCCTTTCGTGGTCCTGCTGGTGCTGGGCCTGGCCAATTTCGTGCCCAGCGCACTGTACAAGCAGACCCTGTACGGCACGCCGATCTGGCCGGTCACCTCGGAAATGCTCGGCAGCCTGCAGGGCGCGTACAGCTGGCTGCTGATCATCATCGTGCTGTTCTTCGCCGGCGAACTGGTCGGCAAGGAACGCGGTGCACGCATCAACGAAGTCAGCGATGCGATGCCGGTTCCGAACTGGGTGCCCCTGGCCGCCAAGTTCACCGCGCTGGTGGCGGTGATCGCCTGCTTCCAGGCGGTGGGTGCGCTGGCCGCGATGGGCATACAGCTGGCCAAGGGCTACACACAGCTGGAGCCGCTGGTGTACCTGAAGATCCTGTCGGCCGATTCGGTGGTGTACGTGCTGATGGGTGGGCTTGCACTGGTGCTGCAGGTGCTCACCAACAACAAGTTCCTGGGCTATGCGCTGCTGATCCTGGTGATGATCGGCCAGGCGGTGCTGGGCATGCTGGACTACACCCAGAACCTGTACAACTTCGGCAGCTGGCCGATCGCACCCTGGTCGAACATGAACGGCTACGGCCATTTCCTGGGCGCGCAGCTGGCCTTCCAGGGCTACTGGGCGCTGTTCCTGCTGGCCTTGCTGTTCATCGCTTCCGCCTTCTGGGTGCGTGGCGTGGGCAACGGCGCACGCCAGCGCTTCATCCTCGCCGGCCGGCGCCTGCGTGGCCCCGCCGGTGTCGGTGCAGCGGTGTCCATTGTGGCCTTCGTGGCGATGGGGGGATGGCTGTACTGGAGCACCAACATCCGCAATGAGTTCCTGTCGCCGGACCAGCAGTACGATCTGCAGGCCCGTTACGAACGCGAGCTGTCGCGCTACCGCAACCTGCCGCAGCCGCGCATCGTCGCCGTGGACAACCATGTCGATCTTCGCCCGGAGCAGCAATCGGTGGTGGTGGACGCCACCTGGACCGTGCGCAACACGCATGACGCGGCGATCGCCGATGTCCATCTGCAGATGGCCGACGACCGCCAGCTGGCCTCGGTGGACCTGGGTGGGCAGACGCTTACCCTGCACGATGCCGAGCTGGGTTACCGCATCTACCGGCTGGCGCGTCCATTGCAGCCCGGTGAGGAACGGGTGTTCCGCTTCCGCGTGGACCAGCATCCGAACGGCATCACTGCCGAGCTGGCACCCACCAACATCGTGGACAACGGCAGCTTCTTCAACAGCCGCATCCTGCCGGGTTTCGGCTACGACGAAGGCATGCAGATCACCGACCGCAACGAGCGCCGCAAGCGTGGCCTGGGCGAACCGACGCGCATGCCCAAGCTGGAAGACGAAGCGGCACGCGCGAATACCTATATCGGCGACGATGCCGACTGGCTGGACTTCCGCAGCACCATCTGCACGGCTCCCGACCAGATCGCGCTGGCGCCGGGCTACCTGCAGAAGGAGGAAGTGGTGGAGGGACGGCGCTGCTTCAGCTACGCGATGGACCGGCCCATGCTGGACTTCTACGCCTACCTGTCGGCGCGCTGGGAAGTACGGCGGGCCATGTACAAGGACATTCCCATCGAGGTGTATTACGCGCCGCAGCATGCCTGGAACGTGGACCGCATGATCGAGGCGGTGCAGAAATCGCTGGCCTATTACGAGGCCAATTTCACGCCGTACCAGCATCGGCAGGTGCGCATCATCGAGTTCCCCGGCTATTCGCGCTTCGCGCAGTCGTTTGCAAACACCATCCCCTACTCCGAGTCCATCGGCTTCATCGCCGACCTGCGCAATCCGGACAAGGTTGACTACGTGTTCTATGTCACCGCACACGAAGTGGCCCACCAATGGTGGGCGCACCAGGTGATCGGCGCGAACGTACAGGGCGCCACGCTGCTGTCCGAATCGCTGTCGCAGTATTCGGCGCTGATGGTGATGGAGAAGGAATATGGCCGGCAGCACATGCGCCAGTTCCTGAAGAGCGAACTGGACCAGTACCTGGCCGGACGCGGCGGCGAGCGTATCGAGGAGCTGCCCTTGGAGCGTGTGGAGAACCAGCAGTACATCCACTACGAGAAAGGTTCGCTGGCGTTCTACCGGCTGCGCGAGGAGATCGGCGAGGCGGCGCTGAACCGGGCACTGAAACGCTTCCTTGAAGACAAGGGGTTCCAGCAGCCTCCGTACACCACCTCACGCGAGCTGCTGGAGTACATCCGTGCCGAGACACCGGCCGACCGCCAGCAGCTGGTCACCGACCTGTTCGAGAAGATCACCTTCCACGACAACCGGTTGATCGCTGCCAGCGCGCGCAGGCGCGACGATGGTCGCTACGACGTGACCCTGAAGCTGCACGCGGACAAGGTCCATGCGGACGGCAAAAGCAAGGAAACGCCCGCAAAGCTGGACGACTGGATCGAGATCGGCGTGTTCGCCAACGCGCCGTCAGGCAAGGAACGCGACCAGAAGGTGCTGTACCTGCAGCGCCATCACATCACCCAGGCCACCCCGGAATTGACGGTGACCGTGGATGCGCGGCCGGATGAAGCCGGGTTCGATCCCTACAACAAACTGATCGACCGGGTCAGCGAGGACAACAGGCGCGCGGTGACGGTGCAGTGACCGTGGCGGTGCCGGCCACTGGCCGGCACCGCCTGCTGGACGACATGCCGGTACAGCTTCAACGCGGCATCAGGCGAAGTCTTTCAGGATCTCGCCCACGCCGCCGGGTGAGATCTCGAAGCCCAGCGGGGTTCCCGGATTGATCACCACACCATAACCGCCCGGCACGCGGCGCAACACGTCCAGCATCAGCCAGCGCACCTGGTGCGGCGCCTGCTGGGCATGGTTGCCGACCCGTGCCGGATCGGTGAACACCGCCACATGCAGCGTGCCCTGCTTATCGAACAGCAATGGATCGAAACCGCTGCCATCGGGCGTGACCAGGCTGCCGGTAAGCAGCACTACGTCCGATGCCACGAACGCCTCCATGAAGGCCTTGATCGGCAACTGGCCGGTCATGGCCGTCTGCAGCAGTGTTTCGATCGGAGTCTGGGGCGGCAGGTCGGTCATGGTGTGCAGCACAGCGGGCGGAAGCATGATTGTACCCAGTGGTGGCGGGCCTCTGTGGTGGTGGGGCTCTGTGGTGGTGGGGCTCTGTGGTGGTGAGGCTCTGTGGTGGTGGGCCTCTTTGGTGGTGGGTGACGACCGTTGCTCGTCACGCCCCTGATCCAAGAGCAACAGCGTGATGACCAACGGTCATCACCCACCGAAGCCAGGCCGATCACCACCGCGGTGGGTGACGACCGTTGGTCGTCACGCCCCTGATCCATGGGCAACAGCGTGATGACCAACGGTCATCACCCACCGAAGCCAGGCCGATCAGCATCGTGGTGGGTGGCGACCGTTGGTCGTCACGCTCCTGATTCAGAGACAACAGCGTGATGACCAACGGTCATCACCCACCGAAGCCAGGCCGACCATCACCGCGGTGGGTGACGACCGTTGGTCGTCACGCTCCTGATCCAGAGGCAACAGTGTGATGACCAACGGTCATCACCCACCGCAGCCAGGCCGATCACCCACCAAAGCCAGGCCGGTCGTCGCCACCGGTCAGGGGACGGTCAGCCTGCGGGTGCGCGCCTGCTGGTCGGCCATGGCGCGGTCCAGCTCCGCCTGCAGGTCCTTCTGCTGCACGGGTTTGTCCAGCACATAGACCTTGATGCCGTGCGCAGGTACGTCGGCCTTCAGCGAACCGGACACCTTCAGCGTGCCGCCGTCCAGCGCGTCACGCCAGATGCCGGCCTGTACGAAGCGTTTCACTTCGATGCTCGCTGCGGCATCGCCCTTGTTCAACAGCACCAGCGCCGTCTGCGCCACCCCACCCTGCTGCAGCACGCGGAAGAACACCGCTTCGTCGCCCTGCAGGCGTTCGTTCACCTGCAGGCCACGCTGCAGGGCCGGCGTGGCCTGGCGCAGCTTCGCCACGCGCTGCAAAGGCGCGAAGATCGGGCTCTCCGGCGCAGCATCCACGCGCTGCTGGCCGAAGTAGGCGCGGTTGCCGGCATGTTCCGCGCGGCCGCGCATGAAGCCCGTCTCCGAGCCGTAGTACAGCACCGGGATGCCGCGTGCGGTGAACAACCAGTTGTTGGCATCGATGAAGCCGCTGTCGCTGGCATCCATGCGTGGCATGTCATGGTTGTCATAGAAGCTCATCAGCTCGTACGGGTTGGCGTATGGCCCGCCGACAAGGTGCAGCGGTTCGGCCAGCGTCTCGAAACCCTTGCCAGCGGTTCCAAACACGCTCTCCAGGGCCCCCCGCAGCGGGAAATCCAGCACGCTGACGTTCGCATTCGCCTTCCAGGTATGTTCGGCGATCTTCGCCGCGTCGTAGTCGAACGCCTCACCGAACATGAACATATCCGGATGCTCGGCGCGGATCCGTTTGACGAACGCATGCCACCACGCATGCGGCAGCCAGCCGATGGTATCGATACGCAGCGCGTCCACGCCCTGCGCGGTCCACTGCAGGTAGGCACCCACCAGATAATCCATCACCGCCGGATTGTGCTCGTTGAAGTCGCCCAGCTCGGCCAGGTTGCCATCAAAGATGGAGCCCTTTTCCGCGTCCACCGGGCCGATGTTGTTGTAGAACGCATGCAACGGGTTGTGCGCGGGATCAAGCTGCTGCGGCGGCAGGTTCTGGTGGTCGGCGACCAGCTTTCCGTCCTTGTCGAAGAGCTGCCCGAACTGCGGCTGCCGTTTCGGCATGGTCCATGCCGGCGAGCCGTGGTTGCCGACGATATCCAGCACCACTTTCAGGCGGGCATCATGCAGGCCCTTGGTGAAGGCGGCGAAATCCAGCCCTGCACTGGGCAGGTGTTCGTCCACCGTGTAGAAATTGATGCCCCAGTAACCGTGATAGCCGGTCTTGCCACGGTCGGTCAGCGTGCTGGTGCAGCTGATTTCCTTGCTGCCGGTGAACGCCTCGTCGGGATTGTCGACGATGGGGGTGATCCACACGGCACCAAAGCCGAGATCGCGGATGTAGCCGGCGTTGTCCAGTACGCCCTTGAAATCGCCGCCTAGGTAGCCGATGTTGCCGTCCACCTTGTCCGGGCATGGCACCGGAATATCGAAGGTACGGTGCGCCCCACCCTGGTCGCGATGGTCGTTGGACGGATCGCCGTTGACGAAGCGGTCAGTCACCACGAAGTACACCGCATCGCTGGCGAAGGGCTCGGTGGTACCCACGTAGTCCGGGCGCTGGACGGCGAGCGCCTGACCGGCGAACAGGGCGAAACCTACTGCAATGGAAAGAGCCACACGCATCACACCACCTCAGGACGGGAAGGAACCCGCAGCACGCACAGGCCTGCAACCAGCAGGCTGCAGCCACCCAGTACCAGCACATGCATCGGCTGGCCACCCAGCCAGGCGCGCAGGGCGAAGCCGAGTGCGCTGGCCGCGACCAGCTGCGGGATCACGATGAAAAAGTTGAAGATGCCCATGTACACGCCCATCTTCGCGGCCGGCACACTGTCCGACAGCAGGGCATAGGGCAAGGACAGGATCGACGCCCATGCGAAGCCGACGCCGACCATCGAAAACAGCAGCCAGTGCGGATCGTCGATGAACATCAGCGACACCAGCCCGGCGCCGCCCAGCCACAGATTGACCAGGTGGCTCCAGCGCAGGCCGATGGCGCGCACCATCAGCGGAATCAGCAGCGCCGCCAGTGCGGCGAAGCCGTTGTAGGCACCGAACAGCACGCCGACCCAGTTCGCGCCTTCGTTGTAGGCCGCGGACTGCGGATCGGTGGAGCCGAAATGGGTGCCGGCCACTGCGGCCGTGGTATAGATCCACATCGCGAACAATGCGAACCACGAGAAGAACTGCACCCAGGCCAGCCGACGCATGGTGTCCGGCATGTTGCGAAGATCGTCCACGATGGTGGCGATCATGTGCGTGCCGGGAACCACCCGCGCCACCGCCAGCAGCACACCGTAGGCCACGCACAGGCCAGCCAGCACGTACAGCATCCTGTCGCCGCCCTGCCAGGCGATCAATGCCGCGAGCACGAGGCCGGCCAGCGGCCACAGTACGATCTGCGCCCACGGCGGCGACGTGCGCGCGGCAGGGGCCTGCGCCTGCAGTGGTTCGGCATCGGCGAAGCCCGCCAGTTCGGTCGGCGAGTATTCGCGCGTGCTGATCACCGTCCAGGTGATCGCAGCCAGCAACACCACCGCGCCGAAGTAGAACGCGTAGCGCACGGTATCGGGCACCTCGCCGGGACCTGCGGTATTGGCCACGCCGAAGTGCGCAAGGATGAAAGGCAGGAAGCTGGCGACGATGGCACCCACCCCGATGAAGAAGCTCTGCATCGCAAAGCCGGTGGGCCGCTGGCGTGGCGCCAGCTGATCGCCCACGAACGCACGGAACGGCTCCATCGACACGTTGATCGAGGCATCCAGCACCCACAGAGTGCCTGCGGCGATCCACAGCGTCGGCGAGTTCGGCATCACCAGCAGGGCCAGCGTGGTCAGCACCGCGCCGATCATGAAGAACGGCCGCCGCCGCCCCCAGCGCGTCCACGTGCGGTCGGACAGGTAGCCGACCACCGGCTGCACCAGCAGGCCGGTCAGCGGTGCGGCGATCCACAGTCCCGGCACCGTCTCCATGGAAGCGCCCAGTGTCTCGAAGATACGGCTGGCATTGGCATTCTGCAGCGCGAAGCCGAACTGGATGCCGAGGAACCCGAAGCACATGTTCCAGATCTGCCAGAATGACAGCTGCGGTTTGTCCGGACGGACCACGGCGGTGCGGCTCATGGTGCCTCCCCTGTCGTGGCGGCGATGGGCGCCAGCAGCAGCGCCTTGACGTCGGCCTGGTTGAGCACGCCTGCGTGTCCGCCCTTGCCGCCGGTGTAATGCGAAAAGTGCTCCAGCGCGCTCATGTTGAAGCCATCCTGCAGTGTCAGTTCGCACGTGCCTGCAGGCACGTCGAACTCGGCGGCGGTGGATTCCTGCACCGCCACGCTGTGCGGCATGACGATCGTCTGCGATGCGCCGGCCGTGCCGGCGCAGTTGACCGCCAGCTTCTTCACCGCGGCGGTGATACCGGTGTTTATCGGGCCATTGGGGTTGTTGAACTGCAGACGCACGCGGACCCGGCCGGCCGCCGGCTGTGTCCATGACCACTGGTGCGTACCGGGAAGGCGCTGCTGCGGCCCCAGGCAGCGTGTCGGGCTGTGCAGCGATTCCAGTGCAGCGTCGCGGCGGGTCAGGCTGAAGCAATGCTGCAGTCCATCGTCGCTGACCTGCAGCGAACCGTTCCGCACATTGACGGCAATGCCGTCGCGCCACAGCACATGCTGGGCCGGGACGGGGATGGTCCAGCCGCTGGCGGTCTTCTTCGCGGCGGGTGCGGCGGGCGTGGTGGGGGCGTACGCGGCGGCGTCAACGGAAGGCCGCCGACCACGGGTGGGCGCTACCGAAGCATCACGAGCCGGTACCAGCTGCACGGTGGTGGTGGTGCCGTTGCGCTGCACGTTGCCTGCTACCAGCAGCTCGCCGTGCAGGGTCTTCGGCTTGAGCAGCACGTAGCGCTTGCCATCCACCTGCAGTGAAATAGTGTCACGCGTGCCGAACAGCTGCGGCACCAGCGCCACCGGCAGTTTCGGCGTCACCTGGCCATCGGCTTCAACACCGAAGATGCCTTCCAGCACCATGTCCAGATAGCCGGCCACCGACCACAGCTGGCGTTCGGAGTTCACCACCGGGCCGCTGAGGGCGCCTTCCTCAACGTGGATCTTCTGCGTCAGCAGCTCGTAGTTCTCCATGTTGGAACCCGCCAGTGCGGCACCGCGCATCAGCGACTGCACTTCACGGGTGATCCGCGGCGCATCATCCAGCCGCCGCGCGGCGCGCAGCGAGTACGCGCTGACGAACGGCCAGATCGCGCGGTTGTGGTACACCGGCTGCTGGCCTTCCTGCGGCCACACCACCGGGCTGCCGGCGGCACTGGACGGATAGGCGTCCAGCGCGCGTCGTGCACGTTCGGCCGGCAGCACCCCGGCCAGCACACCCAGCGAGGTCGCCAGCAGGTCGTACTTGGCATAGGGCACCGGATGTGCGGCTTCGCCGATGTAGCTCATGTACTGGCCGGCATCTTCGCGCCAGAAGCCCGCGTCGATCCGCGGCGCCAGCGCATCGGCCCATGCCTTGTACTGCGAAGCGCGTTCGGCATCGCCGTGTTGCCCGGCCATCTGCTCGCCCAGCCGCAACGCCTGGTAATGCAGCACGTTGGTGGACAGCGCGAAGGAATCGCCGATGAAGCGCACATCCTCGCGCGTCCAGTCCGGATAGGTCTGCTCGCGCCAGTCCAGGAACGAGGTCTCGCCGCGATACAGGCCCATGCGTTCATCGAACACCATGGCGCGATCCTGCACCAGCGTGCCCTGCAGCGCCTGCCACACCTGCGCGGCGAACGCCGTGTCATCCAGCAGATGGCGTGCCGCCAGGAACCACACGACACGGTCGCTGCTGATCGGCCAGCTGCCGCCGGAGCCGGTGTCCTGCGCCACGAACAGGCCTTTCGTCTGGCCATCGCGGGCTTCGGACAATTTGAACTGCAGCGACTGCCGGGTACGCTGCGGATCCAGCCTTGCCAGCGCCAGGTCGGCGGCGAAGCTGACATCGCGCGTCCATACGTAGGGCCAGTTGGCACCGGTCTTGAAGCATTCGCAGGGCACCGGACGGCCCTGGTCGAAGGACGGATCGCGGATGGCATCCACGCGGTCCTGGTCCATCTCCTGCTGTGCCAGCGCGAACAGCGCATCGAACATCGGGCTGGCGGTGTCGCTGCGCATCGGCTGCGCGGCGATGCGCACCTGGCGGTCAGGCGTGTGCAGCACAAAGCCGCCGCCGGACACGGATTCGGCGCGCGCCTGGCGGCCGTCGAATTCCAGGTTGGCCGCATGCGCGACCGGACCCAGCGTCGTCGCGATGGCGACGGTCAGGCAGATCATCTTCAGCATCGAAGCGGACGACCGGCTTGCGCCTGTCCCCCTCCCTCCCTCTTTGCATGGTGTAGGTCCCTGCCCGCCAGGCGGCCGACCGGGGTGCAACGCCTGCCTCAGGGCAGCGTACGGACATGGTAGACGGCAGGTGCCGGGGGTGGCCTGCCTGCATACGTATTCATGGCATGCAGGGTCAGACACCGCGGGAGCGTGGGCTAAGGTCGGCGCAGTTGCCGCACCACCCTGGGAGGGGAAATGTCGTTGTTCTCGTTGTTGCTGCGCGGTCATCCCGTGGCCTGGCTGGGTCTGGCCCTGCTGTTCGCCAGCCCCGCGCTGCTGGCTTCCACCGCCTCTTCGGTCCATGTGGAATCACCGGGGAAGATCCTGAAAGCAACGCTGCAGGTGGACGGCGGCACCGCCCGCTACCAGGTGCAGCGTCTGGGTGATGTGGTGATTGCCCCTTCCAGGCTGGGCTTTGAACTGCGTGATGGCCGGCTGGATCGTGATTTCGAGGTCATCGGCAGCAGCACCCGCGCGTTCGATGAAACCTGGGAACAGCCCTGGGGCGAACGCCGGCTCACCCGCAACCACTACAACGAGCTGACCGTATCGCTGCGCCAGACCACCGGTGCCAACCGCCGGCTGGACGTGGTGTTCCGGATATTCGATGACGGCGTGGGCTTCCGCTACGTGTTCCCGCAACAGCCTGGTATTGCCGAGGCGATCATCGACGAGGAACTGACGGAATTCGATATCGCACAGCGCTCCACCGCATGGTGGATTCCGGCCGGCGAGCCGATCCACTATGAATACCTGTACGCGCGCACGCCACTGCAGGAAGTGCCATTGGCACACACCCCCATCACCCTGCGCAGCGACTCCGGCCTGCACGTGACCATTCATGAAGCGGCCCTGCTGGACTATGCAGGCATGTGGCTGCGCCGCACCGAAGGCCAGCGCCTGCGCGCCCAGCTTTCCCCTTCGGCCGAAGGGTGGAAAGTGCGCCGCAGCCTGCCCTTCAGCACCCCATGGCGAACGCTGCAGATCGCCGACCGCGCCGGTGGGCTGGTGGAATCGGACCTCATCCTGAACCTCAACGAGCCCAATGCACTGGGCGATGTCAGCTGGGTGAAGCCGTCGAAGTATCTTGGCGTGTGGTGGTCCATGCATCTGGATGAAGAAAGCTGGGCCACCGGCGCGCGCCATGCCGCCACCACCGCGAAGACGAAGAAAGTCATCGATTTCGCCGCAGCAAATGGCTTCCGTGGCGTGCTGGTGGAAGGCTGGAACCCGGGCTGGGACGGCAACTGGGTGGGGAATGGATACGACTTCGACTTCACCCGCGCAACGGCGGATTTCGACATCGAGGCGCTGTCTGCGTATGGCGCCAGCAAAGGCGTGCACCTGGTCGGCCACCATGAAACCGGCTGCGCCATCGAACATTATGAAGACCAGCTGGGCGCGGCGCTGGACCTGTATGCGCAGCTGGGCGTGGACAGCTTCAAGACCGGTTACGTCTGCGACGATGGCCAGGTGGACCGGCGCGATCCCGCTGGTGGACCGCTGCTACGTGAATGGCACGACGGCCAGTTCATGGCGCGCCATCACCTGAAGGTGGTCCGCGAGGCGGCGGCACGGAAACTGGCGGTGAACCCGCACGAACCGATCAAGGATACCGGGCTGCGCCGTACCTATCCGAACTGGATTACGCGCGAAGGTGCGCGCGGCATGGAGTACAACGCCTGGGGCCAGCCGCCGAATCCGCCGGAGCACGAGGTCAACCTGGTATTCACGCGCATGCTGTCCGGGCCGATGGATTACACGCCGGGCATCGTCTCGCTGAAGGGACGCAACGGCCAGGCGATTCCCAGCACACTGGCGCGCCAGCTGGCGCTTTACGTGGTGCTGTACAGCCCGATCCAGATGGCCGCCGACCTGCCCGAACATTATCTGCAGCATCGCGATGCCTTCCAGTTCATCAAGGACGTGGCGGTGGACTGGGAACAGACCCGCGTGCTGGAAGGTGAGATCGGCGACTACGTGACCATCGTGCGCCGCGACCGCAACAGCCGCGACTGGTTTCTGGGCAGCATCACCGACGAACACGGCCGCGTGCTGCCGGTAACGCTGGGCTTCCTGGAGGCGGGCGTGCGCTATCGCGCGGAGATCTACCGCGACGGCGACGGCGCGGACTTCCGCGACAACCCGTTCGCCTTCACGCGCGAGACCCGCGAAGTCACGAGCACCGACCGGCTCACCCTGGTGCTCGCCCCCGGCGGCGGCCAGGCCATCCGCTTCACCCCCCTTTGAAAAGGGGGACGGAGGAGGTTATCTGCAATTAACCACCTCCGTCCCCTTTTTCTGGAAGCGCTTACAGCGCTCGAAGATGCATTGAATACGTATGCAGGGCGATTCGCGTGGGCGATGCGCTGCATACCATAGCGACGCAGTCAGCGGCCATCGCGCCGCAACCCGCATCAACGTCTTCGATGCGGACCCTATTTCGATTCGGCACCATGCCTGGGAGGGGAAATGTCGAACCACAAGCGCAATGCGTTGTCGCTAGGGCTGGCCATTGCTTTGTCGCCGCTGCTCGCCGCAGCACAGTCCACCACGTCGACCAGCAGCACCGGCCAACCCGGCACCGCCGCCACCGAACTGGATACCGTGCAGGTCACCGGCATCCGCCGCGGCATCGAAAATGCCATCGCCATCAAGCAGGACGCCACCTCGGTGGTGGAGGTGATCTCGGCCGAGGACATCGGCAAGCTGCCGGATGTCAGCATCGCCGAATCGCTGGGACGCCTGCCCGGCCTGGCCGCCCAGCGTGTAGCCGGTCGTGCGCAGGTGATCAGCGTGCGCGGCCTGTCGCCGGATTTCGCCACCACCCTGCTCAACGGCCGCGAAGTGGTCAGCACCGGCGACAACCGCAGCGTGGAGTTCGACCAGTATCCCTCCGAGCTGGTCAACGGCGTGACCGTCTACAAGACACCCGATGCCGCGCTCGTCGGCCAGGGCCTGTCCGGCACTATCGACATGCAGACCGCGCGTCCGTTGAGTTTCCCGGACCGCGTCATCGCCATCAGCGGCCGTTACCAGAAGAGCTCCCTGGGCGAAGCGGCCAATGTGGATGAGTTCGGCAACCGCTTCAGTGCCAGCTACATCGACCAGTTCCTCGACAATACCCTGGGCGTTTCCATCGGCTACGCGCACAGCGACAACCCCATCCAGGAAAACCAGGTAGGCCTGTACGAGCCCTGGACCACCGAACATACCGACAACGGCAACCGCCCGGGACTGGCACCGGGCGTGGTGTTCAGCGACGGCATCAAGGCACTGCGGCGCACCGGCAACAACAAGCGTGACGGTGTGATGGCCACCGTGCAGTTCCGCCCGTCCAACGCCTGGACCAGCACCCTGGACGCCTTCCATACCGAAGCCGAGCAGACCGATACGGCCAACCAGTTCGAGCTCAACCTCAGCAACTACAACGGCGGCTACGATCCCGGCCTGCTGATCGGCAATCCGCAGGTGAATGCCGATGGCACTTTCACCGGCGGCACCGCCAGCGGCGTCTACCCGCTGGTGCGCGGGATGTACAACAAGCGCAAGGACAAGATCGACGCGTTCGGCTGGAACAATGAGATCAACGTGGGCGGCATCAAGCTGGTCGCCGACCTGAACTATTCCAAGGCCACCCGCGATGAGCTGAACCTGGAAAACAACCTGCAGCTCACGCCGATGCCGCAGCTGGATACGGTGGGCGTGGTGGTCAACCTGGGTGGTTTCTCGCAGATCACTCCCGGCCTGGATTACTCCGATCCGGACGCGCTGTTCCTGACCGAAACCATCTACGGCTCGGGCTACGGCAAGGTGCCGCAGGTGGAAGACCGCCTGAAGGGCGCGAAGCTGGCGGCCACCCTGCCGATGCCCGAGGCATTGTCTTCGTGGTTCGCGGACCTGGACGTGGGCGTGAACTACGCCGACCGCCGCAAGCAGAAGACCCAGGCCGAAGGCAACATCCTGCTGGGCGCGCAGGGGGATGCGAACATCGCCTCGGACCTGCAGTACGCGCCGGTCAACCTGGGCTTTGCGGGCATCGGCTACATTCCGGCATGGAATGTACCAGCAGCCGTTTCGCGCTACATGACCTTCGATCCGGTCACCGATCTCGACTATCTGATCCCGAAATCGTGGACGGTGCAGGAAAAGATCACCACCGCGTGGCTGCGCGCCAACATCAACACCGATATCGGCGTGGTCGGCGTTCGCGGCAACATCGGCGTGCAGATGCAGCACACCGACCAGAGCTCGCAGTCCAGTTACTTCGACAGCTCGCGTCCGGCTGGCCAGAACGTGCTGCCGATCGATGACGGCAAGACCTACAACGACTGGCTGCCGAGCCTCAACCTGGCCTTCATGTTCCCGCATGAGCAGACGTTGCGCTTCGCCGCCGCCAAGCAGGTTGCGCGCCCGCGCGTGGACCAGATGCGCGCCGGCCTGGAGTTCGGCGTGGATACCGCCACCGGGCGCCCGGGCGGCAGCGGCGGCAATCCGCTGCTGGACCCCTGGCGCGCCACGGCGCTGGATCTTTCCTATGAAAAGTACTTCGGGGAACGCGCCTACGTGGCCGCCGCGGTGTTCTACAAGGACCTGAAGAGTTACGTCTACACCCAGTCGGTGGACGACTACGACTTCACCGACCTGCTCGCCAGCTACGTGGTGCCACCGGGGATGGTGGTGCCGGTGCTGCCAACCGGCACGTTCTCTTCGCCGCAGAACGGCAAGGGTGGCACCCTGCGTGGCCTGGAGCTGACCGCTTCGCTGCCGCTGGACATGTTCAGCGATGCGCTGCGTGGCTTCGGCGTGCAGGCCAGCGCAACGTTCAACGACAGTGATATCGAGATCCTGGATCCGGAAAGCGAATCCAGCGTGGGCAGTGATCCGATCGCCCTGCCCGGCCTGTCCGACCGCGTGTACAACTTCACCGCCTACTTCGAACGCAACGGCTTCGAGGCACGCGTGAGCCAGCGTCGCCGCTCGGACTTCATCGGCGAGATCGGCAACTTCAACGGCAACCGCACGCTGCGTTATGTGGTTGGAGAGAACGTCACCGACGCGCAGGTGAGTTACACCTTCAGCGACAGCAGCTCACTGGCCGGCCTGACCCTGCTGCTGCAGGGAACCAACCTGACCAACGAGCCGTACCGCACCTATGCCGGCACCCGTGATCGCCCCCTGGAATATGTCGAATGGGGCCGCACCTACATGCTGGGCGTGAACTACAAGTTCTGATCGGCTACAGCAGTTCCAGCGAACGGGGCGCTCAGTCGCCCCGTTCGCATGTCGAAATTTCAGCAGTGGGCGCCCAGCTGCCCACCGCAGTTCCTGAGCAACGGAACGTTTTCCAGCCGCATTGTCTCCGAGAAAGGACTCGTTCCGCCATCCGGAGTCGCGCAATCCCCCCCCAGCTTGCAGAAATCAGCCGGGAAGAAATACATGAAGCGAAGGCTGCAACTGCGGGACGCCTCCGACTGGTGCCATGCTTGACGGCAGGCCTGTTCGCTATGCCGCGCGTGGCTGTCACCTGCGGGCTCGGCCGTGGACCGGGCAGGCGACAGTGCTGCCAACAGCACACCACCGATGAACAATGCGCGTGTCGTTATCATGGCTATACCTCACTTCTGTGGATGAGTGAGCAACGATGAGGCAAATCGCCCTCAGTCGTATGTCAGCCCGTGACGCATCATGGGTAGGCAGCAGCGCGTGCCGAGGCGTAAGGATTTTCCGGGAGCACACGCATGGAGAATGAGCAGGACCCTTCGGCCCTGCCCTCCAGCACCTTCAGCAGAAAGTTCGATCAGCCGACGCGACGGGCGCAGTAGACCGCATGTGCAGGCAATGCAAGTTCGCCTGCATCGGCCGTTCCGGCGTCCGGCCCCGGTATGGCAACTGCCTGCCACACGCCCCGTGGCAGTGCATGCCGTACGGCCTGCCCGGAAAGATTGAACGCCAGCAGCAGCGTCTGGCCGTCATGACGGCGCTCGAACAGCAGCACCGGCTCGGCACTGTCGTGGAAATGGATGTCGCCGACCAGCAGGACCGGTTGCGTGTGTCGCCAGGCCAGGAACGCCCGGAATGCGTTCAGTACGGACGTCGGGTCGTCTTCCTGCACGGCTACCGCCCGCTGCAGGTGCTCCGGTGGAATCGGCAGCCACGGCTGGCCGCTGGTGAAACCAGCCAGCGGTGCCGGCGTCCACGGCATCGGCGTACGGCAGCCATCGCGGCCCTTGAAGTTGGGCCAGAAGGTGATGCCGTAGGGGTCCTGCAGCGCCTCGAACGGCACGTCTGCTTCGCCCAGGCCCAGCTCTTCGCCCTGATAGAGGCAGATGGAACCACGCAGCGAACACAGCAGCGCCACCAGCATGCGGGCCAGACGTGGATTGGCCGGGTGGCCACCCCAGCGGGTAACCGCACGCTGCACGTCATGATTGGAGACCGCCCAGCAGGGCCAGCCTTCGGTCATTGCGTCTTCCAGGCGCGACACGGTACTGCGGATGTAGTCCACGCTGTAATCATCCACCAGCAGTTCGAAGCTGTAGCCCATGTGCAGGCGGCCAGCGCTGGTGTATTCGGCCGTGGTGGCCAGCGAATCCTCCGATGAGATTTCGCCCAGGCTGACGGCACCGGGGTATTCGTCCAGCAACGCACGCAGCTGTTCCAGGAACGGCAGGTTTTCCGGCTGCGTATTGTTGAAGTAGTGGTATTGGTACGCGTAGGGATTATCGGCACTGAAGCCGCGCCCCACCCGCTTCTCCACCGGCTTGGCCGGATTGTCACGTAGTTGCGTGTCGTGGAAGCAGAAGTTGATCGCGTCCAGCCGGAAACCATCAACGCCGCGCTCCAGCCAGAAGCGCACATTTTCCAGCGTGGCACGCTGCACTTCCGGATCGTGGAAGTTGAGGTCCGGCTGCTCGGCGAGGAAATTGTGCAGGAAATACTGTTCGCGGCGCGGCTCCCATTGCCAGGCGCAGCCGCCAAACAGCGACAACCAGTTGTTGGGCGGCGTGCCATCCTCGCGCGGATCGGCCCATACATACCAGTTCGCCTTGGGGTTGGTACGGTCCTGCCGGCTCTCCTGGAACCACGCATGGTCGATCGAGGTATGGCTGAGCACCTGGTCGATCACCACCTTGAGCCCCAGACCGTGGGCCTTGGCCAACAGGCGGTCGAAATCGGCCAGGGTGCCGAACAGCGGGTCGATGTCGCGATAATCGGCGATGTCGTAGCCGAAATCCGCCATCGGCGACTTGAAGAACGGCGAGATCCAGATGGCGTCCACGCCGAGCGCCGCGATGTAATCCAGGCGTTCGATGATGCCGGGCAGGTCACCCACCCCATCGCCGTTGGCATCCAGGAAGCTGCGCGGGTAGATCTGGTAGATGACGGCACCGCGCCACCAGGAAGTATTGGACATCGGGCCCCTCCGGCCACTGTTGGCCCGTGGAGAAACGCGGGCCGGAATGCATCCGGCAAAGCTTAGCGGTGCAGGCGCATGGCCAGCGATGCCTGCATACGTATTCAAGGACGATCGCTCCCTGGCCTGGAGGACGGCCGCTCTGCGCCCGCATTTCACGGCCAGCGCCTATAATTGACGTGAAGCCTTCAAGCCAGACCGCATGACCATCCTCGAAGACACCCGCCCCGCCCTGGGCCTGCCCCAGATCCAGTCGCTCGCTGCCGCGGACATGGCGGCCGTCGATGCCCTGATCCGGCGTCGGCTGTCCTCGGACGTGGTGCTGATCAACCAGATCGCGGACCACATCATCTCCGCTGGCGGCAAGCGCCTGCGACCGATGCTGGTGATGCTGGCCGGCCACGCCGCCGGCGGCAGCGGCGCCGGTGCCGAGCACCACCAGCTGGCGGCCATCATCGAGTTCATCCACACCTCCACCCTGCTGCACGACGACGTGGTGGACGAATCCAGCCTGCGCCGTGGCCGCAGCACCGCCAACGCGTTGTGGGGCAATGCGCCCAGCGTACTGGTGGGCGATTTCCTGTACTCACGCAGTTTCCAGTTGATGGTGGAACTGGACCGCATGGCGGTCATGCGGATTCTCGCCGATACCACCAACCGCATCGCCGAAGGCGAAGTGCTGCAGCTGCTGCATGTGCACAACCCGGACACGGATGAAGCCGCGTACCTGCGCGTGATCGAGCGCAAGACGGCGGTGCTGTTCGCCGCTGGCACCCGGCTGGGCGCACTGGCCAGCGGCGTGGACGAGGCCGTGCAGCAGGCCCTGTACGATTACGGCATGAACCTCGGCTATGCCTTCCAGATAGCCGATGATGTGCTGGATTATTCGGCCAACGCCGATGAACTGGGCAAGAACCTGGGCGACGACCTGGCCGAGGGCAAGGCGACCCTGCCGCTGATCCACGCGATGGCGCATTCCGATGAAGCCACCCGCCAGTGCCTGCGCGGAATCGTGCAGGAGGGCGATGCCTCCGCGATGCCGGAGGTGCTGGCGGCAATCCGCGCCACCGGCGGACTGGACTACAGCCGACGCCGCGCCGAGGAATATGCCGACGCTGCCGAGCGCGCGCTTGACGCCCTGCCCGACAACGACGCCATCGCCGCCCTGCGCGGCCTGGCCCGCTACGCGGTGCAGCGCTCGCATTGACCGGTGGAGACGTGCCGACCAACGGTCGGCACCCATCCTCTTCCGCAGGTGCCGACCGTTGGTCGGCACACCTTTTCAAGGTTTCTCGAAGCGTTCCTCGAAGAACTCATCCAGCGCCTTCCACGCTCGCTTGGCCGCCCGTTCGTTGTACTGGCAGCCCGGCGGGCTGTTGGCATCGTGCTCGGCGAAGCAGTGCACCGCACCGCTGTAGTTGGTGAACTCCCAGTCGACCTTGGCGGCGTTCATTTCCTTCTGGAAACCACCGATGTCCTCGGCGGTCACGCTGGTGTCGTCAGCACCGTTGAGCACCAGCACCGAAGGATGGGACCCACCGGCCTGCGCCGGGAGTGGTGTGGTCAGCCCGCCGTGCAGGCTGACCACCCCGGCCAGCGGCGCACCGGCACGAGCCAGCTCCAGCACCGTGGTGCCGCCGAAGCAGAAACCCACCGCACCGATCCGGCTGGCATCCAGCGGCGCCTTCCCGGCCTGCGCCTTGAGCACGCTCACCGCCTCCAGCGCACGTGCGCGCAGCAGGGGACGGTCGTTGCGCAGCTTGCTGGCGACCGGCCCGGCCTCGGCGTCGGTCTTCGGCCTCACGCCCTTGCCGTAGACATCGGCCACCAGCACCACGTAGTCATCGCCGGCCAGCTGCTTGGCCTTCTCGATGGCCGACGCGTTCACGCCTTTCCAGTTGGGCACCATCACCAGGCCTGGGCGCTTGTCGTTGTCGCCGTCGTCATAGACCAGCACGCCACTGAAGGTCGTGCCCTGGTGCTTCCATTCCACCGGCTGGGCCCTCATCGCCGCCCACGCCGGCATCGCGGCCAGCCCCAGCATCACCGCCACACCGTATCGCCAACGATTCATGCGCCTGCTCCGCAAAAAAAGGGGACGGAGGGATTCAAGCCGTATTCGCCCCTCCCGCGCCACATTCTGCATTGGCGACGTGACGCAGGTGTGGTTGGATACGACTTGCTCCCCTCCTTCTCCTCTTTCGCATGAGTCTTGTTGATCGCTTTCTGTCTGGCCTGATCCCACGCCTGCCCGCCGACGATGCCCCGCAATGGGCCCACGTCCAGGGCGCCAGCGCCGAAGACCTGCAGCGCCTGCGCACGCAGTGGCCGCAATTACCGGACAGCCTGGTCGCGCTGCTGTCGCGCGTGGATGGCACCCATTTCCGCGAGTATCCTGGCGGCAAGGTCTGCGTGCTGATGCTGGGTTCGGATGTCGGCGATTACCCGTACTACCTGCGCTCGGTCGCGCAGATCTTCGAGGACCAGCAGCAGTGGGACGACAGCATTCGTTCCATCTACGAAGAGTGGCTGGCCGAGGATCCGGAGATCCTGGGTGAAGGCATCGACGCCGATCTGCCGATGAACCGCCGACTGTGCTTCTCGCACTGCATGAACAATGGTGGCACCTCGATGCTGTACCTGGATTTCGATCCGGCGCCGGGCGGCACGGTCGGCCAGGTGGTGCGCTACCTGCACGATCCGGACAGCTACGCGGTGATCGCGCCCAGCTTCGATGCGTATCTGCAGCAGTTGATCGACGGCGGCTACGCGTTCATCGAAGACGAGGAATGAAGTAGATCCACGCCATGCGTGGATGAATTTCTCCGAAGGTTGCCGGCCAGCGGCCGGCACTCCCCTCAGGCGATGCCAAGCCCTGGAATCGCGCTGATGCTCTCCGGGTCAAACCCGGCAAGCTCGGCGAAATGACGGCCACGCGCCACGTAATCGCGGTAGGCACCAAAGCTCGGCGCGCCCGGCGACAGCAGCACCACTCCACCCTGCGCGCCCAGCGCGGCACGCGCCAAGGCCATTGCCTCCGGCAGATCGCCGGCGGCATGCAGGCCGAAACGACCGGCATCGGCCAACGGCTGCAGCATGGCGTGGATGCGCGGGCCGTTGCTGCCCATGGTCACGATCTCCACCGGCGGCACATCGTGCGCCATGTGCTGCATGAAATCGGTCCAGTCCAGGCCACGGTCGTGCCCGCCCACCAGCAGCGCGATGCGCTGCCCCGCGAAGCACTCCAGCGCGGCCAGGCTCGCATGCGGCGTGGTGCTGATCGAATCGTTGACGTAGGTCAGGCCATCGGCCACGCCGATGCGCTGCAGGCGGTTGGGCAGCGGACGGAAGTCCTGCACCGCCGGCGCCAGCGCCACTGCATCCAGCCCCAGCGCTTCCAGCGCGGCCAGCACCGCGCACAGGTTGCCGCGGTTGTGGCGGCCCGGCAGCGGCGTGTTACGGGTATCGAACACGGCCTGCTCACCGCGATGCACGATGTCACCGCGCATATGCCAGCCCTGCGGCTGGTTGAACCAGATCACCTCGCTGTTGGGCAGTGACAGCGCGGCCAGGTGCGGATCGGCGGCATTGAGGACGGCGATGCGCGGTGCGGCTTCGGTCACCAGCCGCAGCTTGTCTTCGATGTAACGCTGTTCGCTGCCATGCCAGTCCAGATGTTCGGGGAACAGATTCAGCACCACCGCCACCTGTGGATGCGCGCCGCTGCGCGCCACCTCGCTGGTCTGGTAACTGGACAGTTCCACCGCCCAGTACTCCGGTGCCGGCCGTGCATCGAACACTTCCAGCAACGGCAGGCCGATGTTGCCGGCCAGGCCGGTGCGATGGCCCGCCGCCCGTAGCAGATGCGCCAGCAGCGCCGTGGTGGTGCTCTTGCCCTTGGTCCCGGTCACGCAGAGGGCGTTGCGCACCACGCCATCGTCGCCTGCATGCTCGGCGAACCACAGCGCGGTGCCACCGATGAACCGGGTGCCGCGCGCTGCGGCGGCAATGGCGATCGGCTGGTAGGGGCTGATGCCCGGCGACTTGATGACCACCTGGAACGCGGCCAGCGCGTCGGCGTCGGGCTCGCCGCGCACCTCCAGCGCACCTGTGGTTTCGGCGCGCGCCGCATCGGCCTCCGTGGCCGGGCAGAACAGCGTCAGCGGCAGCGCCGGCAAGCGCGCCTGCAGCAGCGTGAACGCTGCACGGCCTTCGCGCCCCCAGCCCCACAGGGCGACACGCTGGCCCTCAAGCTGCGAAATCTTCACGCACGCGCTCCCACACCGCGTCCGGGATGCGATGCTCGCCCTGCAGCTCCAGCAGCGGCTCGATGGCCAGTTCGGCGGCATCCAGCTGCGGCAGGATCTCGTTGCAGAAACGCTTCACCAGTGCGTCTTCCTTCCATTCCGCGCGCGTGGCCAGCGCCGCCATCGCCGCACGCGATTCACGGCCTTCGCCCACGCATTCGAACGGCTTGTGGTCCTGGAACTCCAGCAGCGCATCGAAGCCTGCGGCCTGCTCGGTATCGTCCAGCAGGTTGCGGCCGAAGATGCGCACCAGCCGGGTCTTGGGCATGAACGGTGCCAGCGCCAGGAACACGAAGTGGCACTTCGGGCACACCCCGCACCAGCGGTTCACCGGGCGCTCGCCAAGGATGTGGAAGTTGCGGTTGCAGCTGGAAAAATGCGCATCGTAGAAATCGGTGCGGGTGAACTGCCACGCCACCGCCAGTTCCGACATCGGCCGCAGCAGCGAGTAATACTGCAGATCAGCGGCGACGAACCGCTGCACATGCGCGCCGAATGCCTGTTCGAACGCCCAGCCCTTGGACCACTGGTGGTTCACTTCGCCGGTGCCGGGAATCTGGCTGCCATAGCTGGCCGAACGCTCGTTGGAGAACACCACCTGGTCCACATCCTGCAGCAGTGCCGCCAGCACCATGATGGCCGAGTTCACGGCAGTTACCGGAATGTGCCCGTTCCATGCCCCCTGCCGGTTCAAGTCGAACAGTTCCGGCGCCAGCGAACGGCCGAGGTTCAGCGTGGGCAGCGCCGTGCGTTCGGCACAGGCGCGGATCAGCTGCGAACCGCCGATCCAGGTGACCGTTTCATCCACGCCGGCGCGGCGCAGCGCTTCGATGCTGACCAGCGAGTCCTTGCCGCCGCCGATGGCGACCAGCGCGTGCGGGCGCAGCCCAAGCGATGCTGCGTGCACCGGGTTGCCCTCCACCGGCAGGCGGAAACGCCCGCGCAGGTTCAGGCCATTGCGGTAAGCGAACTCGCCCAGCCCGTTGAGGTAGATATCCTCCACCAGCGCTGCGGTATCAGCGTCGATGGCATAGCTGTCCAACGCGACGGTCTCCGGCACCCCGGCCTTGTAGTAGCTCACGCCGGCAATCAGGTGCAGCAGCTGCAGCGCGCGCTGCACGGCGGCCGCGCGTGCAGCGTCCAGCACGAACGGCGCGCCCGGCACGGTAACGGTTTCCACCATCTCCGGGCCATCGTCGAAGGCATAGACCAGCCGGGCCACGCCGGTATCGGCCGCGAACTCGCAGCGAACGAAGCGGAAGCAGGAGACCTGGTGTTTGTCGAAGGCAGTCATGAAGTTTCCGTCAGGCACATGTCCGCGCCATAGCGCGGGAGAGCAGATTTCCGCGCCGGGGCACGGTGAAGACAGCGGCGCGGCGTCATTCGATCACGTCCTCGCCGGGCAGCGCGCGCTGGTTGTAGGTACTGGCCATCACGAAGCCATAGGCGCCGGTGTCGGCCACCAGCATCACGTCATCCGGCGCAGTGGATACCGGCAGCTTGCGGCGCTTGCCGAACACATCGCTGGATTCGCAGATCGGCCCGACCACATCGAACGCCGCCTCAGCGTAACCGCCCTGGCGGCTGAGGTTTTCGATGTCATGCCAGGCGTCGTACAGCGCCGGACGAATGAGGGTGTTCATGCCCGCGTCCAGACCGACGCGGCGCACGCCGTCCTTTTCCACCACCTGCGTGGCGCGCGTCAGCAGCACGCCGGATTCGGCCACCAGATAGCGGCCGGGCTCGATGGCCAGGCGGAATGCCGGGTGCACGGCCTTCACCTCGGCCAGGCCGGCCGCCCAGGCCTCCAGATCGAAGGGCTCGTCTTCCTCGCTGTAGGGGATCGGCATGCCGCCACCGATGTCGATGGTCTGCACGCTGCCGATGCGGCGCGCGAAGCCGGCCAGCTCATCGCACATCAGGCGCCAGTGCTGGGCGGTTTCCACGCCACTTCCCAGGTGCGCATGCAGCCCCACCACGCGGCTGCCGAGTTCGCCGGCCACGCGCACGAACTCGTCCACGCGCGCCATCGGCAGGCCGAACTTGGATTCCTTGCCGCCGGTGCGCACCTTCGCGTGGTGCCCTTCGCCGCGGCCGAGATCCACGCGCAGCCACAATGCACGGTCGCGGAACAGCTCCGGCCAGCGTTGCAGCGCCTCCACGTTGTCCACGGTGACGGTGACGCCCAGCGCGAACGCGGCTTCGTATTCCTGGTGCGGACAGAAGCTCGGCGTGAACAGCACGCGCGTCGGCGACAGCTCCGGCAGTACATCGAAGACATGCCGGAGTTCGCCGAGCGATACACATTCCAGGCCAAACCCTTCGGCTTCCAGCGCGCGCAGGATGTCAGGATGGCTGTTCGCCTTGATGGCGTAGTAGCGGTGATCGATCTGGGTGACGGCGGCCAGCGCACGTGCCCGCGCGCGCACCGTGGACAGGTGGTACACGTAACGCGGCGTACCGGCGTCGGCCAGCTGCAGCAGCCGCTCGCGGTGGCCGTGCCACCAGGGCGTGCCGCGCGGACGCACCTTGCCGGCGATCTCACGCCAGCGCGGGCCGAACACCTCGGTTTCTTCCACCGGCATCGCGCCACTGTCGATCAGTTCGGCATGCAGGATCGGCAGCAGCCCGTCGGCGTCCTCCTCGTCGATGACGAAGGTCAGGTTGAGGTCATTGGACGACTGCGAAATCATGTGCACGCGTTCGCGGCCGAAGGTCGCCCACACATCCGACAGTTTGTGCAACAGCGAACGCATGCCCCGCCCGACCAGGGTGATCGCCGCACAGGGCACGATGACCTTGACCTTGCAGATCTGCGAAAGATCGGCCGACAGCGCGGCCAGCACATCGGTGCTCACCAGGTTCTCGGAAGGGTCCAGCGACACGGTGACGTTGGTTTCCGCCGAGCCGATCAGGTCCACCGACAGCCCATGCTTGCGGAAAAGCGCGAACACGTCGGCCAGGAAGCCGACCTGCTGCCACATGCCGATGCCTTCCATCGATACCAGCACGATGCCGTTGCGGCGGCTGATCGCCTTGACGCCCGGCACCGGTGCGGCACTGCCGTCGATGCTGGTGCCCGGCAGTTCCGGTCGCTCGGTATCCAGGATGGCCATCGGCACGCCGCCATCGCGACAGGGCTTGATGGAGCGCGGATGCAGCACCTTGGCACCGGTGGTGGCGATTTCCTGTGCTTCGTAGTAGTCGAGCCGGGTCAGCAGGCGCGCGTCCGGAACGTCGCGCGGATTGGCGCTGAACATGCCCGGCACGTCGGTCCAGATTTCCACGCGGCTGGCCCCGAGCAGCGCACCGAAGTACGCCGCCGAGGTATCCGAGCCGCCGCGGCCAAGGATGGCGGTACCGCCATCGGCATGCCGGGCGATGAACCCCTGGGTGATCAGCAGCCGGGTGGGCTGGGCGTGGAAACGCTGCGCCCAGTCCTGATCGGATTTCCACTGGCAGTTCACCGAAAGCCGCTGCGACCAGGCGCTCTGGCTGGGCTGCGGCGGCAGCGCATGCAGCCACTCGCGCGCATCCATCCAGCCCATGTCCAGGCCATTGCCGCGCAGGTAGGCCGCGCCGACCGAAGACGACAGCAGCTCGCCATGGCCCAGCACCTCGGCCTGCCAGTCCAGCGGACGGGCCTGCGCGCGTGGATCGTCCAGCAGCGCCTGCAGCCTGGCCAGGTGCGTGGCCAGCACGTCGCGGCCCAGCTCCAGTTCGTCCAGGAACGCTTCATGGCGTTCCACCAAGGCGGCCAAGCGCTCGCGGCTGTCGGCTGCGCCATCGGCAATGGCGGTCAGCTCGTTGGTCACTCCCGACAACGCGGAAACCACCACCAGCACGCGCGAGCCGGTTTCTTCCGCGCGTTTTTTCGCCAGTTTCCCGATCGTGTCCCAGCGATGGCGACGCGACACCGAAGTGCCGCCGAACTTGAGTACGATCCAGCGATCGACGAGGGGGGAAGCTGACATGGAGGTCTTCTGGATGTGGTGGGGAACCCGCCCATCGGGGCGGAACCCCCGATTCTAAGCGCAACGCGCCATCGGTGGCTGTCCGCAGCGCCCCCGCCGAGAGGTGGTAGTGGCTCCGGGCCACAGTGATGCCGGGCGGGCCGCTGCAGAAGGATCCACGCCCACGCACGCTGGTAAGCTGCCCGGCCACAGACCTGGGCCCTTGCCGATGACCACCCGTCGTTTCCTGCAGCTGGACGTGTTCTCCCCTGCCCCCGGCGCCGGCAATCCGCTGGCCGTGGTGCTGGATGCCGAAGGCCTGGACGATGCGCGGATGCAGGCGATCGCGCGCTGGACGCGGCTGCCGGAAACCACCTTTGTATTCGCGCCCACCACGCCCGGAAGCAGCTACCGGCTGCGCATGTTCAGCCCGCAGAAGGAAGTCCCGTTCGCCGGCCACCCGAGCATCGGCACCGCGCACGCCGTGCTGGAACATGGACTGGCAACACCGGCGCAGGGCCTGCTGGTGCAGGATGGCATCGCCGGGCAGCTGCCCTTGCGCGTGGAAGGCACCTGCAGCGAACGTCGCATTGCCATCCGCACCCCGCGCGCGAGTGTCGCTGAAGTGACCACGGCAGCCGATCCTCGCCTGCAACAGGCACTGGCAGGATGGCCGCTCGGCGCTCTGCCGCCGGCACGCATGCTCGGCGGGCGCAGCTGGTGGGTGGTGGAACTGGCCGATGAGCAGGCGCTGCGCAGTCTGCAACCGGACTGGGATGCAGTGGCGGCGCTGGCCGAATCCACCGACAGCATGGGCGTATTCGCCTATGCGCGCAGCCGTGGTGAACCCTGGGACGTGGCAGTGCGCGCCTTCGTCGGCAATGGCCGGCGGTTCGAGGACGCTGCATCCGGTGCGGCCAACGCCGTGTTGGCCGCCTGGCTGGACGAGCGCGGTGCACTACCCGGTGATCGCTGTGACTACATCGCCAGCCAAGGACGCGAAGTCGGCCATGACGCGCGCCTGCACCTGCATGTCGATGGCGCAGGCGATGTGTGGTCCGGGGGCCAGGTACAGACCGTCATCCGCGGCACCCTGGACTGGTGACAAGCGTCTGCCTGGCAATCCCGCATCAGCCCGCCAGGACGGCTTCCAGTTCCACCGGCACCGCACTCAGCGCCTTGGATACGGGGCAGTTCTGCTTGGCATCGTCAGCGATTGCACGGAACTGTACTTCGTCGATCTTCGGCACCACGGCCTTGAGCTTCAGGGTGATGCGGGACAACTGCGGGCCACCGTCCATCGAGAGATCGACCTCGGCACGGGTATCCAGCGACGTGGCGGTGAAGCCCGCCTCGGTCAGTTTTGCCGACAGCGCCATGGTGAAGCAGCCCGCGTGCGCGGCGGCGATGAGTTCTTCCGGATTGGTGCCCTTCTCGTCGCCGAAGCGGCTGCTGAAGGCATAACGGGTGTTATCCATCAGGCCACTCTGCGGGGTGCTCAATTGCCCCTTGCCGGTCTTCAGGTCGCCTTCCCAGTGCGCGGTGGCGTGGCGCGAAATGCCCATCGGTCATCTCCTTCAGTTGGAATGGGCATAACCTAGCGGGAAGCGCGTTAGCGCCGCGTCGCCCTGCTGCGTTGCAATGCCGCCGCGCTGCGCAGACGCCGCATGAGTGATGGCAAAAGGCGCCCGGCATGCAACCGCGCAGCGGTTTTTCAGGGCATTTCCCGCTGCAGCTGCAGCGCGCTGCAGTGGCCGATGAGAGGTCCGGTCGCGGCCGGCACCCCTACAAAGGTCAAAAGAAACGCAAAAAAGCCATGTTTTCGGCGTATAACCTATTGGCGGCGCCCTGTAGTTGCCCTACATTGCGCTTGCCGACGGGGTCGGCACGACCAAACAACCACCGTTCACGGAACAGGAAACCATGGCAAAGACCGCTAAGAAGGCTGCCCCGAAGAAGGCAGTAAAGAAAGTCGCTACCAAGGCAGCCGCCAAGCCGGCCGCGCCGAAGCCGATCAAGGAAGCACTGACCAAGTCCGGCCTGGTGGCGCACATCGCCGAAGCCTCCGGCGTTGTCGCCAAGGATGTGCGCGCGGTGCTCGCCTCGCTGGAATCGGCGGTGTCCTCCTCGGTGCACAAGAAGGGCGCAGGCAGCTTCACCCTGCCGGGCCTGCTGAAGATCACCACCGTCAACGTTCCGGCCAAGCCGAAGCGCAAGGGCATCAACCCCTTCACCAAGGAAGAGCAGTGGTTCGCGGCCAAGCCGGCCACCACCAAGCTCAAGGTTCGCCCGCTGAAGAAGCTGAAGGACGCGGCGCTGTAAATCGCCCTGCAGTCCACCGGCGAACGGGACGGCACACGCCGTCCCGTTCGCGTTTGTACAGCTGCCGGGGTGCGGCAGCTTCGCTGTCGCCCGGCCTGGCGCAACACAGCGTCCGTCCCAGCGCATGCGTGAGCGCCAACCCGCTGCAGCCTCGTGCTTGCAGGGCTCTACACGCCGCGCGCAGCCATGCTGCAGTGCAGTGGAACACTGCGTGCACGGGCAGCCATCGCTGCGCGTGCCGCACCACCCTATGGTGGAGCTCCCCCTGCTTTTCCGGATGCCCGCCATGGCCAGCCCCACCACGCGTTATCGCCTCACCGTCATGCCGGTCGAGAAGGACGGCCTGCCCTGCAGCGGCCGCTGCACCATCGAACTGGAGCACCGCGCACGCCAGGACTGGATCCGGCTGCTGGAGGCCAGCCCACGGCTGGCGGGCTTCAGCGGCGACGAACGCGCAGCGGTCCTGATTGCCGGGCAGATACTGCGCGATGTCCTGCATCGCCATGTCGACGACGCCGGCCACCCGCTCGCCCCGCACGCGGCGTCGCTCGGCGCCGCGCTGGACGCGCTGGATACCCTGCACCGCCCGGCCTGAAAGCGCAGCCGCTACACTGCGTGCCGAACCCTGGGGAGACAGGATGATGCGCAGGCTGTGCTGGTTGTTGCCGCTGTTGATGATCGCTTGTTCCTGTCAGCGCGCACCCGTTGCCGATTCGGAGACCGACGCCGCTGCGGCTGCCGATGCCAGCGCAACACCCTCCCTGCCCCCTGCGGGCGCGGCGGTGACCGACGTGCCACTCGACGTGCCACTCGACGCGCTCTCGGCGGTCGCCGCAGGCGCTCCGGATCCCGGCACGGTGGTGCGCGATTACCTGAGCCGTCTCCCCGGCCATGATGCAGCCGCGCTGGATGCGGTGTGGCAGATCCCGCCGCCGGCAGGACGCGCCGATGATGCGGCGCTGCGCGAGCTCAGGGACATCATCAGCCTGCGGGTGAACACCGGCGCGGCCGTTGCGCGCGACCAGCAGCACCCTTCCAGGCTGATGGAAGTGCCGGTACGGGTGCGTGCCCTGACGGTCAGCGGCACCCTGCGTTTTACCGGCTGGTATCGCCTGTCGCCCGATGCCGACGACTCCGCCTGGCGGATCCAGTCCGCGCAGCTGCAGCCAGTGCTGGACTGAAACCCGGGGACCTGCGCCGTACCGTCGTGCACGTGCCATTCAGTGCGAGGAGCTATCTTCTCTGCATTCCCCTCGTCCAGCAGGCATGAACATGCGTTTCCGTCCCGTGATCCACCGTATTGCCGCAGTGACCCTGCTGGTGGCCGCCGCCGTCGGTGCGCAGGCTGCGCCGGCCATCGAAGGCCGGCAGCTCTCGGTCGGCGCAGGCGACGTGCAGCAGTATCTGGAGAGCAGCTTCCCGCGCACCCAGGATGCGCTGGGCGGGCTGATCGCGCTGACCATGAGCCATCCGCAGCTGACCCTGCCGGCCGGTGAACGCTTGAACCTCGGCATGGATCTGGCGCTGGCCACCGCCGGTGGCGCGCCGGCAAAGCTGGGCATGGTCAAGCTCAGCAGCGGCCTGCGCTATGACGCGAAGACCCAGGGATTCCATCTGCAGCAGCCGAGCATGGACGACTTCGTGCCGGCGCAGCAGGGCGCGAAACTCGATTCCCGCACGCGTTCGCTGCTCAATGCATGGCTGACCGACTATGCGCAGCGCGAGCCGATCTACCGGATCGACCCGGCGGTTGCCGGCTTGCTGGGCACCCTGCAGGTGCAATCGGCACAGGTGAAGGATGGCCGCCTGCAGGTGACCTTCAACCAGGATCTGGGCACGCTGGTACCGGCGGGGCTGCTCGAGCGTTGATGCTTTCGCGGTGCCGGGCTCTGCCCGGCTGGGACCTGCCGCGCGGGTTTCGTAGAGCCGGGCTCTGCCCGGCTGGGACCTACCGCGCAGCGGGGCAGAGCCCCGCTCTACCCCGCTGTCGCAGTCCGATCAGGCGCGGCCTGTCATGCCGTCAGCGCTTTTGCCACCGCTTCGCTGAAGGCCGGGATGTCATCCGGCTTGCGGCTGGTGATCAGGTTTCCATCCACAACGACTTCGGCGTCCTGCCAGGACGCCCCGGCGTTGGTCAGATCCTGCCGCACCGATGGCCATGAGGTCACCTTGCGTCCCTTCGCCAGCTCGGCGTTGATCAGCAGCCACGGTCCGTGGCAGATGGCGGCAACCGGTTTGCCGGCGGCGGACACCTCGCCGATGAAGGCCAGCGCCTTGTCATCGGTACGCAGCGTATCGGGGTTGATCACCCCGCCCGGCAGCACCAGCGCATCGAAGTCATCGGCCGACGCCTTGTCCAGGGGTAGATCGACATCGACTTCATCGCCCCAGTCCTTGTCCTTCCAGCCCTTGATGCGCTTCTCCTGGGCCGGCGAAATCACCGTGACCTCCGCGCCCCAACCTTCGAGCCTTTCCTTCGGGCCGGTCAGTTCGGATTGTTCAAAGCCATGCGTGGCCAGGATCGCGATCCGTTTTCCTGCAAGGTTCTGTGCCATGTCGTGCTCTCGTGGGTAGAGGAGCAGCCAGCTTCAGGCATTGCGCATTCCAGGCCGGTGACCTGCGTGTGGACGCCGCGTCGAGCCCGGCACGCGCCCGGTGAGACGACCGCGGGTCGTCAGCACCGGCTCACGGCAATTACCGCTTCGGCTGCAGCATGGTGCCGGTGCACTTCTTCGAACCGCAGCGGCATTCCCATATCTTCTTCAACCGCGGGGTATGCCGCTCGGCAAGGGTGATGCCGTAGTTGTAGACCAGCTCCTCGCCCGGCTTGATGGCCCGGATCGCCTCGATGAACACCTTGTCCTTGCGCGGATCGCCATCCTCGCTCTCTTCGATGACCGCTTCACAGTTGGGCGAGCAGCTGTGGTTCATCCAGCGCGCATCGTTGCCACCGTAGTTGGCATCCAGTACGTAATCATCGTTCAGCGTGAACAGGAACGTGTGGCCGCTTTCGACATCACCGGTATCGCCGGCATCGACGTCTTCATGGGTGCGCAGCAGCCCCTTGTACTGGATGATCCGCTCGCCCTTGCTGAGCGCAGCGACGGCGAACACGCCGTTGCCGTGGATGGCGGACTTGCGGGCTTTGATCTTCTTCGGCATGGACGCGGACACTGGCGGATGGAAAGTGTTGATTCTCCCTTAATCTTCGTGATTGCCAAAATCCTGTCTTCCCCACGTCCCGCCGCCACCCGCAGGCGCCGATGCGGCATAATGCCGGGCTTGGATGGCCGAGGATAAAAGCGTACAATTTCGGTCCGCTTTGCACTCCCGCAGATGCCATCATGCTCCGCGTCACCAAGCTCACCGATTACGCCACCGTCGTGCTGACCGTGCTCGCCGCCCATCCGGGCGAAGTGCTGAGCGCGACCGAGCTGGCCGAGTTCACCGCTCTGGAACCGCCCACCGTCAGCAAGGTCCTCAAGCCGCTGGCCCAGGCCGGACTGGTGGAAGGACTGCGTGGCGTGCGCGGCGGCTACCGGCTCACCCGCGCTCCGGGCGATATCACGCTGTATGCCGTGGTGGAAGCCATGGAAGGGCCGCTGGCGCTCACCGAATGCAGCCACGACAATCACCAGTGCGGCATGGCGCCCAAGTGCGGCGCGCGCAGCAGCTGGCGGTTGATCAACGACGTGGTGTCCGAAGCGTTGCGCAATGTCACCCTCGTGCAGATCCTGCCCCCCCTTCCCCTTGCCGACGAAAACCAGCGCCGCGCCATCGCGGCCGCTGTCGTCTCCTGATCCCAGGCAGCCCCCATGGCCACCGACATCATCGACACCATCGCCGCCGGCGAAACGCCCAACCGCGAAATCCACGAGCAGCTCGGACGCAAGTATTCGGCCGGTTTCATCACGGACATCGAATCCGACTCGTTGCCGCCTGGCCTGGACGAGGAAACCATCCGCGCCCTGTCGGCGAAGAAGGACGAGCCGGAGTGGATGACCGAATGGCGCCTGCAGGCATACCGCCACTTCCTCACCATGCCGATGCCGGACTGGGCCAAGCTGCAGATCGCGGCGATCGACCTGCAGGCGCTGAGCTACTACTCCGCGCCCAAGGGGCCGAAGTACGCCTCGCTGGATGAGGTGCCCAAGGAACTGCTGGACACCTACGACAAGCTGGGCGTGCCGCTGCACGAACGCGCGAAGCTGGCTGGCGTGGCCGTGGATGCGGTGTTCGATTCGGTTTCCGTCGGCACCACCTTCCGCAAGGAACTGGCCGAGAAGGGCGTGATCTTCTGCTCGATGTCCGAGGCCATCAAGGAGCACCCGGAACTGGTCCGCCAGTACCTGGGCAGCGTGGTGCCGGTCGGCGACAACTACTTCGCCGCGCTCAACTCCGCCGTGTTCTCCGATGGCAGCTTCGTGTTCATCCCCAGGGGTGTGCGCTGCCCGATGGAGCTGAGCACCTACTTCCGCATAAACGCCGGCCATACCGGCCAGTTCGAACGCACCCTGATCATCTGCGAGGACAAGGCCTACGTGTCCTACCTGGAAGGCTGCACCGCGCCGATGCGCGACGAGAACCAGCTGCATGCCGCGGTGGTCGAACTTGTCGCGCTGGAAGATGCGGAAATCAAGTATTCCACGGTGCAGAACTGGTATCCGGGCGACGAGAACGGCGTCGGTGGCATCTACAACTTCGTCACCAAGCGTGCCGAATGCCGTGGTGCACGCAGCAAGGTCACCTGGACCCAGGTGGAAACCGGTTCGGCCATCACCTGGAAGTACCCGTCGTGCGTGCTGCTCGGCGACGATTCGGTGGGTGAGTTCCACTCGGTGGCGCTGACCCACCATTGCCAGCAGGCCGATACCGGCACCAAGATGATCCACATCGGCAAGCGCACCAAGAGCAAGATCATCAGCAAGGGCATCAGCGCCGGTCGTGGCCAGAACACCTATCGCGGGCTGGTACGCGTGGACCGCAACGCCGATGGCGCGCGCAACTACACCCAGTGCGACTCCCTGCTGATCGGCAAGAAGTGCGGTGCGCACACGTTCCCGTACATCGAGGTCAGGAATCCCGGCGCCACGGTGGAGCACGAGGCCACCACCTCGAAGATCTCCGACGACCAGCTGTTCTACTGCCGTGCGCGCGGCATCAGCCAGGAAGACGCGGTGTCACTGATCGTCGATGGCTTCTGCAAGCAGGTGTTCCGCGAGCTGCCGATGGAGTTCGCGGTGGAAGCCAAGAAGCTGCTGGAAGTGTCGCTGGAAGGCTCGGTGGGGTAACGCGCAGCGCGCGTTGCGATAATTTTTCTGCCACGCAGGGCGTGGCACTACGCGGCTCCGGTCCGCAATCTGGAAAGAGCATCATGCTGAAGATCGAAAACCTCCACGCACGCATCGGCGAAAAAGAGATCCTCAAGGGCCTGTCACTGGACGTGAAGCCCGGCCAGGTGCACGCCATCATGGGCCCGAACGGCGCCGGCAAATCCACCCTGGGCAATGTGCTGGCGGGCCGCGAAGGCTATGAGGCAAGCGAAGGCAGCGTGCGCTTCGAAGGCGCCGACCTGCTGGAACTGGAGCCGGAAGAGCGCGCCGCCGCCGGTCTGTTCCTGGCCTTCCAGTACCCGGTGGAAATCCCCGGCGTGAACAACACCTACTTCCTGCGCGCGGCGCTCAATGCCCAGCGCAAGGCGCGCGGCGAGGAAGAGCTGGATTCCATGCAGTTCCTGAAGCTGGTGCGCCAGAAGCTGGCCGTGCTGCACCTGAAGGACGAACTGCTGCACCGCGGCGTCAACGAAGGCTTTTCCGGTGGCGAGAAGAAGCGCAACGAGATCTTCCAGCTGGCCGTGCTGGAACCGAAGCTGGCGATCCTCGACGAGACCGATTCCGGCCTGGACATCGATGCGCTGAAGAGCGTGGCCGACGGCGTCAATGCGCTGCGCAGCCCGGACCGTTCGTTCCTGGTCATCACCCATTACCAGCGCCTGCTGGACTACATCAAGCCGGACGTGGTTCACGTGCTGGCCGATGGCCGCATCGTGCAGTCCGGTGGCCCGGAACTGGCGCTGCAGCTGGAACAGCACGGCTACGATTTCCTCAGGAACCGCATCGTGCCGGAGGCGGCGGTCTGATGAGCGCGCTGCTGGATTCGATGACCAAGGCGTTCTGCGGCAGCGATGCGCGCCGCGAGCTGCTGGATGCCGCTCTGCGCGACGGCCTGCCTGGCCCGCGCAGCGAAGCCTGGAAGTACACCTCGCTGCGCCAGCTGGAGCGTCGCGGCTTCGCAGCGGCGCCACTGTCGGCCCCCGCCCTGGACGCCGAGGCACTGGCCGATGTGCCGGTGCCGCGTCTGGTGTTCGTCAACGGCCGCCTCAGCGAGGCGCTCAGCGACACCCACGGCCTGCCGGCCGGCGTGCAGCTGCAGCCGCTGTCCGCAGCGTTGGCGGCCGGCGAAGACGCCGCACGTTTCCTCGGCCGCCGTTATGAGCGCAGCGAAGAAATCTTCGCCCGCCTCAATGCCGCGCTGGCCGATGAAGGCGTGGTGCTGCGCGTGGATGAAGGCGTGCAGGTGGATGTGCCGCTGCAGCTGGTATTCGCCAGCGTGGCCGGCGACACCGATCTGGCCTGGCACCATCGTCATCTGATCGAACTGCGTGCCGGTGCCAGCCTGGGCGTGGTGGAGCACCGCTTCAGCGTGGGCGATGCAACGCACCTGGACAACACCGTGCTGCACGCCCACCTGGCCCGCGAAGCGGTGCTCAGGCATGCCCGCGTGCAGGCCGGCGGCGCGCGCCAGACCAGTTTCCTGCGCACTGACGCGGTCCTGGCCCGCGATGCGCAGTACCACCGGGTGGACCTGGAACTGGGCGCCGCGCTGAGCCGCCATGAACTGAACGTGCGGCTGGAGGGCGAGAATGCCGAACTGACCGCTAACGGCGTCCTGCTCGGGACGGGACGCCGGCATGTCGATACCCGCCTGGGCATCGAGCACATCACACGTGATACCCGCGCCGGCATGCTGTGGCGCGGCGTGGCCACCAACCGCAGCCGGGTGGTCTTCCACGGCGGCATCCACATCCGCGAGGGTGCCGATGGCACCGACGCCAACCTGTCCAACAAGAACCTGCTGCTGTCGGCCGATGCCGAGATAGATACCCAGCCGACGCTGGTGATCGACGCCGAAGAGGTCAAGGCCGCGCATGGCGCAACCGTTGGGCAGCTGGATGCCAATGCCCTGTTCTACCTGCGCTCGCGCGGGCTGCCCGGCCCACAGGCGCAGGCGCTGCTCAGCGCTGCCTTCTGCCACGAACCGCTGCAGATTCTGCCGCAGACTCTGCGCGAACAGCTGGCAAGCCGGCTGGACCGCGCGCTCGCCGAAGCAGGCGTGGCATGAACCTCGCCACGCCCCGCCCGCAGGATGCCGCCGGCGCAGCACCCGACTGGGACCGCGTGCGCCTGGATTTCCCGCTGTTGATGCGCGAAGTGCACGGCAAGCCGCTGGTGTATTTCGACAACGCCAACACCGGGCAGAAGCCGGTGCAGGTGATCGGCGCGCTGGATGAGTTCTACCGGCGCTACAACGCCAACGTCAGCCGTGCGGTGCACGCGCTCGGCACCGAGGCCACCGATGCCTATGAAGGCGCACGCAACACGCTGGCACGTTTCCTCAACGTGCGCGCCAGCGAACTGGTGCTGTGCAGCGGCACCACCTTCGCGCTGAACCTGGTCGCCTATTCCTGGGCCCTGCCCCGCCTGAAGGCCGGCGATGTCATCCTGGTGTCGCGCATGGAGCATCATGCCAACATCGTGCCCTGGCAGCTGGTGGCCGAACGCACCGGCGCCACCATCCGCGTGGCCGAAATCACCCCGGAAGGGGCGCTGGACCTGGACGCCCTGCGCGCGGCGATGACCGCCGAGGTGAAGCTGCTGGCGCTGGCGCACGTGTCCAACGTGCTGGGCACCGTGAATCCGGTCCGCGAGATCTGCCGCGAAGCCCGGCGACGCGGGATCGTCACCGTGATCGATGGCTCCCAGGCCGTCCCCCACCGCAAGGTGGACGTGGCGGCGATCGGCTGCGACTTCTATGCCATCACCGGTCACAAGATGTGCGGTCCCACCGGTACCGGCGCCCTGTGGGCGCGTCGCGAGCACCTGGAAGCGATGCCGCCCTTCCTGGGCGGTGGCGAGATGATCAGGGAAGTCAGCTTCGAGGGCACCGTGTTCAGCGATGCGCCGCACAAGTTCGAAGCAGGCACACCCAACATCGCCGGCTTCATCGGCCTGGGCGTGGCGGCGGACTACCTGGATTCACTGGGCCTGGCCAACGTGGAAGCGCGCGAAGCCGAGCTGCTGGCGCATTTCACCGAGGAGCTGCAGAAGGTCGATGGCCTGCGCATGTTCGGTACCACGCCGGACAAGGCAGCGGTGGTGTCCTTCCTCATCGAGGGCGCGCATGCCCATGATCTGGCCACCCTGCTCGATCTGGAAGGCGTGGCCGTGCGCTCCGGCCAGCACTGCGCGCATCCGCTGCTGCAGTACTACGGCGTTGCCGCCACCTGCCGTGCATCGCTGGCGTTCTACAACACGCACGAGGAGATCGAGCGCTTCATCGTGGCGTTGAACAAGGTCCGCCGGCTGCTGGGCTGACGCGCCGGTTGTTCCCCCTCCCGGGGGTATCCGGGGCGGCGCTCGCCCGCGCGCCGCGCGTGCCGTATGGGCAGCCGGCACGCGTGGCCGGCGCTACACTACCGCCATGAGCACGCTGACTTTCCGTGCCGCCACCGCGGCCGACATTCCCACCCTGATCGAACTTGTCACTTCCGCCTACCGCGGTGACGCCAGCCGTGCCGGCTGGACCACTGAAGCCGATCTGCTGGATGGGGCGCGCATCGATGCCGCAGGGCTGCAGGCCGACCTGGACCGGCCACGTTCGACGATTCTGCTGGCCGAGCGACAGGGCCGCCTGCTGGCCTGCGCGCACGTCGCCGATGGGGGCGAGCATGGTTATTTCGGCATGTTCGCAGTAGCACCGGACCAGCAGGGTTCGGGTATCGGCAAGCGGATGATCGCCGAAGCCGAGGCACATGGCATCCGCGAGTGGGGACTGGCCAGCATGCTGATGACGGTCATCGACGTACGCGAAGAGCTGATCGCCTTCTATGAGCGTCGCGGGTACCACCGCACCGGGATCAAGAAGCCGTTCCCCTATGGTGACGAACGTTTCGGCATCCCCCGGCGTGACGACCTGCGTTTCGAGGTGCTGGAGAAAGTGCTGACCGGAGCCGCCGCATGAGCGCTGCCTGGACATTCGTGTGTGCCAGCAGCGAGCTGCTGCCGGGTGAGATGAAGAGCGTGTTCGACGAAGTCACCGGCACCCCCATCGTGGTATTCAACCTGGACGGCGAGCTCCATGCGCTGGAAGACCAGTGCACGCATGAGGAGTTCGAGCTGTCCGCGGGCGAGTTCAACACCCAGGAAGGCAGCATTGAATGCGTGCTGCACGGCGCGCGCTTCGATGTACGCGATGGACGCGCACTATGTGCGCCGGCTTACAGTCCGGTGTCGAAGTTCCCGGTGAAGCGTGAGCACGATGCCGTGTGGACGCGCGACGACCGCGATTGATACGCGGCCAGCGCACGCGTCCGGGCAGGACCGGTCATGGGCTGAAGCGGTCCGCAGCGTTGGATGACGGCAGCTGCTGTTCGTACAGCCACTGCGCCAGATAGAGGTCCAGCACCGGCAAGCCAACGCAGGTGACCAGTACCGGCCGGCGTAACAGGCTTGTGGCGGTCATCGCCTCGTGCAGGCTGCGTATGCGGAACAGCCCGGCCAGATCGCTCAACCGCACCCCTTGACGCGAGAAGAACAGTGCCAGGCTCTGCGAATTGCGATGACAGACGCTGGATACATCGTCACAGACGACCGTGCCGTTGCCCAGCGCCCGTTCGATGAACGGGGCCGGCAATTCGTCACCGCCCAGATGCAGCACCACTACATCGCCGACAAGTGCTTCGACCGGGATGATGGGCGCCGCGGCATTGGTGGCGGTGATGATCATGTCGGCCGGCGCTTCATCTGCCGGGGATATCGCCCGTACCTCCAGCCCCGTTCTGCGCGCCGCCGCCGCGGCGAAACGTTCGGCATTGTCCAGCCGGCGACTGCGGACGAGTATCCGCTCTATGCGATCAGGATGATGCGCACGCAGATCGTCCACCACGCAATCGGCGATGGGCCCTGCCCCGTACAGGCATACCGAGATCGCCGACCGGTGCATCAGGGTGGCGTCCACCACCATCGAGGCATACGCGCCGGTCCTGCACGCTGAAATCCGGGTGCCATCGAACATGGCCAGTGGACACATGGTCAGCTTGTCGTAGAGGACGATCAGGGATTGCGAACGCGGTTTGCCCAGCAGCCGGTTGCACGCATTGGAGCCGACGATCTTGACCGCGCAGTAGCGTGCATTCGCGCTGACCAGCGCGTTCAACTTCCAGTTCAACCGCTCCTCGCGCGGGCACACCTCCGCCAGGGAACGCCCTACCAGCGGCAGCAGTTCCTCGTCGCGCGGCTGCAGTACCGCCTTGGTGCCGTATGCCGTGCCTTTTGCCATGTCGGCCACGGCCTGGCGGGCGAGCATGCCAGCGACCCGCGCATCCAGTGCATCCAGCGCGGCCGGCGCTGCACAGCCAAGCTGTAGCGGTGCATAAGAACCGGCCTCGCCATCACGAACCTGCCACATCGGAGTCACCTGCAATCCAAGGAAGTAAGCCGACGCTAGCTGGCGCAACTGCCGCAATCCCGGATGAAACGCACGTATGCGTCGGGAGAAGGCTAACTCCGACAATGACTTACAACGCTGCCCGACATTGCATCCCCTGACACCCCCCATGCCGGCATGTAATGCAGATGCGAATCGTTTATATTACTGTTAAGTTATGTGCCATTCCTGACACGGATTTACCCTTCATGGCCCTGCCGGTGCCCGCCGCCGCGTTCGACCGGATCACCCGTTGCGGGTGGCCGTGGCTCGTGGCCACGTTGCTGACACTGATGCTGGGACAGGCCGCGCTGTATGAGGGGGGGCGGGCAGCCAGCGCTCCTGGTGGTGGGCTGGCGCAGCAACTGCGGGCGCCAGCACCCGATGGAACGCCACTGGAGCAAGCGCTGCTGCGCACCGACACCCAGCCTGATACCGGACGTGGCGGTCGGCTTCCAGGGCTGGCGGCGCACGACCCCAGCCACTGCGCGTCAGCGCTCGCCCATGCCGCCGTGTTGCCGCCGGCTGCATTGCCCTTCCCGCTGCCACCGCTGCGCCAGCCACCCGGCCACGGCCCACCGGCGCACGGCTGATTGCGCAGTCGTCGGCGTCCGCAGACGCCGGCCAGGCCTTCGCGTACCCGTCCCCACGCTGCATCCCATCGTCCGCCCCGTCAGCGTCTGCCGTGCAGACGCTGCGTTTCGTCGGCGACGTTTTCCATTTCCGCATCCGGAAGCCAACACCCATGAGTTTCATCAAGAGCCGCAAGCACGCCTCGCCCCAACCCACCCTGCCGCTGGCCACCGCCAGCCTCGCCGTGGGGCTGGGCCTGTCCGCACTTCCCGGCATGGCCCACGCCGAGCCCGCCGACAGCGCCCGCACGCTGGACAAGATCGACGTCCACGCCGTTGCCGGTTACAAGGCTGACAAGCTTGCTTCACCGAAATTCACCCAGTCGCTGCAGGACACGCCGCAGACCATCCAGGTCATCACCAGCGACCTGTTCCACCAGCAGGGCGCCACCACGCTGACCGAAGCGCTGCGCAACAGCCCCGGCGTGGGCACCTTCTTCGCAGGCGAGAACGGCAACACCAACACCGGCGACACCCTCTACATGCGCGGTTTCGACACCTCCAGCAGCATCTTCGTGGATGGCGTGCGCGATCTCGGCTCGATCTCGCGCGATGTGTTCAACACCGAGCAGGTGGAAGTGGTGAAGGGGCCGGCAGGCACCGACAACGGCCGCAGCGCGCCCACCGGCGCGATCAACATGGTCAGCAAGCAGGCCAACCTGCATGACAGCATCGCCGGCACCGCCTCACTTGGCAGCGACCAGCAACGCCGCGCCACCGCCGACTGGAACCAGACGCTCGGCGCTGCCAGCGCGCTGCGCCTGAATGCCATGTGGCAGGACAGCGACCAGCCCGGACGCGACCAGGTCAACAACAAGCGTTGGGGCATCGCACCGTCGCTGGGCTTCGGCCTGGGTACCGACACCCGTTATTTCCTGAACCTGCTGTACGTAAAACAGGACAACATTCCGGACGGCTTCGTGCCGACCATCGGCCTGCCGGGCTGGACCCCGCAGCCAGGCCTTGAACACCTGGCCGGCCATCCGGTGGACCCGGAGAACTTCTACGGAACCCATTATGACCATGACGATGTCACCGCGCGCATGGCGACGTTCCGCTTCGAACACGACTTCTCCGATGCGCTGAAGCTGAGCAACACGCTGCGCTGGGGCCGGACGGAACAGGACTATCTGCTGACCGCCTTCATGTCCACCGGCGGTACGGCCGCCAACCCGCTGGCCGGCAACATCAAGTGGACCGATATCAACGACCTGTCCACCTATACCCTGGCCCGCAGCAACCCGACCTACAAGGACCAGCGGAACACCATCGTCACCGATCAGCTCAACCTGCGCGCCGATTTCGCCACCGGCAGCGTGCGCCACAACCTGAGCACTGGCCTGGAACTGACCCGCGAAGAACAGCACAACCGGACCCTGGTGGGTGCCGGCGCGCTGCTGCCCACGGGCCTGTATGCACCGGACCCGGACACCGCCGGCAACCTGTCCTGGGCGCGCAACGGTGCCGGCAGCGATGGCAGGACGGATACCGCGTCGCTGTATGCGTTCGATACGCTGGCCTTCGGCGAGCAGTTCCTGCTGACCGCCGGGCTGCGGCTGGATCATTACCGTACCGAGTACCGCAGCAGTGCGGCCTGTGGCGGCAGCGGCCGCGGCGCGGTCAGCTGCGGCAGCCTGCCCACCGGAAGCCTGGTGGAAACGGTCAACACCGATACCGAAGACACCCTGCTCAACTGGAAGCTGGGTGCGGTCTACAAGACCAACGAGGCGGTCAGCCTGTACGCCAACTACGCGTTGTCGCAGCAGCCGCCGGGCGGCGCCAACTTCCAGCTGGCCACGGCCGCCGGCAATGCCAATGGCATCAATGCCGATCCGCAGAAGGCGCGCACGTTCGAGGTGGGCAGCAAGTGGAACATGCTGGATGACGCGCTGGCGCTTGGCGTGGCGCTGTTCCGCACGCAGGTGACCAACGAGATCAACACCCAGGTACTGGATGACAACGGCAATGCCACCCAGACCGGCGAAAAACGCGTGCAGGGCGTGGAACTGTCGGCGGTCGGCAGGATCACTCCCAACTGGTCGTTGTCGGCAGGCTACACGCGCATGGACACCAGGGTGGTCGAGGGCGCCAACGTGGCCAGCGATGGCTCGCCCAGCCTGACCTACACGCCCGACGAGGCGTTCACCGGCTGGACCACCTATGCGTTGCCGCATGAGGTGTCCATCGGCGGTGGCGTGCGTTATTCCGGCAGCATGCATCGCGGCACCGACGGTGCGGTCGGCACCCCGGAGTTCACCAGGTCGTATACCGTCTACGATGCGCTGGTGTCGTGGGCGGTCAACGAAGCGCTGGTGCTGCGCTTGAACGGCTACAACCTGTTCGACAAGCAGTACGTGGCCGCAATCAACAAGAGCGGCTACCGTTATACCCCGGGTGCCCCGCGCACCTTCCTGCTCAGCGCGGATTTCCGCTTCTGAGCCTGCGCGCGGGGCAGCACCTGCCGCCCCGCGCCTTCTTCCGGAAACGTCCATGCTGCTGCACATTCCCAACGTACTGTCCGCCGAAGAGCTGCGTGCACTGCGGCAGCGGCTGGACACCGCCGACTGGACCGATGGCCGCGAGACCGTCGGTGCGCAGGGCGCGCGGGTGAAGCGCAATGAACAGCTGCCCGACGCATCGCCCCTGAAGGCGGAGCTCGGTGCGGTAGTGCAGGCTGCGCTGCAACGCAATCCGCTGTTCTTCGCCGCTGCCCTGCCGCTGCGGATCCTTCCCCCGCGCTTCAACCGCTACCGGGGCGGTGGCACATATGGCTTCCATGTGGATGGTGCGGTGATGGCCAACGGCGGCCATGGCCATCTGCGCTCGGATGTTTCATGCACGTTGTTCCTGTCCGCGCCCGACGAATACGACGGCGGCGAACTGGTGGTCAGCGATACCTACGGCGAGCACGAAGTGAAGCTGCCCGCGGGCGATCTCATTGTGTATCCGTCCAGCAGCCTGCACCAGGTGAACCCGGTGACCCGAGGTGCGCGACTGGCTTCGTTCTTCTGGGTGCAGAGCATGGTCCGCGATGACGCGCAGCGGCGCCTGCTGTGGGAAACCGACACCGCGCTGGAACGGCTGCGGCAGAGTGGCGCCGATGCCGCTGCCGTGCTGCAGCTCACCAACGTGTACCACAACCTGCTGCGGCGCTGGTCGCAGGTCTGACCGGCATCACGTAGCAACTGTGTTCTCAAGCGGAGGCCATCTGGGCCTCCGCGTCACGTTTACGGGCATTGAGGATCACCAGCATTTTCCTCATGACGGCCACCAGGGCGACCTTGCCAGGCTTGCCCTTGGCTTTCAGCGAAGTAAAAAAGTCCTTCAGCCGGGGTTCGTAACGGATGGCCGACAGGGCTGCCATGTAGAGCGCTTCGCGCACCACCACCCGTCCCCCGGTGATCTGCCGACGCCCCTTCCACGCGCCGCTTTCCCGATTCATCGGCGCTACCCCGACCAGGGCCGAGATGGCTTTAGCCCCAAGCCTGCCCAGCTCCGGCAGCTCGCAGGCCAAGGTGGCCAGCAGGACCGGCCCGGCACCTTTGAGGGCTG
>JAAIGF010013083.1_pt1 | contig 42829 bp, 35 predicted proteins | sample 6487441 | NCBI WGS metagenome assembly JAAIGF01 (sample SAMN13974129, study PRJNA590717) | phyllosphere metagenome | biome: pepper field; feature: multiple bacterial spot infested pepper fields; material: pepper leaves; isolation source: leaves from pepper fields | host: Capsicum annuum ...
AGACAGTAAGGCTGTCTCGTGAGAAGCACCATCAAATTCAGCGCTGCATGATGAGCAAGGGATACCAGTACACCGGTACCTGCGAAGGCGATATCCCTGGTCGCTTCCCAGCCTGTCAAGCTAAATCAGACTGATCTGAGGTGTCCATGATTTGTGCATTCGTGAGCATGGCGCAGCCGGCTCCAGCGTCACCGCTGGCGGTGATGTACGCATCAGCGCTACCGGCGCGGTGCCGATTCAAACCTGACGGTGGTGGGCAGCGACATCAATGCCGGCAACAACGCCTACCTGCGGGCTGACGGTGATATCGCGCTGCTGGCCGCATCGGTTGATCGAGTTCTTCGCTGGCCCGCACGATTACATCGGGGGGCAGTCAGTTGGGCTCTATGATGATCAGGGAAATGCCGTGCGCAATCGTTCGCCTGCTCTGCAGAATATTCACAACAGCTGGAGCGTTGTGGCAATTCCCGTGGCTGCTCCATTCGCCATGGCAAAAGGCCTCCCGCCGGGCGTTTGGCAGGCCATAACCAAATTCCTGGAGGCTGCGCCCCGATGAAATCTCTGACGAAAGCGATGTTCTTGCTGCTCCCACTTGGTTTGACAGGGTGTCTGATCAGCAACGGGCGAATCTGTGGGCCGCAGACGCCCACGGCTTACTGCAATAAAGATGCATACGATGCGTTGATGAATCCTGTTCAACTTCGCGATAAGTGGACAAAGGCATGGGCCGATATCGAATTGCGTTACGTCGATTGGCAGGCCTGCGGTGGACTGCCTGGCGGCGGCATCTCTCCTGATCGGCGCGGAGCGACGGGATTGGAGGCTGCTGAGCTGTCGAAAGAGAAGCTCTATGCGGCGCAGCGCTGCATGATGAGCAAGGGCTACCAGTACATCGGTACATGCGAGGGTGATGTCCCGAGTCGATTTCCTGCATGTCAGGCCAGGTCAAGATGAAGCGAATCAGACTGATGCCCGGTCTATCGATCTGTCTGGCGTTGTTGGCCGGATGCACGGTAGGTCACTGGAACATCTGCGGGCCGCAGACGCCTCGCGCCTATTGTTACAAAGAGGCATACGACGCCTTGGTGAATCCTGTGACTCCTCGCGATAAGTGGACAATGCCTGATCTCGATACCTCGCAGCTCAGCAGGGATTGGCAGGTGTGTGGAGGCATGCAGAACGGAAACATTGCGCCAGATCGTTCAGGGGCTACCGGGTTGGAAACGGCGGAGCTGTCACGTGAGAAGCTCTATGCGGCGCAGCGCTGCATGATGAGCAAGGGTTACCAGTACATCGGCACGTGCGAGGGAGATATCACGAGTCGCTTTCCTGCCTGTCAGGCCCGATCACGATGAGGCGCATCAGGCTGATGTCCGGTATATCGATCTGTCTGGTGTTGTTGGCCGGCTGCACCATAGGTCACTGGAACATCTGCGGCCCGCAGACGCCGCGTGCATTCTGCGATAAAGAAGCATATGAGGCCTTGGTTAATCCAACTCCACCTAGTGATGACTGGAGTAGGGCAGACTTCAGCGTCGAGACGCGGGCGGCGGATTGGCTGACCTGTGGGGGCCTGCCTACGGGAGGCATTTCTCCTGATCGCCGAGGCGAGACGGGTGCTGAAACTGCCACTCTCATGCGTGATAAATACTACGCTGCGCAGCGCTGCATGATGAGCAAGGGCTATCAGTACATCGGCACGTGCGAGGGAGATATCCCGAATCGTTTTCCTGCCTGTCAGGCGCGGTCAAAATGAGGCATGTTGTCTTTATGAAGCGCCCCGCTTCTGCACGTATTCTGGCTGTTTGCTTTGTCCTGCTGGCCGGTTGTACCACTGGCAACGGACGCATCTGTGGCCCGCAGACGCCGACCGCCTACTGTGACAAGGAAGCCTACCAACGGCTCGTTCATCCGACGCCGCTGCGGGACTACTGGCAGCATCCCTCGCACCCGCAGGCGGAGCGGCAACAGGACTGGATTGCCTGCGGCGGGGGCGATGATGGCAGTTACAGCAACCCGTCAGCAGACAGTGGTGCAGAGGTCGCCAGGCGCTCAAGCGGGAAGCATCACGGCATCCAGCGCTGCATGATGGCCAAAGGCTACGTTTACGAAGGTGCCTGTGATACCTCCGTGCGCATGCAGTATCCGGCCTGTCAGGCCCGATAGTGATGAGGCAATGACCGTCGTCACCTACCGGTAGAGCCGGGCCACGCCCGGCGAGCGCACAGCGTAGAGCAGAAGCGTGCCGACCAAGGTCGGCGCCTACCAAAGCAGGAGCAACCGCAACAGCGTGACGACCAGCGGTCGTCACCTACCAGAGCGGCAGCAACAGCCGGCGTGCAGGGGCCGGATTCCAGGCACAAAAAAACCCGGACGACAGATGTCTTCCAGGCTTCTTGGTGACCACCGAAGTGGTCGGGGAGACAGGATTCGAACCTGCGACCTCTACGTCCCGAACGTAGCGCTCTACCAGACTGAGCTACACCCCGAAGGGAGCCGCCTATTCTAGCCACTTCCCCCGATGGCGGCAAGGGGGAGAGCCGTACTGCGATGCCGATGGGCCGGCATCTCTCCTGACGGGGACAAAAAAACCTGGACGACTACTCCAGGCTTTCTGTGACCACCGAAGTGGTCGGGGAGACAGGATTCGAACCTGCGACCTCTACGTCCCGAACGTAGCGCTCTACCAGACTGAGCTACACCCCGAAGGAGCCGCCTAAGATACCGTGTGAAGGCCAAGGCGGCAACTGTTTTTTACGCATTTACATCATGGGTCGATGCCGTTCCTGTGTGCGGCGGCCTCGCGGGCTTCGAACCACATGCCGTTGAGGACGGCCACGGCCGATGCCAGGCCGGTGCCGAGGATCCAGGCGAAATACCACATGGTCGATCTCCTTGTATCAGCTGTTCTGCGCCCTGCCGGCCGGGGCCGACAGGGCAGGGGGTCAGTACGCGTTGGGGTTGTCGCCCATCTCTTCGACGGTGGTCTTGCCCTTGAGCACGCGGTACACCCACGTGGTGTAGGCGATGATGATCGGCAGGAAGATCGCCGTGGCCAGCAGCATTATGCCCAGGGTGAGATGGCTGGAGGATGCGTCCCAGACGGTCAGGCTGGCCGAGGGCTGGCTGGACGAAGGCAGGAAGAACGGGAAGATCGCAAAGCCGACGGTCAGGATGATGCCGGCAATGGAGGCGCCCGAAGCCAGGAAGGCCAGCCCACCGCGACGGGCGCGCAGCAGGACTGCCGCGGCCAGTGCGCCGACCAGACCGGCAATGGGTGCCAGCGCGGTCAGCGGCATGCTGCTGTAGTTGCGCAGCCAGCCACCGGCGACCGTTCCCAGTTCGGCGGTCTTGAGCAGCGGGTTGCTCGGGCCATCGGTCACTACCTGCGAGGTGATCTGGTAGCCGGGCAGGCCGAAGGCCACCCACAGGCCGGCCAGGCCAAACAGCAGGAAGGTGGCCACCGCTGCCACGCTGCCGTAGCGTGCGGCCCGCTCGGCCACCGGGCCGTCGGTCTTGAGCACCAGCATCGAAGCGCCGTGGGCCACCAGCATGGCCACGCTGATCAGGCCGGCCACCAGTGCGAACGGGTTGAGCAGGCCGAAGAACGAGCCGGTGTAGAAGATGCGCATGCTGTCATCGAAGTGATACGGCACGCCCAGCAGCACATTGCCGACTGCGACGCCGGCAATCAGGCCCGGCAGCAGACCGCCGACGAACAGTACACGGTCCCAGTTGTCGCGCCAGCGCTGGCTCGGCATCTTGCTGCGGTACTTGAAGCCGACCGGGCGCAGGATGAGTCCGAACAGCATCGCAAACACCGCCAGGTAGAAACCCGAGAAGCTCACCGCGTACAGCGGCGGCCAGGCGGCGAAGATCGCGCCGCCGCCGAGCACCAGCCACACCTGGTTGCCCTCCCACACCGGGCCGACGGTGTTGATCACCAGCCGGCGTTCTTCATCGTTGCGTGCGACGAACGGCAGCAGGGTGCCCACGCCGAGGTCGAAGCCGTCCATCACCGCCCAGCCCACCAGCAGGATGCCCAGCAGCAGCCACCAGATCACGCGCAGGGTGGTGTAATCAAGTCCAAGGGATTCCATTGTCGTTCTCCTTGCTCAGGCCTGGCTGGACGCGGGTGCGATGGCACCAGGGTCGAGCGGCTTCGGCGGTGATTGCAGCGTCGGCAGAATGTCGTCCGGGCCCTTGCGGATGGCCTTGAGCATCAGCTTGATCTCGATGATCAGCAGCACGGTGTACAGGCCCACGAAGACTGCCAGTGTGGTCAGGATTTCATGCAGGGCCAGGCCCGAAGCTGCATAGAAGGTTGGCAGCACGCCGTCCACGGCCCACGGCTGGCGACCATACTCGGCCACGAACCAGCCGCACTCGATGGCAATCCACGGCGCCGGCAGCGTCCACACGGCCAGCCTGAGGAACCAGCGCTTGTCCTGGAAGTTGTGGCGGCAGGAGAAGTAGAAGGCCAGCGCGAAGAAGGCGATCAGGTAGAAGCCCAGCGCGGCCATGATGCGGAAGGTCCAGAACAGCGGTGCTACGCGGGGCACGGTGTCCAGCGCGGCCTTGGCGATCTCCTCCTGGGTGGCGTTGCCGATGTCCTCGCGGTAGCGCTTGAGCAGCAGGCCATGGCCGAGGTCCTGCCAGTGGCGGTCGAACATCTGGCGTGCTTCCACGTCGTTCTTGTCGGCGCGCACGCGCTGCAGCGCGCCGTAGGCGATCTGGCCGCCGCGGATGCGGTGCTCTGCACGTTCAACCAGTTCCAGGATGCCGGGGATCGGCTGGTTGGTCGAGCGGGTGGCGATCAGGCCCATCAGGTACGGGATCTTGATTGCGTAGTCGTTGGTGTGGGTCTGCTGGTTGGGAATGCCGAAGGCGGTGAAGTCGGCCGGCGCACGCTCGGTCTCCCACATGGCTTCGATGGCGGCCAGCTTCATCTTCTGGTGTTCGCTGGCGGCGTAACCGCTTTCGTCACCCAGCACCACGACCGACAGCGAGGACAGCAGGCCGAAGGCTGCAGCCACCGCGAACGAGCGGCGGGCCATGTCGCGGTGCTTGTTGCGCAGCAGGTAGAAGGCGCTGATGGCCATCACGAACACCGCACCGGTCACGTAGCCGGCACTGACGGTGTGCACGAACTTGGCCTGGGCCACCGGGTTGAGCAGCACGGCGGCGAAATCCACCACTTCCATGCGCATGGTTTCCGGATTGAACACCGCACCCACCGGGTACTGCATCCAGCCGTTGGCGATCAGGATCCACACCGCCGACAGGTTGGTGCCCAGCGCCATCAGCCAGGTCACCGTGAGGTGCTTGACCGGGGTGAGGCGGTTCCAGCCAAAGAAGAACAGGCCGATGAAGGTGGCTTCCAGGAAGAAGGCCATCAGGCCCTCGATGGCCAGCGGCGCACCGAAGATATCGCCGACGTAGTGGCTGTAGTAGGACCAGTTCATGCCGAACTGGAACTCCATCACCAGGCCGGTTGCTACACCGATGGCGAAGTTGATGCCGAACAGGGCGCCCCAGAACAGGGTCATCTGGCGCCAGACCTGCTTGCGGGTCATCACGTACACGCTCTCCATGATGGCCACCATGAAGGACAGGCCAAGGGTGAGGGGTACAAACAGGAAATGGTACATCGCGGTCAGGGCGAATTGCAGCCGTGACAGTTCTACAACTGTCGAATCGATCATGGCCTGGCTACCTCGTTGGGTGGTGCACTGGTGGCGGAGAGGGGGTCTGGGTTCAGATGATGTGACGAACATCTGAAGAAAGCCTTGATCCAGATCAAAGTATGAACATGTGATGTAGTCCACCGTAGCCACACGCCGTGACAGGTGCGACCGTCGGCCGCAGTCGTGCCCACGGCCACCCGTACAATGCGGACCGTACCCCGTATTCCTTCGCCCGCAGAGTTGCAGTGAGCCAGCCAGACCCTTCCTACCTGCACGAAGCCGCACAGCGAAAGGCCCGCCAGGCCTGGCTGGACGAGCTGCCGTCGACCGCCCGGGCGCGCCAGCGGCTGGCCGCCCTGGCGACCTGTGCCTCCGGTGCGCTGATGATCGTGCAGGCCGGGTGTATCGCCTGGCTGGTGCAGCACGTGCTCTTTGAGAAGCAGCCGCTGGCCGAGAGCACGATCGCGCTGGTCACGCTGGGCGCCGTGCTGCTGCTGCGCGCAGGGCTGTCCAGTCTGGTGCAGGCAGCGGCCGGGGAGGTGGCCGACGCGGCCAAGCTGGCGCTGCGCGGGCGCGTGTACCGGCAGTTGCTGGCGCGCGGCCCGCTGTGGCTGCGCCAGCAGCGCAGCGGCGAACTGGGCGAGCTGATGCTCAGCCACGCCGAGGCCATCGAGAACTACTACAGCGGCTTCCAGCCAGTGCGGGTGGAGGTGGTGGTGGTACCTCTGCTGATGGCCGCCGCGGTGGCCTGGGTGGACTGGGTGGTGGCGGTGATCCTGGTGCTGACCGCGCCGCTGGTGCCGTTTTTCATGATGCTGGTGGGCTGGGGTGCCGAGGCGGCCGGGCGCGCGCAGCTGGGTGAGCTGGCGCGCATGAGCGGCCATTTTGCTGACCGCATCAAGGGGCTGGGTCTGTTGCGCCTCTATGGCCGCGGCCAGGCCGAGCTTGATGGTGTGGCGCAGGCGGCTGAAGGCGTGCGCGTGCGCACGATGAAGGTGCTGCGCATTGCCTTTCTCTCCTCCACCGTGCTGGAGTTCTTCGCCTCGGTCAGCGTGGCCATGGTGGCCTTGTACCTGGGGCTGAGCTATCTGGGGCTGATGTCCTTGCACAGCACAGTGCCGACCTTGGGCGCGGGTCTGTTCTGCCTGCTGCTGGCGCCGGAGTTCTACGCGCCCCTGCGGCGGCTGGCGGCGCATTACCACGACCGCGCCAACGCTCTGGCCGCCGCCGCCGAGGTCGAACGCCTGCTCGGGGGCCTTCCAGGCGCGACAGACGCGCCGGTGGCTGCGCCGGTAGCCGTTGCCGGGCCGCTGCAGTTGCATGCACCGCCGGTGCAGGTGCGAGGACTGGCCCTGCGACCGCTGGGCGCGCACCATGATGTGCTGCGCGACCTTTCTTTCCAGATCCAGTCGCGCCAGCGCATCGCGCTGGTCGGCCCCAGCGGCAGCGGCAAGAGCACGCTGCTCGAGGCGCTGGCCGGCTGGCTGCCGCCGCGCGAAGGCGAGATCGTGCTGCAGGCGGGTCAGGACGCGGGCTATGCCGGGCAGCGGCCCTACCTGTTCCACGGCACCATCGCCGACAACCTGCGCCTGGCCGATCCCACCGCCAGCGACGCAACGCTGCGGGCGGCGGCCGAGACTGCCCAGGTCATGCGTTTTGCTGCGCAGCTGCCGCAGGGGCTGGATACGGTGATCGGCGAGCGGGGGTTTGGCCTGTCCGGCGGCGAGGCGCGGCGCATCGGCCTGGCGCGGCTGCTGCTGCGCAATCCTTCAATCCTGCTGCTGGACGAGCCGACCGCATTTCTTGATGCGCAGACCGAAGCGGCACTGCTGCGTGCGCTGGCGGTGCATGCACGCGGCAGAACGCTGCTGGTGGCCACCCACAGTCCTGCAGTGATGGCCTGGGCGGACCGTTGCCTGCATCTTCCCGACGGCCGCATGCAGGACATCCGTCCGGAGAGCTGCGTATGAACAGGCCGCCATCTTCGCGTGCCAAGCCCGCTGATACCCTCAAGGCGGTGTTCGCCCGACATCGCCCGCGGCTGGTGCTGGCGGTCGTGCTGCTGTGGACCACGATGCTGGCCGGTACCGCCCTGCTCGGACTCTCCGGCGGCTTCCTCACTGCTGCGGCGCTGGCCGGTGCGGCCGGTATCGGTAACGGCTTCAACTTTTTCACACCGTCGGCCGGCATCCGCGGCCTGACCATGGCGCGCATCGTTTCGCGCTATTTCGAGAAACTGGTGGGGCACGATGTGACCCTGCGCATCGCCCGTGACGCACGCGTGTGGTTCTTCCGTCGCGCCTTGCCGCTGGCCCCGGCACGGCTTGGCTCGCAGCGCACCGGCGAACTGCTGGCGCGCCTGCTGGGCGACATCGGCGAGCTCGATGGCCTGTGGGTGCGTGCGCTGGGGCCTTTGCTGGCCCTGCTGGCGATGACGGTGGTGGCGATCGGCGCAGCAGCGCTTATCCTGCCGACGGCTGCACTGCTGCTGGCCGCGCTGGCCCTGCTGATCGGTGTGGGCGTGCCGTGGCTGGGCGTGCACGGCCGCCAGGCCGAGGAAACCGATCGAGCCGCACACCGTGCCGCCCTGCGCAACCTGTCCTTCGAAGGCATCGAGGGCGCTGCCGATCTTGCTTCGCTGCAGGCCACCGACCATTGGCGCGGTGGCGTGGAGATCGCAGCGCGGCAGTTGCGTGCACGTGATCGTCGACGCCGCTGGCGGCTGGTGTCGGCTACGGCCCTGCATGGCGTCTGCACCGGAGCTGGCGTGCTGGCCATGCTGGTGCTGGCGCTGCACGCGCACGAGCAGGCCCGTATCGATGCACCGATGGCCGCGGCCCTGGTGTTCCTTACGGTGGCCCTGGTTGAACTCTGGGCCGGGCTCGGACTGGCGTGGCAGTCGCTGCAGTCCGGTCACATCGCCACCGCGCGGCTGCAGGCGATCGTCGAGCAGGCACCGGCGACGCAGGACCCGCCGCAGCCGCACCCACTGCCCGGCGGTGTGCAGGCGCTGTGCTGGCACGATGTGCGCTTTGCCTGGAACGAGGGCGGGCGCGCGGTGCTCGACGGACTGCAGCTGACCCTGGCGCCCGGCGAACGCATCGCCATCACCGGTGACAGCGGCTGTGGCAAGACCACCTTGTCCAGCCTTGCGCTGCGGGTGTGGGATCCGCTGCAGGGCACTGTCAGCTGGGGCGGGGTGGATCTGCGCGCGCTGGCGCAGGATGACTGGCATCGCCAACTGGCATGGCTGCCACAGAACGCGCCGGTGTTTGCCGGCAGCGTGGCTGACAATCTGCGTCTGGGTGACCCGCAGGCCACCGACGCCGACCTGTGGGCGATGCTCGAACGCGTGCGCCTTGGTGAGTGGGCGCGCGCCGTGGGTGGCCTGCAGGGGTGGGTGGGCGAAAATGGCGCCACCTTGTCCGCCGGACAGGCGCGCAGGCTGGCGCTTGCCCGCGCCCTGCTGCGCGGCGCACCGCTGCTGGTGCTGGACGAACCGACCGAAGGGTTGGATGTGGACACTGCGCACGCGCTGCTCAATGACCTGCCCGGTCTGCTCGACGGGCGCAGCCTGCTGATGATCACCCACGACGCTCTGCCCACCGGCGTGGTGGACCGTGTCTACCGGCTGCAGCAGGGCCGCCTGCAGGACATCACGGCGCAAGCAGGCTGACAGCGCCATCGCGTCCTGTGGTCAGTGCCTGACAGTCTGCTGGGGCAATCCGACAGCGACAGCCAGTCGTCCCTGATGGCGCATGCAACTACGTCTGCGAGCATGGAATCGTGACATCGGGTGCTGCATCTGCATCCGACCCGCTGTTTCCAACGCAGAGGAGCCATCATGTCCAGTCCACGCGCGCGCGCCTGCCACGTACTCCTGCTGGCTTTGGCGCTTCCGGCCACCACCGTTGCGGCCGCCTTCGCACCGCAGTTCCGCGATGTCGAAAAGCCGCTGCACACGGTCATCGGGCGCTTCGATGCCCGCGACCAGGTGGAGGTCAAGTTCCGCAGCGATGACACGCTGCAGCGCTCTGCAGGAGGCTGGCACGCTGCGCGCGCCGGGGCACTGCCGGCGCTGGACCGCCTGCTGGTCGACGGCGGTCCGGTGCTTGCGATGCAGCCGCTGTTTGACGTGGATCTGGTGCGCGCGCTCGCTGCGGCCGACCAGCCCGCACTGCACCAGTGGTATCGCCTGCAGCTGCGCGAGGGCGCTGACATCAGCGGCGTGGTCGATGCACTCAACGCCATGGACGCCGTCGAGCTGGCGTATCCGGCGCCGTTGCCCGTGGACCCGGGTGCAGGCAGCAGCAGCGGCGGGCTGCCGGCCTTGCCTGCGGCATGGACGATGGCTACACCGACGTTCGAAGCCCGCCAGATTCCCGCATTGCCCGCGGCGCAGGGAGGAATCGACGCTGCGTACGCGCGGACCGTGCCCGGTGGCGACGGTCGCGGCATCCGTGTGGTGGATGTGGAGTTCGGCTGGAACTGGCGGCACGAGGATCTGACCAAGCTGCGCGTACCGGGCACGTGGATACCGCAGGGCGGCGGGATGGTCGAGCAGTTCCAGGATCACGGCACCGCGGTCATGGGGCAGATGATCGGCGACAACAACGGCATCGGCGTGCGCGGGCTGGTGGACGGCGCGACGCCGCACTATGTCAATGTGGTTGGCCGTCAGTCGGGCTTCAACCCGGCCAATGCGATCCTGCTGGCTGCCGGCAGGCTCTCTGCCGGGGATGTCATCCTGATGGAGATACAGGTCGGTGGTCCCAACGGCTGCAGCGGCTACGTGCCGGGTGAGTGGGTGGGGTCGGTGTATGACGCGGTGGCGTCGGCGGTACGGCGTGGCATCCACGTGGTGCAGGCTGCGGGCAATGGCAACATGAATCTCGACAATGCGCGCTGCTTCGGCCGCAGCTTCCCGCGCGGTCTGCCGGACTCGGGTGCGATCATGGTCGGCGCCGGTGCTCATTGGCCCAGCCGCTGGTGCGGTACCCGCCAGCAGCCGCGTTCGCGACTGGGTTTCTCAACCTATGGTCGCCGGGTGAACGTGCAGGGCGTGGGCAGCTGCGTGACCACCACCGGCTATGGCGACATCTGGCGCGCCACCAATGCGACCTATACCGGCACCTTCAGCGGCACGTCCAGCTCATCGCCGATCGTGGCCAGCGCGGTGATCGCGCTTTCCGGCATCGCCAAGGCGCGGGGCATCACGCTCACCCCAGCGAGGATGCGTCAGCTGTTGATCGAGACCGGCTCGGCCCAGGTCGGTGCCAATGGACATATCGGTCCCTTGCCCAATCTTCGCGCGGCAGTGGGCCAGCTGCAGGCCACCGCTTTGGCTGCACAGCCGTAACCAGGCACTCATCCGGCGAGCGCGAACTGCCGGATCAACAGCAGCACGCAGGCCACATTGGCAATGACGCACAGAAGGAACACCCACTGGAAATCCGCCTTGCGATGTTTGTGCCGCAGGGCGGCCTGGGCCAGCAGGGCGCCGGGCCAGCCGCCGGCCAGTGCCAGCAGCTGCAGGCTGCGCTCGGGCGTGCGCCAGCGCTGCGTTCGTGCAGCGCGCTTGTCGTGCCAGTACAGCAGGAACGTGACCGCGCTGCACACTGCGTACCAGGCCAGCAGCCAGCCCGGCAGGCCGCCACCGGCCCAGGCGCCCAGCAGCGCGCCGCAGCCGGCCAGGCCGAACAGCAGACGCCTCGAGGCGCTGTCGTGGACTACTGCCCGCGTTGGCTGAGCCCTGCGGGTAGCACGGGTGGGGCGACGGCTCACAGAGCGGCGAGGAAATTCGACACAGCCGGTCCGAAGCGCTGGAAATCGACCAGGAAGGCGTCGTGGCCCTGGGGCGAGTCCAAGCCGATGAACGCGGCCTCGGCGCCGCCGGCACGCAGGCCATCGGTGATCTGCTGCTGTTGCTGCACCGGGAACAGGATGTCGGTATTGGCGCCGATGGCCAGTGCCTTTTCAACCTTGATCCTGGACAGGCCGGCGAGCACGTCGCCGTCGGCATACTCGGCCAGGTCGAACCAGTCCATCGAACGGCTCAGGTAGAGATAGCAGTTGGGATCGAAGAAACGCACGAAGCGGCGCGCATGACCTTCCAGGTAACTCTCGACCTGGAACTCCAGGCCGAACGGGTCATCGTCCACCTGGTCCGAGTCCAACCGGACGCGGCCAAAGCGTCCGTCCCATTCCAGGGCCGAACGATAGGTGATCACCCCCAGCTTGCGCGCCATGCGCATGCCTGATTCGGGGTAGTGCGCGTCATCGTAGGCACCGCCGTTCCATTGCGGGTCCAGCCGGATGGCTTCGCGCTGCAGCGAACGGATGGCGATGGAGAACGGCAGCGCCTGCGCACTGCCGGAAATGTTGATATGGCTGCGGGCAATGCCCGGTTCCAGCATCAGCAGCGCCAGGGCCGTCATGCCGCCCATGGAGTTGCCCAGCACGCAGGCCAACCGCGCGATGCCCAGCGCACGGACGACCTCAATCGCCGCGCGTGCGCCGTCTTCGACGGACAGCTCGGGAAACGTCAAACGGTAGGGTTCACCCGTGGCCGGGTTGATCGAGGCCGGCCCGGTCGAACCTTTGCAGCTGCCCAGCGAATTGACGCAGATCACAAACCAGCGGTCGGTATCGACCGGTCTGCCGGGGCCGACCATCGCCTCCCACCAGCCCGGTGCGGGATTGTCCGCGTTGGAAGCGGCATGCGCATCGGGCGAAAGGCCGGTGACGATGAGCACGGCATTGTCGGCCTGTGTGTTGAGCTGGCCCCAGGTCTCATAGGCGACGCGGCCGCCATGCAGGGCGCCGCCGCGTTTGAACGAAAAGGGCGAAGGCAGCGGATGAAAGCGGCTGCCGGGCGGAATGAATTCGGTCATGCGCTCATTCTAGCGGCGGTTCCCGTGCAGCAGGCGAGACGACGTTTTCCGCCAACGTGCAGGCACTGCCGGCAGCTCAGCGCAGTGTCAGTTCGATGATCTGCCGATGGGGAAGTCCGACGGCGATCGCCTCGCTCTCATGATCATGGGCACGGCGGTTGGCGTCGCCCTCGCGGGAGAGTCGGGCCAGCACTTTCACGCGGGTCTGCGACGACAGGGGGGCAGCAGGCATCGGGCTGTCGGCATCGCTGAGCGTGATCAGTCCGCCAGCCCTGGCCTCGGCGACGGTGAGGCGGCGCACTGCCACCGGCATCGGTGAGCCATCGGACGCACGCGCCAGTACGAACACGCGCGCCTGATCCGGCAGCTGCAGTCCACTGGGAAGCCTCACGCGCACCGTCAGCAACGCTGTGCCCGTGGGCGCGGCGCCCTGGTCCGCCTCGCGCGCGCGCTCGATCTGTACCTGCAGCGCCTGCGCTGCGTCGGGCTGCAGCCGTGGCAGCAGCTCGCTCCACACCTGTACGGCCTCGGCATTGCGGCCGCGCTGGCGCAAGGCGATACCGAGCAGCCAGCCGGCGCGCTCGGCGCTGGGCTCGCGTTGCCGCGCCTGCTCCAGCCACGCCAGTGCGGTGTCGTCAAACCGCCTGTCGGGGGCGGCCTGCGCGCGCGCCTGGGCCGCCTCCACCAGCAGTAGAGGCTCGTCGGGCGACAATGCCACAGCGCGGTCGAAGGCCGCTGACGCCTGCGCGGGTTGCCCCAGCTCGGTCAGTGCGCGGCCCAGCAGCATCCATCCTTCCGGCTGGGCCGGGTCACGCTGCAGCGAGCGCTGCAATGCCTGTACGCCGCGCTGCAGGTCGGCGGTGGGATCGCTGCGCTGCTGCGCCGTGTCGGGCTGGCCGACCAGCAGATACAGGCAGCTGCTGGCGATGGCCAGGCTCAGGCAGCCGGCGATGAAGCCGCTGCGGCTTTGCCGACGCAGCGGCCATAAGACCACGGCGGCCAACGCGGCGCCGGCCAGTGCCGCCATGATCGGCAGGCCGGTCATCGCGGCGAATCCCCGTCCACGGTTTGATCGTCAATGGGCTCAAGGCCGTGACTGCGTCGCCGTACCTGCCAGCCCAGCACCAGTGCACCCGCTGCCAGGAACACGACGGGCCCGCCCCAGAGCAGCCACGTCGAGGGTTGCAGCGGGGGCTGGTACAGGACGAACTCGCCATAGCGCTGCACCAGGAACTGCTTGATCCAGTCGTCATCGTGACCCTGCTGGATCAGGTGCAGGACTTCGCGGCGCAGGTCCTGGGCGATCTGTGCGTTGGAATCGGCCAGCGACTGGTTCTGGCATTGCACGCAGCGCAGCTGCGCGGCCAGCGCGTGGAAGCGCGCTTCCTCGGCTGGGCTGGCAAAAACCAGCGGGCGCGCATCGTGCAGCGGCTGGCCCGGCGCCGCCGATACCTCGCCTGCTATGAGCCACAGCGCGAGCAGTGCGGCGCTGGCGATGCGCCGAACCCGCGGCGGTTCAGCGCGTGGTGGAGGCATGGCCGGCCGCATCGCCCTGGGTCGTCTCCAGTTTCTCCAACGCGGGAAGCAGCTGCTGGTCGATCACCTGCTGGGTCATCGCGCCGCTGTATTTCCAGCGAACCACGCCGCTGCCATCGACCAGGAAGGTCTCCGGCGCCGCGGTCACCCCCCAGTCGATGGCAGTGCGGCCTTCGACATCGCTCAGCACCACCATGAAGGGATTGCCGAGCTGCTCCAGCCAGCGCAGCGCATCGGCCGGATCGTCCTTCCAGTTGTAGCCGATCACCGGCAGGCGCTTGCTTTCGGCAAAGCGGGTCAGCACCGGGTGCTCAAGCCGGCAGGCTGCGCACCAGCTGCCCCATACGTTCAGAAGATAGGGCGCGCCACGCAGCTCCTGGCTGCGCACCACCATGTCCGGGTCATGCAGCACCGGCAGGCTGAACGCCGGTGCGGGCTTGCCGATCAGTGCCGAGGGCAGCACATCGCGCTGCGGGTCACCGCTTTTCATCACCCCGTACAGCATCAGGCCGAGCAGGCCGAAGAAGAACAGCACACCGATGACGATGGCCACCGGCGGCAGCGGACGGGAAGAGCGGGGCGAAGAGGGTTCAGGCACGGCGGGACTCCAGGGAACGGCGGAAGCGGCGGTCGGCAGCGGTGATGAACCCACCCAGCGCCATCAACAGGGCGCCAAGCCAGATCCAGCGCACGAACGGCTTGATGTGCACACGCACCGCCCATGCATTGTTGCCCAGTGCCTCGCCCAATGCCACGTAGACATCGCCACGCAGGCGTGCATCGATGCCTGCTTCGGTCATCACCTGTCCGCCGCTGGCGTACTGGCGTTTTTCCGGATGCAGCAGGGCGATCGGTTGATCATCGCGGAACACCCGCAGATACCCACGATCGGCGCTGTAGTTCGGGCCTTGGCGGTGATCGACACCTTCAAAACGAATCTCGTGCCGGCCGATCACCACGCTGCTGCCCGGGGTGAGGGCCACCTCGCGCTGCACGTTCAGCGCTTCCACCAGCAGTGCGCCGACCAGGAACACCGCCACACCTGCATGGCCGACCAGCATGCCGACGGTCTCGGCATTGAGCCGGCCGTTGCCGCGCAGGCGCTGCCAGGCAAAGCGCGCCGTGCCCAGCGCGACCCAGACCGCACCGGCAATGCCAAGACCCACTTTCCAGCCGTTCTGCGGTGCCTGCCACCACGCCAGCAGGCCCAGCGCGGCGGCCAGCGCGGCCCATGGCGCGAGCATGGCCACCGCGCGGCGGGGCTGGTCGCGCTGCCACTTGAGCAGCGGGCCGAACGGCAGCAGCAGAACCAGCGGCATCATCAACAGCAGGAACAGGCTGCCGAAGTAGGGCGGGCCGACTGACAGCTTGCCCAGACCGAGCGCATCGGCCAGCAGCGGGTACAGCGTGCCCAGCAGCACCATCGCGCAGGCACTGGCCAGCAGCAGATTGTTGGCCAGCAGGAAAGTCTCGCGCGAGACCAGCACGAAACCACGGCGCGGGTCGCTGGCCTGCGCGTCCATGCGCCCGGCGCGCAGCACATAGAGCAGCAGCGCCGCGCCGATCAATACCGCCAGGAAGATGAGGATGAACATGCCGCGCGATGGATCGGCGGCGAACGCATGCACGCTGGTCAGCACGCCCGAACGCACCAGGAAGGCGCCGAGCAGGGACAACGCAAACGCCGCGATGGCCAGCAGCAGGGTCCAGTTGGCGAAGCTGCCGCGTTTTTCGGTGACCGCCTGCGAGTGGATCAGGGCCGCACCGGCCAGCCACGGCATGAAGCTGGCATTCTCCACCGGGTCCCAGAACCACCAGCCGCCCCAGCCCAGCTCGTAGTACGCCCACCAGCTGCCCAGCGCGATGCCGAGGGTCAAAAAACCCCAGGCGACATTGCTCCACGGCCGCGTCCAGCGTACCCAGCGGCTGTCCACCTGGCCCTCCAGCAGCGCTGCCACGGCGAACGCGAACGGCACGGCGAAGCCGACGTAGCCCAGGTACAGCATCGGCGGATGAATGATCAGTCCCGGGTCCTGCAGCAGTGGGTTGAGGTCGCGGCCTTCCAGCGGCGCCGGCAGCAGGCGGGCGAACGGATTGGAGGTGAACAGCATGAAGGCCAGAAAACCGCTGCTGACCAGCCCCATCACCGCCAGCACGCGGGCACGGACGCTGGCAGGCAGGGCGCCGCTGGCCAGGGCCAGCGCGCCGCCCCAGCCGGCGAGTACCAGCGCCCACAGCAGCAGCGAACCCTCGTGGGCCCCCCATACCGCTGACCAGCGGTAGACCATCGGCAGCAGCGTGTTGGCGTTCTGTGCCACGTAGGCGACCGAGAAATCGAGCCGGATGAAGGCGAGGGTGAGCACGCCGAACGCCCCCACGACCAGCGCGAGCTGGGCCAGCGCTGCTGGCCGTGCCACCTGCATCCAGCTGTCGATCCCGCGCTGCGCGCCGAGCAGTGGCAGCACCGCCTGCAGCAGGGCCGCCAGCAGCGCGCAGCACAGCAGAATCTGTCCCAGTTCGGGCAGCACTCAGTTGGCCCCCGGTGCCGGAACCGGCACATCGTGTTTGACGTGCGCCTTGCCCATTTTTTCGGCCACTTCGCGTGGCATGTAGGTTTCGTCGTGCTTGGCCAGTACTTCCTCGGCCACGAACTGATCCCCCTGTCGGCGGCCGGTGACCACCACCGCCTGGCCTTCGCGGAACAGGTCAGGCAGCAGCTGGTTGCTGAGCACGGTCATCTGCGCATCACCGTCGGTCACCACGAAGCGCGCCTTGAGCGAACCCGGCTCACGCTGCAGCGAGCCACTGGCGACCATGCCGCCCAGACGGAAGCGCTCGGCATGGCCGGCATCGCCACGCAGCACCTCGGCCGGTGTGTACAGATAGGCCACGTTGCGCTGCAGGGCCAGCGCCACGAGCGCGGTGGCCAGCGCCGAGGCGGCCAGCAGCAGCAGCACCCACAGCAGGCGGCGGCGACGCTGCGGGTTCATCGGCTCAGCTCGCTGGTGGCCCGGGTCAGTGTGGCCGCCCGGCGCGCCTCAAGCCGCTGCTGCTGCAGCAGCGCCACGCGCCGGGCCGCGCGCAGGCGCAGCGCGGAGCCGGCCGCATCCACCAGCAGCACCGCGATGAAGACCGCATAGGCGGCGACCACATAACCGAGATAGCTCATGGCTGCTCCTGCAGGTGGCGACGTACCCAGTCCTTGCCGGCTTCACGCTGCAGGTTGTCGGCACGTGCCTTGGCCAGCAGGGAACCAAAGAACCAGAGTTTGGTGGCCAGTACCATCAGCCACAACGGCAGCTGCATGCTGGCATCGAGCGTGGTCGGCCCGAACAGGCGGATGCTCTGGCCCTGGTGCAGGCTGTCCCACCAGTCCACCGAATAGCGGATCACCGGCAGCAGGGCCAGCCCGACGATGGACAGCAGGCCAGCCGCGCGTGCGGCGTTGCGCCGGTCTTCGATCGCCGCGTAGAGGCCGATGATGCCTACGTACAGGAACAGCAGGATCAGCTCGCTGGTCAGTCGCGGATCCCAGTCCCACCACGTGCCCCACATTGGTCGGCCCCAGATGCTGCCGGTGAGCAGGGTGATCAGGGTGAAGCCCGCCCCGAGCGGCGCGCAGGCCATGGCCAGGATCTCGCACAGTTTGATCCGCCAGACCAGTGCGATGGCCGAATACAGCGCCATCAGCGCGAACACGAACAGGCTCATCCATGCACTGGGCACGTGCACGAACAGAATGCGGAAACTGTCGCCCTGCTGGTAGTCGGCCGGTACCACCAGCAGTGCCTGCCAGAGCCCGAGCGCCAGCACGGGCAACGCGGAAAGATGCAGCACCCAGGACCAGCGGCGGGCGAAACGGTCGAACGTGGGGGGCGAGCCGAGTTGGTGGAACCAGCGGACGATCGGTTGCATGAGGGTGGCGGCTATCCCGTGGTGGCGGTGTGGCTCGAAACCGGGCGCATCGAGCCGTGAGGCTGTCAGCTGAGCGAAATACGGATGGCCGCGGCGGTGGCCAGCGGTGCCAGCACCAGCGCCAGAACCAGCCCGGCGCCCAGCATCAGCAGCGCGCCCAGCGGGTCCTGTCCGCGTGCCGCCGCAGCCACGCTGCCGGCGCCGAACACCAGCACCGGCACGTACAGCGGCAGCGACAGCAGCGCCACGAGGATACCAGAGCGTCGCAGGCCCACCGTCAGGGCGGCGACCACGCCGCCGAGCAGGCTCAGCAGCGGTGTCCCCAGCAGCAACGATGCCAGCACCATCGGCAGCTGGTCATGTGGCAGATGCAGCATTTCGGCCAGCAGCGGCGTCACCACGATCAGCGGCAGCGCGGTGGTCGCCCAGTGCAGGGCGACGCGCACCAGCACCAGCCAGGCCAGCGGTACCGGCGCCAGCAGCCATTGTTCCAGTGAGCCGTCATCGGCGTCGGCGCGGAACAAGGCATCCTGCGCCAGCTGCCCGGCCAGCAGCACCGCCAGCCACAGCACGGCCACCGCGTCGGCGGCCAGTCGCTCTGGTTCGCGGCCCAGTGCCAGGGCGAACAGCACCACCACCAGCAGCGCGAACAGCACTGGCTGCAACGCGTCGCCGCGTCGCCGCCACAGCAGGCGCAGGTCGCGGGCGAGCAGGGCGCGGCCGGTCTGCCACAGGCCGGGTTCGGTGCCGGGCGCGATCACGCGGCCACCTGCAGCTGCAGTTCGCGGGTGCGCACGGGTGGGGCGGCATAGGCACCGTGGGTGGTCACCAGGGCGGCGCCGCCGCTGCGCAGGTGAGCCGAGATCATCCGGTTGACCAGGGTGATGCCTTCCAGATCGAGGTTGGCATAAGGCTCGTCGAGCAGCCACAGCGGTGCCGGCGACAGCCACAGGCGCGCCAGCGCCAGGCGCCGTTTCTGCCCTGCCGACAGCTGGCGGACCAGTGTGTTTTCATGTCCGGCCAGGCCGACCACGGCCAGTGCGTTGCCCGGCATCTGGCGCGCGCGGCGGCCATGCAGGCCGCACAGGAAATGCAGGTTCTCCAGCGTGTCCAGGTCGGCCTTCAGGCCCGGCAGGTGGCCCAGGTAGGCGACGTAGCGGGCACGCTCGGCGGCGGTCGCCGGGCGCCCGTCCAGCTGGAGCTGGCCACGGCCCGGGCGCAGCAGCCCTGCCAGCACGCGCAGCAACGTGGTCTTGCCGGCACCGTTGTCACCGCGCACCAGCAGGGCCTCGCCGGCGTCGACGTGGAAGTCCAGCGGGCCGAACACCGGCTCGTCATTGCGGGAGAAACCAAGGCCGGCAGCGGCCAGCAACGGCGGGGTAGTCAAGGGGGCGCGGATCGTGGTTCGAAGTAGGCGCTGATTGTACCTGCGAACGGCGCGGCTCCTCGCCGGTGCCGGCCGCGGCCTGCGCGTGTGGTAGGTGACGACCGTTGGTCGTCACGCTTCTGCCTCTGCTTCACCGCTTTTTCCGCGTTCTTCTCGAGCCTCCCCGTAACCCACCTCCGCCCGCCACGAGGGGCCCGGCCGTTCGCGGTACACTCCAGGGTCACCCGTTTGCCGCTCCCAGGTCCATGCAACCGCAAACCAAGCTGCCCAAGGTGGGCACCACCATCTTTACCGTGATGTCCCAGCTGGCCGCCGAACACGGCGCCGTCAATCTTGGCCAGGGCTTTCCGGATTTCAGCGCGCCGCAGCGCCTGGTCGATGAAACCGCCAAGGCCATGGCCAGCGGCCTCAACCAGTACCCGCCGATGACCGGGGTGGCCCCGTTGCGCCAGGCCATCGCGCAGAAGTCGCTGGACCTGTACGGCGCGCAGGTCGACCCGGACACCGAGGTCACCGTCACCAGTGGCGCGACCGAAGCGATCTTCAATGCCATTCATGCCGTGGTGCGTGCGGGCGAGGAGGTCATCGTGCTTGATCCGGCCTACGACTGTTACGAGCCGGCCATCGATCTGGCCGGCGCCAGAGCGGTGCACGTGCCGCTGGACCCGAAGACCTTTGCGGTGGACTGGGACCGCGTGCGTGCGGCGATCAGCCCGCGTACCCGGCTGCTGATGGTCAACACCCCGCACAACCCCTCCGGTGCGATGCTGTCCGAAGCGGACATGCAGGCGCTGGCCGACGTGCTGCGTGGCACGCAGATCTACCTGATTTCCGATGAGGTGTACGAGCACATCATCTACGATGGCCGCCGCCATGAGTCGGCGCTGCGCTACCCGGAACTGCGCGAGCGCGCGTTCGTGATTTCCAGCTTTGGCAAGACCTACCACTGCACGGGCTGGAAGATCGGCTATGCCATCGCCCCGCCTGCGCTGAGTGCCGAGTTCCGCAAGGTGCACCAGTACAATACCTTCACCAGCTTTGGTCCGGCCCAGTACGGGTTTGCCGCGATGATCCGCGATGAGCCCCAGCACCACCTGGAGCTGGGCGCGTTCTACCAGGCCAAACGCGATCGCTTCGTGCAGCAGCTGGCCAGCACGCGGCTGACGCCACTGCCGGTACCGGGCGGTTACTTCCAGCTGGTGGATTACTCGGCCATCAGCGACCTGCCGGACCATGAGTTCGTCAAGTGGCTGACGATCGAGAAGGGCGTCACCGCCATTCCACTGTCACCGTTCTACGAAACGGCGCCCGCCGGACAACGGCTGGTCCGGCTGTGCTTTGCCAAGAACGAAGCGACTCTGGATGCGGCCATCGAACGGCTGCGTGCACTGTGAGCAAGGTGACTGACATGCAGGATCTGCGCATCTCGCTGGTGCAGGGCGATACGCGCTGGCACGACCCGTCCGGCAACCGTGACTACTACGCCGACCTGATGGCGCCGCTGGCCGGCAGCACCGACCTGGTGATCCTGCCGGAGACCTTCACCAGTGGCTTCTCCAACGAGGCCATCGCCCAGGCCGAAGACATGGAAGGCGCGACGGTAGCCTGGATGCAGGCCCAGGCCCGTGCGCTGGGCGCGGCGGTGACCGGCAGCGTGCAGCTGCGCGCGGGGCAGGGTGTCTATAACCGGCTGCTGTTTGCCACGCCCGACGGCCGGCTGGAGCACTACGACAAGCGCCATCTGTTCCGCTACGGCGGCGAGCACAAGCGCTATGCGGCCGGCAGCGACCGCCTGACCGTGGAGTGGAAGGGCTGGCGGATCAATCCGCAGATCTGCTACGACCTGCGTTTTCCGGTGTTCTGCCGCAATCAACATGATGTCGAACGTGCCGGTCAGATGGACTTCGACCTGCAGATTTTCGTGGCCAACTGGCCCTCGGCGCGCGCGCATGCGTGGAAGACCTTGCTGCGGGCCCGCGCGATCGAGAACCTGTGCTTCGTCGCGGCAGTCAACCGCGTCGGCGTCGACGGCAACGACCTGCACTATGCCGGCGACAGTGCGGTCATTGATTTCCTCGGACAGGCACAGGTCGAGATCCGCGAGCGCGCGCAGGTGGTGACCACCACCCTGTCGGCGCAGTCGTTGGCCGAGCACCGTGAGCGATTCCCGGCCATGCTGGATGCTGACCGCTTCGAGCTCGCCGCGCAGGACTGAACCGATCCCCGCTGCGTATGCGCACGGCGCTTCCGCAGCGGGGACCGGCACTGCGAGAATCCGGACGTACCCGCTTCCCAAGGTTCGAACCGATGCGCAGGTTGCTTTCCGTGTGTGTTCTGATGCTGGCCGGTGCCGGTCTGGCACCGGCGGCGCAGGCCGCAGGCAACATCAGCTGTGAACTGCGTTATGACCTGTCCGGCTGGTCGTTGATCTACAAGACCGCGTCGGGCAACGGCACGATCAACTGTGACAACGGTGCACGGATTCCCGTGCGGATCAACGTGCGCGGCGGCGGTCTGACGGTGGGCAAGTCGAAGATCGTCGATGGCCGCGGCCAGTTCACTGGCGCCTACACGCTGGACGACCTGTTTGGCACCTACGCTGCCGTGGGTGCACATGCCGGCGCGGTGCGATCCAGCGGCGCGCAGGCCATGACCAAGGGCGATATCTCGCTGGCCCTTGCCGGCACCGGCAAGGGGTGGGACCTCGGCGTGGACGGCGCGGCCTTCACCATCAGCCGACGCTGAGGTGGCGCCGCCCCGGGGCGGCGTGTGGAGAGCCCCTCCTTATCCCTGGATTCCGGTGGGCGCCTAACCAAAAACCCCGGCCGAAGCCGGGGTTTTTTCTGTTTCAGCGATCAGCCGCCGCGCGGGCCGCTGCGGCGCGGGCCACCGGGACCGCGATTGCCGCCCGGACCGCCGGGACCACGGTTACCGCCCGGACCGCCGGGACCACGACCGCCACCGGGACCGCCCGGGCCACGGTTGCCGCCGGGGCCGCGATTGCCACCGGGGCCGCCCGCTGCGCGGTTGCCACCCGGGCGGCCATTGCCGGCCGGACGCGGGGTGCTGCCATACGGGCTGTAACCCGGGTTGGCATGGTCGGAGGGGAAGCTCGGGGCGTTGCCCGGGTGACCGTAGGGGTGCTTGTTGCCGTGGCCCTGCCCACGTGCACCTGCCCCCCCCGGACGTCCCTGGCCGCCACCGGCGCCTGCGCCCGGCGACTTCGGCTTGCCGTAGGGACGGCCCTGGCCACCCGCGCCGGGGCCTCGCGCGCCCGGACCGCGGCTGCCCGGGCCGGCATTGCGGTGGCCGCTCGGACCGGTGCTGACACCGTCGGGCACGTACCAGGTACGGAACGCGGCCGGGTTGCCTTCCGGCAGTGCACGGTCGTTGCGCGGGGCGCGCTGCTTGAACGGCTTCTGCGACTGCTTGGCCGCCGCTTCTCCACTGACCGTCAGGCCGCCCTTGAAGCCGCCGCCCTTGCCACCGCGGCCACGGCCGCGGTCTTCGCGGACGTTGTCGAAGCGGCGCAGCTCGCGGCCTTCATCGGCGGTGCTGTGGCCATTGACGTAGGCGTTGCCGCGGCCACCTTCGCGCACGCGCACGGTGGTCTTGGCCGCACGGCGCTGGCCGATCACCGGCTGCAGGGTCAGGGCGGAGGGGGCGCCTTCTTCCAGCTTCAGCTGGGCGCGCAGGGCATCGACCTGGGCGCTGGGCAGCTCCACGGTCTGGCCACGGGCCAGCTCGCGCGGCAGGCTGACCTTGCCGTAGCGGGTGCGCTTGAGGCGGCTCACCTGGCAGCCCTGCGACTCCCACAGGCGGCGCACTTCGCGGTTGCGGCCTTCCTTGACCACCACGCGGAACCAGTCGTGCGAGTCGGTGCCGCCGATGCGTTCGATCTCGTCGAATTTCGCCGGGCCGTCTTCCAGGGCGACGCCGCGGGCAAGGCGGTCGACGATCGCGTCGGAGACCTTTTCCTCGCCTTCCGGCGCACGCACACGCACCACGTACTCGCGCTCCACCTCGAAGGAGGGGTGCATCATGGCGTTGGCCAGCTCACCGTCGGTGGTGGCCAGCAGCAGGCCGGTGGTATTGATGTCCAGGCGGCCGATGGCGATCCAGCGGGCGCCCTTCAGGGCCGGCAGCGACTCGAACACGGTCGGACGGCCTTCGGGATCTTCGCGGGTGGTCACTTCGCCTTCGGGCTTGTTATAGACCAGCACGCGCGAGGGTTCGCTCAGCGCGGTGGCGACGAAGCCGCGGCCGTCCAGTTCGATGCGGTCGCCGCTCTTGACCGACATGCCGGTACGCGCGACCTCGCCATTGACCTTGACCAGGCCATCGGCGATGCGCTGTTCCAGCGCGCGGCGCGAACCCAGTCCGGCCTGGGCCAGGACCTTGTGCAGGCGCTCTTCAAGCTTGAACTGTTCGGACGTGGCTTCGCGCTTGAGCGAGAGCTTGTTCAACGAAAGCTTGCGGGGGGTGTCACTCATCAACGTTTGCTCCGGCCGGCGTTTGCTTGGCGGCCTCAGGTTCGGAATCGGCTCGGTCAACAGCCACGGTCGTCATCGCGACGGCGTTGTCTTCGCGTTCGTACGTATTCGCCGCGCGCTCGCCCGGCGCGGTAACGGGGTGCCCGGCTTCAGCCTCGGGCGAAGGTGCTTGGTGCTGCGTGTCCGCCGCGGCCGAAGCCTCGGCGGACGGTGTTGGTGCGGTGTCGTTGCCACCGTCTTCTTCATTGGCCGCCTGGCCGGGCAGGGCGGCCGAAGCCGCTGCGGGCTGGCCGTCGTTGCCCAGCGGCAGCTGCGGTTCCAGTTCGCCCAGGTCCTTCAGTTCGGACAGGGGCGGCAGTTCGTCCAGCCGCTTGAGACCAAAATAATCCAGGAAGCCCTTGGTCGTGCCGAACAGGGCCGGCTTGCCGGGGACATCGCGATGACCCACCACGCGGATCCACTCGCGCTCTTCCAGAGCCTGGATGATGTTGCTGCTGACCGCCACGCCACGGACCTGTTCGATCTCGCCGCGGGTAATCGGCTGGCGGTAGGCGATCAGCGCCAGTGTTTCCAGTGTTGCACGGGTGTAACGGGTCTTGCGCTCGGTCCACAGGCGGCTGATCCAGCCGTGCACCTCGCCGGTGACCTGGTAGCGGAAGCCGGAGGCGACCTCGACCAGCTCGACGCCCCGGCCTGCGCAGGCCTGGCCCAGCAGCTCCAGTGCACGCTCGATGCTGCCCGGCGGAGCGGGCTCCTCCTCGGGGAACAGCTCCTTGAGCTGCACCAGGGTCAGCGGCTGGCTGGAGGCCAGCAGTGCTCCTTCGACGATTCGGTTGATCAGCGCTTGATCCATCAGCAATCCGGGCTCATTCGGCTTGGTTGGCGTCGTTGTCATCGAACTCGCTGTTGAACTGCAGCGGTTCGTTGGTATTGCCTGCCGCCAGCGACTTCACATAGATCGGCGCCAGCGGTACTTCCTGCACGATATCCAGCAATTGTTCCTTGGCCAGTTCCAGAACCGCCAGGAAGGTGACCAGCACACCCAGCTTGCCTTCCTCGGCGGTGAACAGCGACTCGAACCGCACGAAACGCCCCTGCTCCAGCTGGCCCAGCACATCACCCATGCGCTGGCGCACGCTCAGGGCCTCGCGCTTGATCGCGTGGCCACTGAACAGCTCGGCGCGCTTGAGTACGTCATGCAGCGCCAGCAGCATTTCCTTCAGGTCCACCGGCGGCGGCAGCTTGATCGCCGCGCGGTCGGGAACGAAGGCATGCACCACCGTGGTGTCGCGGTCCTGCCGCGGCAGGGCGTCGATGTCCTCGGCGGCCTGCTTGAAGCGTTCGTACTCCTGCAGCCGGCGCACCAGCTCGGCACGCGGGTCGGCTTCGTCGCCATCCTCGCTGACCGGCCGCGGCAGCAGCATGCGCGATTTCACCTCGGCCAGGATCGCGGCCATCACCAGGTATTCAGCCGCCAGCTCGAAACGCAGCTCGCGCATCACGGTGATGTACTCCACGTACTGCCGGGTGATCTCGGCCACGGGAATGTCCAGTACATCCAGGTTCTGCCGGCGGATCAGATAAAGCAGCAGATCCAACGGCCCTTCGAACGCATCCAGGATCACTTCCAGCGCATCCGGCGGGATGTACAGGTCCTGCGGAATCTGCAGGACCGGTTGCCCATGCACCACGGCCAGCGGCATTTCATGCTGCTGGGGAGCGGGCGGCCGGATTGACGTGTTCGCGTCGTGCGCGGGTTCGGAAGTCATCAAATGGACATCAGGGGTGCAACAGCCGGGTCGCGGCGCCGGGGCAGCTGGCGGACGTAGCCGACAGACACTCAAGGCGCCATGACACGCCAGCGTCTGGCGCGATTCCACAACTCAAAAAAGCAGGACGCGCCGTGGCGACGGCAGCGACGAAACTACAAGGAGGTCGTCAGCGTGTTCTGGTCGGGGGCAGCGGATCGATCATCGGGGGCTGGCAAGCCACGGTGCCGACGGGATGCTGCGTCCAGTCACGCGCAATGTCGATAGGTTAAGGCTTTGAAGCGCCAGTGTCCAGCGACCGCCAGGCCGCGCCCGCCTGACCTAGAATCTGCACCGCGCCAAGCCCAGGACAGCGAGGAGACAGACATGTGGTACGTGATTGAAGGTTACGACGGCAGGGAGGTGCTGCAGGCCCGCCTGCAGGCGCGCCCGGAGCACCTTGGCCGCTTGCAGGCTTTGCAGGAGCAGGGGCGATTGCTGCTGGCCGGCCCCTGTCCTGCAGTGGACAGCGAGGATCCCGGCCCGGCCGGCTTCAGCGGCAGCGTGGTGATAGCGCAGTTCGATTCGCTGCAGCAGGCGCGCGCCTGGGCCGACGCAGATCCCTACGTGGCCGCCGGTGTCTACGTGAGAACCGAGGTGCGGCCGTTCCGCAAGGTGCTCCCATGACCCGGATCGAACGGATTCGCGCTGCGTTGCAGCAGAAACTGGAACCGTTTGCAGTGGAGATAATCGACGACAGTCACCTGCACGCCGGTCATGCCGGAGCACGCGATGGGCGGGGCCACTACACCGTGCGCGTGGTCGCCAGGTGCTTCGAAGGTCTGCGCCCGTTGGCGCGACATCGCGCGGTATACGCCGCACTTGGCGACATGATGCAGACCGATATCCATGCGTTGGTGATCGAGGCCATGACCCCCGGTGAGGCTGGATGAGGGGGGTGTCCTGGCCTGTCCGTGACGGTCAACCAGTGCCCCATTCGGGCCATCCGGATGGCCACGCTTGGCCACCCAGGACTAACGGAGTGTTTACTTTGGATAATGGAAACGCTTACATTCCGCGCCATGCTGAAAGGCTCAAGCCGTGGAGGGCGGCTTCGTGAACAAGGCAGCCATCACAATCAAAGATGTAGCCCGCGAAGCCAAGGTCTCTGTGGCCACCGTTTCGCGCGCGCTCAACGGTCATGAAAACGTTGCCGAGCCGGTGCGCAAGGCGGTGCTGGAAGTGGCTGCGCGCCTGCGCTATACGCCGCACGCCGCCGCGCGCAGCCTGAGCAGCCGGCGCACCAACACCGTGGGCGTCGTGCTGCCGGACCTTTATGGCGAGTTCTTCTCCGAACTGATGCGCGGCATCGACCAGGTGGCGCGCCAGCGTCGCCAGCATCTGCTGGTCTCCAGCTACCACGGCGACCAGGAACAGCAGGGAGCGGCGCTGCGTGCCATGCGTGGCCGCGTCGACGGTCTGCTTGTGCTCTCGCCCTACGCGGAGAGCCCGGACTTTCTCACCGACAATCTGCCGCAGGCGCTGCCTACGGTGCTGATCAACACCTACCTGCCCGACCAGGATCACCCTGTGTTGAGCATTGATGACCATGCCGGTGCGGTGGCCATGACCCGCCACCTGCTCGAGGCCGGTCATCGCCGTATTGCCTTCATTTCCGGCCCGGACCTCAATTTCGATGCGCGTGAACGCCTGCGGGGTTTCCGCGATGCGTTGGCTGCCTTCGGCGACGCCGCCTGCGGCATCGAGTTGCCCGGTGATTTTGACGAAGCTTCCGGCCATCGCGCCGGTCAGGAGTTGTTGGCAGCCGGCGCGCTGCCAGATGCGGTGTTTGCCGCCAACGACATGATGGCCCTGGGCTGCCTGTATGCGTTCGCGCAGGCGGGTGTGCAGGTGCCTGACGATGTCGCCTTGGCGGGGTTCGACGACATTCCCCTTGCGCGTTTCGTTCACCCCTCGTTGACAACGATGCAGGTCAGCATTGCCGACCTTGGTGACCGGGCAATGACGCGCTTGATGCAGTTGATGGACGGCAAGACCACCGAAGGCGCCGGCGATAAACACACGCTGGTGCCGCGACTGGTCGTTCGTGATTCCAGCCGTCGAGGTTCACGCAGTTCCCGCACCGAGTCGCCAGCCGGCCGTTGAAGCCGGCGGCATTCCAATCGCTACAGCACCACACCTTTAGGGGCCGCCAAGACGGCCGCCACCACCCCCGGAGAGTTTCAAGATGCAGAACAAACCCCGCAACCGCATGCCGGCCCGCCGGCTGCTGACCAGCGCACTGGTCGGCTGCCTGATGGTGGCAGCTGCGCCGAGCTTCGCACAGAGCACCTCGGCCACCATCCGTGGCCAGGTCATGGTCGACTCGGCTGCTGCGCAGCAGGCCCAGGTCACTGCGACCAACACCGCCACCGGCCTGAGCCGCAGCGTCTCCACCAGCAACGGCCAGTATTCGGTTGGCGGCCTGCCGCCGGGCACCTACCGCATCGACGTCACCGCCGACGGCAAGACCTCCTCGCAGATGGTCACCGTGCAGGTGGGCCAGACCGCGACCATGAATCTGGGCGTCGGCGGCGTGGCCGCCAATGCCGCTGCCGGTGATGCCACCGACCTGGGCACCGTCAACGTGGTGGCGCCTGCGGCCGTGGTCGAGACCAAGACCTCGGAGAATGCGACCTACATTTCCAACGTGATGATCGAGCAGCTGCCGCGCTCGACGCGCAACTTCCTGGAAATCGCCGACACCGTGCCGGGCGTCCAGTTCCGTCGCGCCGCCAACGGCAACACCACCATGCGTGCAGGCGCCACCTCGGCCAACGGCACCAACGTCTACATCGATGGCGTCAGCCAGAAGAACTACGTGCTGACCGGCGGCATCAGCGGCCAGGACTCCAGCCGCGGCAATCCGTTCCCGCAGTCGGCCATCGGTGAGTACAAGGTCATCACCTCCAACTACAAGGCCGAGTTCGACCAGCTGAGCAGCGCCGCCGTTGTCGCCCAGACCAAGTCGGGCACCAACGAGTTCAAGGGCAGCTTCTTCTGGGACTACACCAATGACAGCTGGCGCGAACCGGGCCCGCTGGAAGAGCGCGCCGGCAAGCGCGACCAGTTCAAGGAAGAGCAGTACGGCGCCACCTTCAGCGGCCCGATCCTGAAGGATCGCGCGCACTTCTTCGTGGCGTATGAAGCCAAGGAATACGTGACCCCGGGTACCGTCATTCCGGGTTCGATCTACCGCGACCGCGTCTCCGAGCTGCCGGCCGAGGCACAGGCCGCACTGGGTACCTTCCCGCAGCCGTTCAAGGAAGACCTGTACTTCGCCAAGATCGACTGGCAGTTGAACGACAACAACTACTTCGAGCTCAGCGGCAAGTACCGCAACGAAGATGACACCAGCGGCATCGGCGGCACCAATGCGCAGTCGTACCGCAGCATCCGCAACCAGGAGGAAAAGCGCGGCACCCTGCGCTGGCAGTACAGCAATGACCGCCTGATCAACGACATGCAGCTGACCTACGAGTCGGCCTTCTACAACCCGCAGGCGGCCAACGATGGTATCGGCTACGGCCTGCGCTACTACCCGATGATCAACGGCAATCCGCTGTCGGGCACCGCCGAGACCATCCTGAACTACGGTGCCGGTCGTGACTTCCAGCGCAAGGGCCAGGAAGGCTGGGGCATCCAGAACGACCTGACCCTGCAGGACCTGGAGTGGAACGGCTACCACACCGTCAAGATGGGCGTGAAGTTCAAGGATGTTGAACTGAACACCCTGCAGAAGAACCCGCGCAACCCGCAGTACTTCTACAACATCCTGACCAGCGTCGACGTGCCCTACCTGGTGCAGTACGGCCAGGAAGTCAGTGCCGGTGGCGGCAACGCGATCTCCAAGAACAAGCAGTTCGGTTTCTACATCCAGGACGACTGGGAGGTCAACGACAAGCTGACCCTGAACCTGGGTGTGCGTTGGGATTACGAGAAGACCCCGTCGTTCCTCGACTTCGTCACCCGTGACGATGTGGCCACCGCGCTGCGCAACTGGCCCAATCTGCAGAACGCCAACTACAACATCGAGAACTACCTGAGCAACGGCAACAGCCGCAAGGCGTTCAAGGATGCCTGGCAGCCGCGCATGGGCTTCTCGTATGACCTGTTCGCCGATGAGCGTCACGTCATCTACGGTGGCGCTGGCCGTGCGTACGACCGCAACCTGTTCGACTACATCTCGCTGGAACAGCTCAACGGCACGTTCGCCTCCTACAACTACTACTTCAGCTCGGCGGCCAATCCCTGCCGCGGCACCCCGTGCACCGCATGGGACCCGCGCTACCTGGACCCGGCCAACCTGGCCGAGCTGCCTCCGGTGCTTGGTGGCGGTCGTGAGATCTACCTGATCAACAACGACATCAAGACCCCGTACTCGGACCAGTTCAGCCTGGGCATGCGCAACGCCGTGGATATGTGGGGCAGCACCTGGTACACCGACGTGACCCTGTCGCGCGTGGTCAGCAAGGACGGCTTCGCCTTCGTGCGTGGCAACCGACTGGCCGACGGTTCCTACTTCCAGCCGGGCACCATCTGGGGTTCGCCGAATGCCGGTCCGGACGGCTTCAACGCCATCGTGCTGGGGACCAATGGCCTGGAAACGCGCAACAACTCGCTGGCACTGAAGATCGACAAGCCGTACAGCCGTGCTGATGGCTGGGGCGTGACCATCGCCTACACCTTCAGCGACGCCGAGGAGAACCGCAAGTTCGGTGAGCACTACTCGCTCGATTACCCGAACATTTCCGATTACGGCTGGCACGAGGCTGCTGGCGTTCCCAAGCATCGTCTGGTCGCCACCGGCATCTATGACCTGCCGGGCGGCATCACCGCCTCGGGCAAGCTGACCCTGGAATCGCAGCGCGTCTACTACGGCAACAACTGCCTGGCAGGCGAGGGCCAGTGCGTGATCCAGCAGTTCAAGCCGGATCACACCATCGGCTACAAGGACTTCAGCATCGGCCTGAACAAGGAATGGGACACCGGCACGAACCTGAAGTTCAACGTCCGCGCCGACGTGCTCAACGTGTTCAACTGGGTCAACTACGCCGAGTACAGCGCCAACACCGGCACTGCGCTGAACCCGGACACCGCCTACGGCACGCCGACCTACACGCTGTGGGCCCCGATGCGTACCTTCAAGCTCTCCATGGGCCTGAACTGGTAAGCACGTCATCCGCCCCCGCGCTTCGGCGCGGGGGACGGCGCTGACCGAGGCTGGCCGGGGTGTGCTGCCGGCCAGCCTTCTGCACGCGGCAGCCGGACATCGTCCGGCACCGCACCTGGCCACGGTTCGTGGCTTTTCAAGCGCTCGGTCTGTAATCGATTACAGCCTGGGCGCGTTATGCTTGAACCACAGATCGTTCACTGGAGGACCCGCGCCATGCAGGCACGCCATCTACTGACCGCTGCCGTGATGACGCTTGGCGTCGTTGCCTGCAAGCCGGCCGAGCAGGAACCACCCAAGCCCAGGCCGCCGGTGATCCTGGTGGAGGCCGACGTGCCGCCGCGTCCGATGAAACCCGAGCTGCCTCCGCTGTTTGACGACATCGAACGGCGCACCTTCCAGTTCTTCTGGGATACCACCAACGAAATCAATGGCCTGACGCCGGACCGCTATCCGTCGCGTCCGTTTGCCAGCATCGCCTCGGTCGGTTACGCGCTGACCGCCTATCCGATCGGCATCGAGAACGGCTGGGTCAGCCGTACCCAGGCCGTGGACCGCACGCTGACCACGCTGAAGTTCTTCCGTGATGTGGCGATGGGCCCGCAGCGCACCGGCAAGGCCGGGTACAAGGGCTTCTATTACCACTTCCTGGACATGCAGGATGGCCACCGCTACGACAGCTGGGTCGAGCTGTCCTCGGTGGATACCGCACTGCTGATGATGGGGGTGCTGTTTGCCCAGTCGTACTACGACGGCGACGATGCCCGCGAGAAAGAGATCCGCCAGATCGCCGACACCCTCTACAAGCGGGTGGACTGGCCGTGGCTGCAGGAGCGTTCGCCGCTGATCTCGATGGGCTGGTTCCCAGAGAGCGGCATCATCGAACACGACTGGATGGGCTACAACGAGGCGATGATCGTCTACATCCTGGCGCTGGGTTCGCCGACCCATCCGGTCAGCCCCGATGCATGGACCGTCTGGACCCGCACCTATGACAATGACTGGGGCGTCTACCAGGGGCAGGAATACCTGTCCTTCGGCCCGCTGTTTGGCCACCAGTACAGCCACGTCTGGATCGACTTCCGCGATATCCAGGACGCCTACATGCGCGAGCGCGGCAGCACCTACTTCCTCAACAGCCGTTCGGCCGCGCTGGCCCAGCGCGAGTATGCGATCAACAACCCGATGAACTGGAAGGATTACGGCCAGAACGTCTGGGGCCTGACCGCCAGCGACGGCCCGCAGAACACCACGCAGGAATACCGCGGCGAGCAGCGGCAGTTCCGCCATTACTCCTCGCGTGGTGCCGGCCTGCGTGAGAACTTCGACGATGGCACCATCGCACCAACCGCGGCGATCTCCTCGATCGTGTTCGCGCCCGAAGAAGTGATTCCGGCCACCCAGGAGATGCACAAGCGCTTCGGCGACTACATCTATTCCAGCTACGGCTTCCTGGATTCGTTCAACCCCAGCTTCGAGTACGACATCCCGATCAAGACCGGTCGGTTGATTCCGGGCCGTGGCTGGGTGGCCAGCGATTACATCGGCATCGACCAGGGGCCGATCCTGACCATGATCGCCAACTACCGCAATGACTTCGTCTGGGACGTGATGAAGAAGAACCCGCACATCCGCAAGGGTCTTGAGCGCGCCGGGTTCACCGGTGGCTGGCTGACCCCGGAAGGCGAGGCGGTGCCGATGCTGCTGGAGAAAGACGAGAAGGCCGCCGCTGCGCGCGCCGTAGGCCTGGCCGAGTCGCGCGCTGCCGCGGCGCAGGACCAGAAAAACAACAGCAACCGTAATTCGAACCAGGGAAAGTAGCCCAGTGGGTGGATTGACGTACCGTTTCACCCGCTGGCTGCTGCCGCTGGCGGCCGCCGTGGCGCTGGCCGGCTGTGGCAGCAACGAGCAGGACACCACCGTGCGCTTCTGGGCCATGGGCCGCGAAGCCGAGGTCGTGGCCGAGCTGATTCACGAGTTCGAGGCGGAGAACCCCGGCATCAAGGTCGATGTGCAGAACATCCCGTGGACGGCCGCGCACGAGAAGCTGCTGACTGCGTTCGCCGCCGAAGGCCTTCCCGATGTGTGCCAGCTCGGCAATACCTGGATTCCCGAGTTCGCCGAGCTCAACACGCTGACGCCGCTGGAGCCGTTCATCGCGCGCTCCGGTGTCGTCAGGCCGGACGACTATTTCCAGGGCATCTGGGATACCAACGTCGTCCATGGCCAGGTGGTCGGCATTCCGTGGTATGTCGACACCCGGCTGATGTTCTACCGCAAGGACCTGCTGGCCAAGGCCGGCCATGACCACCCGCCGCGTACGTGGGACGAGTGGAACCAGCAGATGGCCGACATCAAGAAGATGCAGGGCCCCAACCGCTATGCGGTGCTGATGCCGATCAACGAGTTCGAGCAGCAGTTGTCGCTGGCGCTGCAGCAGCCCGATCCGCTGCTGCGCGATGACGATACCCGCGGCAACTTCCGCAGCCCGGGGTTCCGTCGCACGCTGGGCTTCTACGCCAACATGTTCGAGCAGGGCTGGGCGCCGCGCATGTCCGAGACCCAGATCTCCAATGTGTGGGACGAGTTCTTCCGCGGCTTCAACGTGTTCTACATCTCCGGCCCCTGGAACATCCGCGAGTTCAAGAAGCTGCAGCCCAAGGCGCTGGAAGGGCAGTGGGGCACCGCGCCGCTGCCGGGGCCTGACGGCCCGGGCGCCGGTATCGCCGGCGGCACCAGTCTGGTGATCTTCCGCAATTCGCAGAAAAAAGAAGCGTCGTGGAAGCTGATCGAGTTCCTCTCGCGCCCGGATATCCAGGTCCGCTTCCACGCCATCATCGGTGACCTGCCGCCGCGCCGCAGTTCCTGGCAGGCGCCCTCGCTGGCCAACGATCCGCTGGCGGCCGCCTTTGGTGACCAGCTCGAGCGGGTCAAGCCGACGCCGAAGGTGCTCGAATGGGAGCGCATTGCGCAGGAGATGCGCATCATCACCGAGAAGGTGGTGCGCGGAGGGCAGGACCAGGATGCGGCGGTGACCGAACTGGATGACCGCGTCGACAAGATACTGGCCAAGCGCCGCTGGATGCACGAGCAGCGTCAGCAGCAGGCCGATGAAACCACCACGGCGCCGTCGGCGCCGGCCTCGCACGGTAGTGCCGCAGCGGTCGAAGGGGGCCTGCCATGAAACGTCATTCGCTGGTCGGCTGGGTGTTTGCCGGCCCCTCGCTTATTGTGCTGGGGGTTTTCTTCGCCCTGCCGGTGCTGTCGGCGCTGGCGCTGAGCGTGACCGATTTCGACCTGTATTCGCTGGCCGACAGTGACAACCTCAGGTTTGTCGGGCTCGGCAACTACATCGATCTGCTGCGCACGCCGATGTTCTGGAAGTCGCTGTGGAACACCACCTATTTCGTGGTGATCGGTGTACCGCTGTCCATCGCCGTGTCGCTGGGGGCGGCCATCCTGCTCAACGCGCCGGTGGCGCGTTTCAAGGCGCTGTTCCGTACCGCGCTGTTCGCCCCGGTGGTCACCACCCTGGTGGCCGTGGCGGTGATCTGGCGTTACCTGTTCCACACCAGCTACGGCCTGGTCAATTACGGGCTGGCGCACATCGGCATCGGGCCGGTCGATTGGCTGGGCGACCCGAACTGGGCCATGCCGACCATCATGCTGTTCGCCGTCTGGAAGAACTTCGGCTACAACATGGTGATCTTCCTGGCCGGGCTGCAGGCCATCCCGCATGACCTGTACGAGGCCGCGCGCATCGATGGTGCCTCACGCTGGAAGCAGTTCCTGCACATCACCCTGCCCATGCTCGGGCCGGTGCTGCTGGTGGTCGGTGTCATCACCGTATCCGGTTACTTCCAGCTGTTCGCCGAGCCGTATGTGATGACCCGTGGTGACCCACTGCAGAGCACCGTGAGCGTGCTGTACTTCATGTTCGAAGAAGGCTTCAAGTGGTGGAACCTCGGCCGTGCATCGGCGGTGGCGTTCCTGTTGTTCCTGATCATCCTCGCCGTGACCACGGTGATGCTGCGCATCGGGCGCAAAAGGCAGATGGTATGAGTCGTGAAATCGGTCAGTCGCGCTGGCACCCCTGGGCCGTCAATGGTGGTCTGGTGCTGCTGGCGCTGGTGAGCCTGGCGCCCCTGCTGTGGATGGTGTCGGTGTCGTTCATGCCAGCCGGTGAGGCCTCGCACTTCCCACCGCCGCTGACGCCGTCGCATGTCACCACGGCCAACTACCATGAGCTGTTCGCGCGCACCGGCATGGCCGGCAACTTCGCCAACAGTCTGCTGGTATCGCTGGGCATCACGCTGGGCTCGCTGCTGCTCAACACCATGGCCGGCTATGCGTTTGCCAAGCTCAACTTCGTCGGCCGCGAGCGCCTGTTCCAGGTGCTGCTGGCGGCGCTGGTGATTCCGGCCCAGGTGGCGATGCTGCCGCTGTTCCTGCTGATGAAGCAGCTGGGGCTGGTCAACAGTTTCGGCGGGGTGATCGTGCCGGCACTGGCCTCGGTATTCGGCATCTTCCTGGTGCGGCAATATGCGCGTTCGATTCCCGACGAGCTGCTCGAAGCAGCCCGCATCGACGGGGCAGGGGAGCTGCGCATCTTCTTCCAGATCGTGCTGCCCATGCTCAAGCCGGTGCTGGTGACGCTGTCCATCTTCACCTTCATGGGCGCCTGGAACGACTTCATGTGGCCGTTGATCGTGCTGACCGACCAGGAGCACTACACCCTGCCGGTGGCGCTGGCCACCCTGTCGCGTGAGCACATCATGGATGTGGAGATGATGATGGCCGGTGCTGTGGTCACGGTGGTGCCGGTCCTGTTGCTTTTCCTGGTGCTGCAGCGCTATTACATCCAGGGTCTGCTGCTGGGGAGTGTCAAAGGGTGAACAGGTCGATCGTCGGTGTGCTCGCGTGGCTCGGCTGCAGTGTGGCAGCCGCGCAGGAACTGCCCGCGCCGCGGGTCATCGACGATTTCGACGATGTTTCGGCTTGGCGTCTTGTGGTTTCCGACCAGGTCAGCGGCTCGGTGCGCCCGGTCAGCGGTTCCGGCGGTGGTCGCGGCCTGTGCCTGGACTACGACTTCCACGACGTGTCCGGTTATGTGGGTATCCGCCGTGCGCTGCAGATCGACTACCCGGAGAACTACCGGTTCGGTTTCCAGCTGCGCGGTGACTCGCCGTCCAACGACCTGCAGTTCAAGCTGCTTGATGCCAGCGGGGACAACGTCTGGTGGGTCAACCGGCCCGGCTATCGCTTCAACAAGGGCTGGACCCCGGTCGAGTACCGCAAGCGCCAGATCGACAAGGCCTGGGGGCCATCACCCGAACGCGAACTCAAGCGCAGCGCGGCGGTGGAGTTCACCATCTACAGCAAGGTCGGCGGGCGCGGCACGGTGTGCTTTGACAAGCTGACGCTGCAGGGACTGCCGCCGCAGGACACCTCACCGTTGCGCCCGGCCGTGCTGGCCGACACTGCGCCTGCGCTGCAGGACCGGATGATCGACGGCAAGCCGGACACCTTCTGGATCAGTGGCGGGGTCAAGCAGCAGACCATCAGCCTGGATCTGGGCAAGCCGCGTGAGCTGGGTGGTGCCGTCATTGATTGGCTGCCCGGGCTGCAGGCCAGCCGCTACACGGTACGCGCCTCGCGCGATGGTCGCGCCTGGACGGCGCTGCGCGAGGTCACCGCCGGAGCGGGCGGGCGCGACTGGCTGGCGCTGCCTGACACCGAGGCACGCTACCTGCGCTTTGATCTGGCCGACGGCCCCAACTGGCGCTACGGCATCCGTGACATCGCGCTCAAACCACTGGAGTTTGCCAGCACGCCCAATGCTTTCCTGGCCGCGGTGGCCGGCGACCTCCCGCGCGGCGCGCTGCCCCGGGCCTTTGTCGGCGAGCAGCCAAGCTGGACCCTGCTGGGCCTTGATGGCGGCAAGGAACAGGCCCTGATCAGCGAGGATGGTGCGTTGGAGCCGGCCAAAGGCGGCTTCAGTGTCGAACCGTTCGTGGTGCTTGATGGCAAGGTGCTGGGCTGGGCCGATGTAACAGCCCGGCAATCCCTGCAGGACGGCTACCTGCCCATCGCCAGTGTCGACTGGACGCATGACACGTTCGCACTGGCGATCACCGGTTTCGTACAGGGTGCGGCCGATCGCGCGCAGCTGATCGGCCGTTATCGCCTGAGCAACCCGGACCGCGTGGCCCACGACTACACGCTGGCCCTGGCGGTGCGGCCGTGGCAGGTCAATCCGCCTACGCAGTTCCTCAATACCACCGGTGGCTTCAGCCGCATCGACAGCATCGAGCTGGACGAGCAGCTGGTGCGCATCAACGGCGAGCCGCGGTTGTACCCGCTGCAGCGGCCGGATGCGCGCTTTGCCACCCCGTTCGACGGCAAGCTCGACGTCACTCATCTTGGCAAGGATGCGCTGCCGCAGACCACCTCGACCAAGGACGGGACGGGGCTGGCGTCGGGCATGCTGCTCTATCGCATCCGGCTGGAGCCCGGTCAGAGCCGTGAGGTCGCGGTGGTGGCCCCCCAGACCGGCAGCTGGAAGGCGCAGGCGCTGGACGTGGCAAAGGCGCAGCAGCAGGTCGCCGCGTCCTGGCGCACCCGCCTGGATGCAGTGCAGCTGCAGTTGCCGGCCGAAGGCCAGCCGTTGGCCGATACGCTGCGCACCGCATTGGCGCACATGCTGATATCGCGGGTGGGCCCGCGCCTGCAACCGGGTACACGCTCCTATGCGCGCAGCTGGATCCGCGACGGTGCGATGATTTCCGAAGGCCTGCTACGCATGGGTCGCAGCGATGCGGTGCGCGATTATGTGCAGTGGTATGCGCCGTATCAGTTCGACAACGGCAAGGTGCCGTGCTGCGTCGACGATCGCGGCAGCGACCCGGTACCGGAAAATGACAGCCATGGCGAGCTGATCCACAACATCGCCGAGTACTGGCGCTACACCGGCGACGAGGCCTTCCTTGAGCAGATGTGGCCACACGTGCTGGGCGCCTACCAGTACATGGAAACGCTGCGTGCCAGCGAGCGCACCGAGGACAACCGCGCACGCAACCCGGCGTTCTACGGCATGATGCCGGCGTCGATCAGCCATGAGGGGTACTCGGCCAAGCCGATGCACTCCTACTGGGACAACTTCTGGGCACTGCGCGGCTACAAGGATGCGGCGATCATCGCCGAGCGGCTGGGCAAGCTCGAGGCGATGGCGATCAGCGCCGCGCGCGATGAGTTCCGTGATGACCTGCAGGCGTCGCTGTTGTCCGCGATGGCCCAGCACCGCATCGACTACCTGCCGGGCTCGGCCGAACTGGGCGATTTCGATGCCACCTCGACCACCATCGCACTGGCGCCGGGCGGCGAGCAGGAACGTCTGCCGCAGCCGCAGTTGAACAACACCTTCGAGCGCTACTGGAAGGAATTCGAACAGCGTCGCGACGGCAAGCGCGAGTGGAAGGACTACACCCCTTACGAGTGGCGCAACGTTGCCGCGTTTGTGCGCCTGGGCTGGCGTGAGCGCGCCTGGGAGGCCAGCGCGTTCTTCTTCAAGGACCGCTCCCCGCAAGCCTGGAACCAATGGGCCGAGGTGGTCTCACGCACGCCGCGCACGCCGTTCTTCGTCGGCGATCTTCCGCACGCATGGGTAGCGTCGGACTTCGTGCGATCGGCGCTGGACATGTTCGCTTACACCCGTGATCTGGATCAGTCGCTGGTCCTGGCCGCCGGTGTGCCCAGCCGCTGGCTGGACGGGCAGGGCATCGCGGTACGCGGGCTGAGCACGCCCCAGGGTCAGCTGGGTTATCGCCTCCAGCGTCAGGACCGGCAGCTGCAGCTGGATATCGACGCCGGTCTGGTGCTGCCGCCCGGTGGCCTGGTGCTGCCGTGGCCGTACCCGGGTGAACCGGGCGCGGCGACCGTCAACGGCGAGGCAGCGCAATGGGAAAATGGCGAGCTGCGCATCCATGTCGTCCCAGCCAGTGTCCTTGTCGACGTACCCGCCGCGCAGCGTCGCAGTGGGCGCCGGGAGCGCTGAGGGATGAAGTGCAGCGCGTTGTGGGTATCGGCCCTGCTGGCGATGGCGTGGTTGCCGTCGGCGCTGCAGGCATCGGCCGCACCGGCGCGGGCGGCTTCGGTCGTAGCGTCCGGGCAGGTACCGGCGCCCACGCTGGACATGGTGACGTTCAACCTGCATCACGACCGCGAGAACTGGCCACAGCGGCGGCGGATCATTCTGGCCGAGCTCAAGCGCCTGCAGCCTGACGCGATCGCGTTGCAGGAAGTGATCGAGAAGCCGCGGGTGCGCAACCAGGCGCAATGGCTGGCCGCCGAACTGGGTTACAGCTATGTCTTTGTATCCACCGATCCGCCCGGTGCGCGCAAGCGCTACGGCAACGCGCTGCTGACCCGCCGCCCGGTGCTGGCGCGCGGTGAGCATCTGCTGCAGCCGCTGACCGATTACCGCACGGTGGCGTACCTGCGCATCGACGTGGAAGGGCGTGCGGTGAATGTCTATGCCACGCACCTCAATGAACGCAGCGATGCGGCGGGGCAGGCGATCCGGCGCAACCAGGTCGAGGACCTGCTGCGTTACATCACCGCCACCGCCTCGGGTGGCCCCGTGGTGATCGCGGGCGATTTCAATGCGCTTGTCGATGCGGGCGACCTCAGTGAGCTGCGCAGCCAGTACGGCGACAGCTACGGCAGCGTGCATGTGAACAACGAACTGGCGACGGTGAGTACGTTGAACAGGCACTACTACCAGGCGCCGTCGCGCATCGACCATGTGTTCTTCCAGCAGGACACCCTGCTGGCGCGCGAAGCGCGGCTGTTGTTCGACCAACCCAGCGACGATGGACGCTGGGCATCGGACCATTACGGCGTGTGGACACGCCTGCAGTTCGCACCGACCCCCTGACCTCATCGCGGTGGCAGCTGACGCAAGCAACGGCAGGAGCCGTTGCTGACGGCGCGTGCGCCGGCCCGAAGGGCGCTGGTCAGGATGACCGTCGCAACGTTGATCGTCACGGCTTCTGCGTGCCGCGCTGCGCGCGGGAGCCAACCGTGGGGTCGGCTCTACCTGGCGATGCTCCCGGTAGGTGACGACCGTTGGTCGTCACGTCCTTTCTGTGCCGCGCTGCGCGCGGGAGCCGACCGTGGGGTCGGCTCTACCTGGCGATGCCCCCGGTAGGTGACGACCGTTGGTCGTCACGCCCTTTCCGTGCCGCGCTGCGCGCGGGAGCCGACCGTGGGGTCGGCTCTACCTGGCGATTGCTGCGGTAGGTGACGACCGTTGGTCGTCACGCTCTTTCTGTGCCGCGCTGCGCTCGGTCGTGCACACACGAAAACGGCGGGGATCCTGCGATCCCCGCCGTTTCCATTCAACACATGCCGGATCAGACGTTCGGCTTGCGCTTTTCCTCGTCTTCTTCAACGACGGTCGCGGCTGCTTCCTCGGTCGGCGAAGCGGCGTCGATGGCATCGAGAATACTGGCCTGCACGGGGACTTCGGTCGCCTTCTCCGTCTCGACTTCAGCCGGGGCGTCGACCGCCTTCGGGGTCTCGACCACAACCGGGGCGTCAACGACCTTCGGGGTCTCGACCACAGCAGGGGCGTCAACGACCTTCGGGGTCTCCACCACGACGGGGGCGTCATCCACCTTCGGCGCTTCAGCGATGGCCGGAGCATCGATCACCTTCGGGGTCTCCACCACGACGGGGGCGTCGGCCACCTTCGGCGCGTCAGCAATCACCGGAGCATCGATCACCTTCGTGGCCTCGGCCACGACCGGGGCATCGTCCATCTTCGGCGTCTGGGGCTCGGTGGGGGCGTCGGCCAAGGTCGGGCTGTCGATCGGTGCGGGGCGCTCGACGGTGGCGGCCGCTTCCGCCACCACGGCGGCGTGCGGCTCGGCCCTGGTACGAACCGGGGCGACCGGTGCCGCGGTTTCGCCTTCGTCATCGAAGTCGAACTCGGGCTGGCTGCGCGCAGGCTTTGCTGCCGCCTGCACCCGATCCTGTGCCGTCTCGCCGGTCGGCGAGGCATCCATGTCGCCGTCGTCAGCGTCATCGCTGCCGTCGTCGTCATGACCCAGCTCGTCGATCCCCCCCGCGTTCTCGGCATTGCCACGGCGACGACGACGACCGCCACGACGGCCGCGACGACGGCGGGCACCGCCTTCTCCATTGGCGCCGGCGTCCGCACCGGCGTCAGTGCTGTCGGCGCCTTCGGCATTGACCTCGGCTGCGGCCACCACGGCATTGTCTTCACCCTTCGCTGCAGCTGCAGGCGCGGCTGCGGCCGCGGGCACCGGAGCGACGGTGGGAGCGGAAGCCTCAGTAACCGGGGCCACTGGCGTGGCGTCCTGCACCACGACAGCGGCAGCAGCCACGACCGGCGCGGTCTCCACCGCCTCAGGGGCGGGGCTGCGCTGCGGCTTCTCATTGGCCACCTTGTCGGCATCCTGTGCGGCACGCGGCTGACGCGGCTGCTTCAGCTTCGGCTGGCCCTGCTCGCCGCGCTGTTCATTGCGCTGCTTGCCTTGGCCCTGCTTCTGTTCCTGCTTCGGTTCGCCCTTGGCTGCGTGCTCCTGCTTCTGGACCTGCTCGTGCTTCTGCCCGTTGCCGTTGGCACCATTCTGCCGACGCTCTTCCTTGCGCTCGCCACGTTCCTTGCGGCCTTGGCCTTGGCCGTTCTGGCCGTTGGCACGGTTGTCGTCGCGGCGTTCCTTGCGGTCCTTGTTGCGGTCCTTGCCGCGCTGCTCGCGGCGACCGCCGTCCTGGCCCTGGCGTGCGGCCGGTGCCGGCGCAGCGGCCGGTGCCGGTTCGCCGCCGAAGATGCGCTTGAGCCAGCCGACCACGCCGCCGCTGGCAGCGGGGGCGACAGCGACCGGAGCCGGCTGCGGGGCGGGTGCCGGCTGCGGCGCCGGCTCGGCGCGCACCGGTGCCGGCGAGGAGTGCTGCACCTGGGTCACCGCCGGCGGCGGAATGTTCAGCTGGCCCTTGGTCAGCGCATGCACCGGCAGCTTGCGCGGGGTGCCACGCTGGTAGCTCGGCTTGCCGCTCTCTTCGCCCAGCTCGTTTTCGCGCAGGCGGGTCACGGTGTAGTGCGGGGTGTGCAGCTGCTCGTCGGCAACGATCACGATCGGCGCCTCGTGGCGCTGTTCGATTTCACGCAGCGCGCTGCGCTTTTCGTTGAGCAGGTAGTTGGCGATCTCCACCGGGGCCTGGACCAGCACCTGCCCGGTGTTCTCCTTCATCGCATGCTCTTCGGCCACGCGGATGATCGACAGCGACAGCGATTCGACGCTGCGCATGCGGCCGTGGCCTTCACAGCGCGGGCAGACCAGCTGGCTCGACTCACCCAGGCTCGGGCGCAGACGCTGGCGACTCATTTCCAGCAGGCCGAAGCGCGAGATGCGGCCGACCTGCACGCGGGCGCGGTCGTACTTGAGCGCGTTGGCCAGGCGGTTTTCCACCTCGCGCTGGTGCTTGTTGGAGGCCATGTCGATGAAATCGATGACCACCAGGCCCCCCAGGTCGCGCAGGCGCAGCTGGCGGGCCACTTCCTCGGCCGCTTCCAGATTGGTCTGGAACGCGGTGTCCTCGATGTCGCTGCCCTTGGTGGCGCGCGAGGAGTTGACGTCGACCGCGGTCAGCGCCTCGGTCTGGTCGACCACGATCGACCCGCCCGACGGCAGGCGCACGTTGCGCTCGTAGGCACCTTCGATCTGCGATTCGATCTGGAAGCGGTTGAACAGCGGGATGTCGTCCTTGTAATGCTTGAGCTTGCGCAGGGTCTGCGGCATCACCTGCTGCATGAACTCGCGGGCGTGCTCGTACATCTCCTCGGTGTCCACCAGGATCTCGCCGATGTCGGCGCGCAGGTAGTCACGCAGGGCGCGCACGATCAGGCGCGAT
>JAAIGF010354337.1_pt1 | contig 42759 bp, 38 predicted proteins | sample 6487441 | NCBI WGS metagenome assembly JAAIGF01 (sample SAMN13974129, study PRJNA590717) | phyllosphere metagenome | biome: pepper field; feature: multiple bacterial spot infested pepper fields; material: pepper leaves; isolation source: leaves from pepper fields | host: Capsicum annuum ...
ATCCATACCGGCCGCCCGGCCGGTACCCGCGCATGGAAGGGCTCGACCACGGTCTGTACGTTGGGTGTGGCGATATCGAACTTGAGATTGCCCAAGGCCTGCACCTGCTCCGGCTGCGCACCCAGCTGCACGAAGCGTTCGGCGTCGGCCTGCGACTGCGCCGCCACGCAGGTCACGGTGCGCAGCGCGCGGCGGATCAGCGCGGCCAGCAGACGGTAGCCGCGCAACGAACGGGCCGACAGCCGTGCATTGAGGATGTAGACCGGAATCTGGCGGCTGCGGCAGCCAAACAGCATGTTCGGCCACAGCTCGGTCTCCAGGATCAACGCCAGACTCGGCTGGAAATGGCCCAGAAAGCGGTTCACGCTGCCCGGCACGTCGTAGGGTAGATAAACGTGGTCCAGCGCCGTACCCCACAGGGCCCGCACGCGTTCGGACCCGGTCGGGGTGATGGTGGTGATGACCCAGCGGATGTCGGGACGCAGCTTGCGCAGGGCGTTGACCAGCGGTGCGGCGGCGTTGACCTCGCCCACCGACACCGCATGCAGCCAGACCCGCGGCTGGGCGCTGGTGTCGGGATAGGAGGCATAGCGCTCGTCCCAGCGCTGGAAGTACTCGCGGACCCGGAAACCGCGCCAGACCAGGTGATACACGGTGAACGGCAGCAGCAGGTAGAGCACGGCCGAGTACAGGCCGCGCAGGATCCACTCGACAGGGTCTTTACGCATGCGGCAAGGATACGGGAGGCACTGCGGAAAGACACGCGGCCTGCGGACGGCGGGATTGCTAGAATGCCGGCATGTCCGATGCTTCCACCGCCGTCCGTCCCTCGCTTGCCGACCCGCGCAACTGGCCGATGTTCGCCGCCATGCTCGGCGCTTTCGCCGTGGCCCGCCTGCCCTGGGGCCTGCAGCGTGCGCTTGGCCGCGGTGTCGGTACCGTGGCCTGGCGGCTGGCCAGCAGCCGTCGCCGCGCCGCCGAAGTCAATCTGCGTCTGTGTTTCCCCGAGAAGGATGAAGCCTGGCGCCAGCGCCTGCTGCGCGACAGCTTCGACGCCCTGGGTGTGGGCATTTTCGAGTTCGCCCGTGCCTGGTGGGGCAGCATCGACGCCATCCGGCCGAAGGTACAGGTCGAAGGGCTTGAGCACCTGCAGCAGATGCAGGCACAGGGCCGCGGCGTGCTGCTGGTATCCGGTCATTTCATGACCCTGGAGATGTGCGGGCGCCTGCTGTGCGACCACGTCGAGCTTTCCGGCATGTACCGCAAGCACCGCAACCCAGTGTACGAGTGGGCGGTGAAGTTCGGCCGCCTGCGGTATGCCAAGGCCATGTATGCCAACGAAGACATCCGCGCCACGGTGCGGCATTTGAAGAAGGGTGGTTTTCTCTGGTACGCACCTGACCAGGACATGCGTGGCAAGGACACCGTGTTTGTCCCGTTCTTCGGCCACACCGCCGCCACCATCACTGCCACCCACCAGCTGGCCCGCATGACCGGCTGTGCGGTGATTCCGTACTTCCACCGCCGTGAGGGCGGTCGCTATTTCCTGAAGATCGGCGCGCCGCTTGAGGACTTCCCCAGCCAGGATGTGGAAGCAGACACCGCGCGGGTGAACGAAGCCATCGAACAGATGGTGCGCGAGGCTCCCGACCAGTACCTGTGGATCCACCGCCGCTTCAAGCGCCAGCCCGGCGGCCGCAGCAACTACTACAGCTGAGCCTTCGCTCCACCCGATGTGGGCAGCGTGCCCAGTCGACATGCCGCCCTGTTGCCGGGTGCTCGCGCAGGCGCCGCTGACGGACCGCGTCCGACCTACGGATCGCGTGCGAGCAGACTGCCAGCGAAGAGCGCCGCCAGCAGCACCGTCACCCCACCCCAGAAGGTCGAATAGAACGCCAGGTGGGTGTTGAACGGGAACACCGTCACCGCCAGCGCCAGCATCGCCGGCCGCGCACGCTCGCGCGCCGTCACCGGTGCATATCGCCACGCCCGCCAGGCCTGCGCTGCGGCTGCCAGCCACAACAGCAGGCCCAGCACGCCCGTCTCGGCGAGAATCTCCAGCACGATCTGATGCGCATGCAGGGCGGGGCCAGGGCCCCACTCGCCCGGCGTATCCGGCTGCGGGTCGCAGCCCGGATACGCTTCGCGGAAGCCGCGCGCACCCACGCCATTGACCGGGTGGTGCTCGATCATGCAGCCGGCCGCCATCCAGATCCGGCCCCGGCCAGACAGTGCCTGGTCGACGCCCGCCCGGTCACCTTTCAAGGCCAGCGCCGTGCGCTGCACGCGCTCGCCCAGCGCTGGCACGGTCAGCGCCAGCGCCACCGCACCGGCCAGCACCGCCGCGCCCAGCAGCAGCATCTGGCGCATGCCCAGCACGCGCCAGCCGCTGTAGGCCACGACCAGCGCGAAGGTCAGCCAGGACGCACGCGAGCCGGCCAGCAGCAGCACCGTGGCCAGCACCAGCACCGCCAGCAGCCACGCCGCGCGGCCGAAGCGCTGCGCCAGCGGCAACAGCAGAAATGGCGACAGGCTGGCCAGCACCTGGCCCAGCTTCAGGTTGCACGGCCCGAGCACACCGCCCAGGCGGCCGACCGCATCCATGTCCTCCGGTGCGCACAGGCCATGGCCGCTGCCGAGCTGCTTGAGCTGGTCCAACGACCAGAACAGCGGGCTGGTGCCAGCTACCGCCTGCACCAGCGCATCCAGCGTCCACACTGTGGTGATGACGGCCAGGCCCTGCAGAGTCAGGCGGCGTCGCCCGGGCTCGCCCACGGCGATGGCCACCAGCCACATGAAAGGCAGATAGCGCAGCCCGGCCGCTGCCTTGCTCCAGGCCGTGCCCGGGTCCACCGCATCGATGACCGAGAAGGCCTGCGGCAGCCAGAAGCCCAGGAACAGGATGCTGGTCAGCGCCCAGGCGGCGGGGGTCAGCAACCGGGGCTGACCACGCAGACGGCGCGCCACCATGCGCGCGGCGGCATACAGCGTGCCCAGCACCAGTACGCCTTCCGCAATCCCTGGCAATGGCCAGAACACCACGAAGGCGAGCACCCACCAGGGTGCCCAGTACCCGGCGCGGTCGTCGGCGCGCGGCAGGGGGGCGTCAGCCGGCGAGGTTGGCATAGAGGCGGAGGGTGTCTCGCTGCATGGCTTGCAGGGTAAAGGGAATCTTCGAGGGAAGCGCGGGCGGCGAGGCCAGCAGGGCCAGCGCGCGTTCACCCAGCGCGCTGGCATCGCCCAGCGGCACTGCACCGGAAGGCTGCAGCTGGCGCAGCAGTTCACCCACGCCACCATGATCCCAGCCCAGCACCGGGCGCCCGACCGACAGCGCCTCCACTACCGTGCGGCCAAAGGCCTCGGGCTTGTCGGAGAGCTGCAGGACCAGGTCGCTGGCCGCGTAGGCCTCGGCGATGCGGGCGGTCGGCGGGCTGATCCGCAGCGCATCGTCAACGCCCATCTGGCGCGCCTGCTGGCGCAGCTCCTGCAGGTACGCCGCGCGGCCGGGTTCATCGGCCCCAAGCATCCACAGCTGGGCCGGTACACCTGCACGGTGGAGGTGGGCGAGCAGGCCCAGCGCATGCACATGGCCTTTCAGCCGGGTGCCGCGCCCGGGCAGCAGCAGCAACGGCGCCGTTACCTGGCCGAGCCACGGAAATGCCTGCGCCAGCGCGTGTCTCGGCCGTCGGTCGGTGCGTCCCACTCGCGGGAACTGTGCAGTGTCCACGCCGCGCGGAATCACCTGCAGCCGCTCCTCGGGGACGGTCGGATAATGGCGGCGCACAAACCCGCGAACGGTCTCGGATACACAGATCACCCGTTCGCCGCTGGTCATCACCGCGCTGTAGCGGCCCGGCGAATTGAGGCCGTGCACGGTGGTAACCCAATGCGGGCGCTGCGCGGCGGGCATCGCGCGCACCGCATGCAGCCCCAGCCAGGCCGGCAGTCGCGAGCGGGCGTGGACGATGTCTGCGCCGATCTCGACGAACAGGCGCCGCAGCGTGGGCAGGTGGCGCAGGGTCAGCAGCGATTTGCGGCCGATGTCCAGCGTCAGGTGTTCAGCGCCGCTGGCCAGCAGCGGCTCGACCAGCCGTCCGCCGGCCGACACCACCAGCGCACGATGGCCTGCGGCGACCAGCGCCGCGGCGATCTCAAGGGTGGAGCGCTCGACCCCGCCGGAGTGCAGCGCCGGCAGCAACTGCACCACGGTCAATCGGCGCATCGGCAGATGCCCGCTCAGTCGGCCAGCACGAACACGGCGCCGCAGTAGGCGCACCTGGCCTCGCCGTTGGGCTCGTCCTCGATCGGCAGGTAGACCCGCGGGTGCGAGTTCCACAGCGCCATTTCCGGGGTCGGGCAGCTCAGCGGCAGGTCGCGGCGGTGCACGGTGTAGCGCTTCTCGGCGTTGGCGGGCGCGGTGGCGATGTGGCTCATGGCGGTGTCGAGGAAGGAATTGCGAGAACCGCGATTCTAGCACCTGTGGGCGGGTGCGGCCCGGGGGGGGCGAACGGCAGAGCCCCTCGCGGCTGGCGGAAGCATGTTCCCGGCTGGGCCGGTCGGACTGAGCGCGTGGGGGACGCCGCAAGCCCCACCCGCCCGGCCTCGCACATCCTCACCGTTGCCAGCCGCGAGGGGCTGCGCCGTTGGCGGCGGCAAAAAAAACGCGCCCCGAAGGGCGCGCTCGTAACACTGGAACCGCGAGGAAGACTTACGCCTTCTTCTCGGCTTCCAGCTGCTTGCGGATCTGCGCATCCACCGCCGCAATCGCGGTCATGTTCAACACCCGACGCGCGGTGGCGCTGGTGGTGAGGATGTGCGCCGGCTTGTTCACGCCCATCAGGATCGGACCGATCGCCACGCCATCAGTAAACACGCGCACCAGGTTGTAGGCGATATTGGCCGCTTCCAGGTTCGGCAGCACGAACAGGTTGGCACGGCCCTGCAGGGTCGAGCCCGGCAGCAGCTTCTGCCGCAGCGCTTCGTCCCATGCGGTGTCACCCTGCATCTCGCCGTCCACGTTCAGACGCGGGTTGCGCTTGAGCAGCATCTCGCGGACCTGGCGCATCTTCACCGCGTCCCTGGAGTCGTGGCTGCCAAAGTTGGAGTGCGACAGCAACGCCACCTTCGGCTCGATGCCGAACAGCTTCATGCGGTAGGCCGCCTGCAGCGTGGCCTCGGTGATCTGCTCGGCGGTGGGATCTTCCTGCACGTGCGTATCAACGAAGAAAAACACGCCCTGCTGGTTGATCACACCGGTCATCGCCGAGGTGGAGGTGACCTTCGATTCCAGCGGCAGCACGCTGCGCACATAGCCCAGCTTCTTGTGGAAGCGGCCGACAATGCCGGTCAGCAGCGCATCGGCTTCACCGCGCGCCACCATCACCGCGGCGATCAGGGTCGGGCGCGAGCGCATCAGGTTCTTGGCGGCGGCCACGGTGACGCCGCGGCGACCGGTCAGCGCGTGGTAATACTGCCAGTACTCGTTGAAGCGCGGATCATCGTTGATGTTGGTGACTTCGATGTTTTCGCCGATCTTCAGACGCAGGCCCAGCCGCTCGATGCGTGCTTCGATGACGTCCGGGCGGCCGATCAGGATCGGGTGCGCCAGGCCTTCGTCGACCACGTTCTGCACCGCCTGCAGCACCACTTCCTCCTCGCCTTCGGCGTACACCACGCGCTGCTTGTCGGTGCGCGCGCGGTCGTAGACCGGCTTCATCATCAGGCTGGTGCGGTAGACGAACTGCGAGAGCTTCTGCCGGTAGGCGTCCATGTCGGCGATCGGGCGCGCGGCAACCCCCGAATCCATCGCGGCCTGGGCCACGGCGGCCGACAGCTCCACCAGCAGGCGACGGTCGAACGGACGCGGAATCAGATACTCACGGCCAAAGCTCGGGGTGTCACCGCCGTAGGCCGAGCCCATGTCGGTGGCGGCGCGGCGCGCCAGTGCGGCAATCGCGCGCACGCAGGCGATCTTCATTTCCTCGTTGATCGCGGTGGCGCCGACGTCCAGCGCGCCGCGGAACAGGTAGGGGAAGCAAAGTACGTTGTTGACCTGGTTCGGATAGTCCGAACGGCCGGTGCCGATGATCGCGTCCGGACGCACCGCACGCACCTGCTCGGGCATGATTTCCGGGGTCGGGTTGGCCAGCGCGAAGATCACCGGGTCCGGCGCCATCGTCTTGACCATGTCCGCGCTCAGGATGCCCGGTGCCGACAGGCCCAGGAAGATGTCCGCGCCCTCGACGATCTCGGCCAGCGTGCGCTTGTCGGTATCACGCGCGTAGCGCTGTTTTTCCACGTCCAGGTCGGTGCGCCCGGTATGGATGACGCCCTCGCGGTCGAAGGCCAGGATGTTCTCCGGCTTCAGGCCCAGCTGCACCAGCATGTTGACGCAGGAAATGCCCGCCGCGCCCATGCCGGTGGTGGCCAGCCTGACCTCTTCGATCTTCTTGCCGGTGATGGCCATGGCATTGAGCACGGCGGCACCGACGATGATCGCGGTGCCGTGCTGGTCGTCATGGAACACCGGAATCTTCATCCGCTCGCGCAGCTTGCGCTCGACGATGAAGCACTCCGGCGCCTTGATGTCTTCCAGGTTGATGCCGCCGAAGGTCGGCTCCAGCGAGGCGATGATGTCCACCAGCTTGTCCGGGTCGAGCTCGTCCACCTCGATGTCGAACACATCGATGCCGGCGAACTTCTGGAACAGCACGCCCTTGCCTTCCATCACCGGCTTGCCGGCCAGCGGGCCGATGTTGCCCAACCCCAGCACGGCGGTGCCGTTGGAGATGACCGCAACCAGATTGCCGCGCGCGGTGAGCTCGCTGGCCTGCTGCGGGTCTGCCTTGATCGCCTCGCAGGCGTAGGCAACGCCGGGAGAATAGGCCAACGACAGATCACGCTGGGTCAGCATCGGCTTGGTCGCGGCGACGCGGATCTTGCCCGGCGGCGACATGCGGTGGTAATCGAGGGCGGCCTGTTTGAAATCTTCGTTGGACATCGACTGGGACACATGAATGGGCGAGAGGGACAGGGGATCATACCCCCGTTGAGCGGTGAGGACCTGTCGCGCGGCTGTCGCTGGCGTGCTGCAGGCGCACAATCCCGTGGCGTATGTGGCCTGCTGCCATGAGCAGGGCGGCGCACTGCAGCGCCATGCAACGAGGTCCTTGGAACTGACTGCGGGGCGGGTCATTGCTGACCAGCCCCGCAGATGAAGCGTGTTGGACTCAGACGTTGCCGGACTGTGCTGCAACGACCACCGGGGCTGCCGGCACCGCATCGACCGGGGGCGGCAGCTCGCTTTCGCGGCCATCCAGCGCCAGCTGCAGGCGTTCGCTGTCCAGTGCACCTTCCCAGCGCGACACCACCACGGTGGCCACGGCGTTGCCGATGAAGTTGGTCAGCGAGCGGCATTCACTCATGAAGCGGTCCACGCCGAGGATCAGTGCCATGCCGGCCACCGGCACCTCCGGCACCACCGCCAGGGTGGCCGCCAGGGTGATGAAGCCGGCACCGGTGACACCGGCGGCGCCCTTGGAGCTCAGCATCGCCACCAGCAGCAGGGCGATCTGGTGGCCCAGGGTCAGCTCGGTATTGGTGGCCTGGGCGATGAACAGCGCCGCCAGGGTCATGTAGATGTTGGTGCCATCCAGATTGAACGAATAGCCGGTGGGCACGACCAGGCCGACCACCGACTTGCTGCAGCCGGCACGCTCCATCTTCTCCATCAGCGAGGGCAGCGCCGACTCGGAGGACGAGGTACCCAGCACCAGCAGCAGCTCGGCCTTCAGATACCGGGCCAGCTTGAACACCGAGAAGCCGCAGAAGCGCGACACCGCACCGAGGATCACGGCCACGAACAGGAACGCGGTGAGGTAGAACGAACCGACCAGCCAGGCCAGATTGACCAGCGAGCCGACGCCATACTTGCCGATGGTGAAGGCGATCGCACCGAAGGCACCGATCGGGGCGGCCTTCATCAGGATGTGCACGAGCTTGAACACCGGGGCGACCAGCGCCTCCAGGAAGCTCACCACCGGCCGTCCCTTCTCACCCACCATGGCCAGCGAGACGCCAAACAGCACGGCCACGAACAGCACCTGCAGGATGTTGCCGTCGACAAAGGCACTGACCAGCGTCTTGGGAATGATGTCCATCAGGAACCCGACCAGGGTCAGGTCATGGGACTTCTGGACGTAGCTGTTGACCGCGGTCTGGTCGAGCTCGGCCGGGTTGATGTTCATGCCCGCGCCGGGCTGCACGACATGGGCCACCACCATGCCCACCACCAGTGCCAGCGTGGAGAAGAACAGGAAGTACACCATGGCCTTGACGAACACGCGGCCCACGGTGCGCAGCTGGGTCATGCCAGCGATGCCGGTGACGATGGTCAGGAAGATGACCGGCGCGATGATCATCTTCACCAGATTGATGAAGGCATCTCCCAGCGGTTTCATCTTTTCGCCGGCCAAGGGGTCGTAATGACCCAGCAGGGCGCCCAGAATGATGGCGACGATGACCTGGAAATACAGCTGCCGGTAGAACGGCAATGGGGCGGCAGGAACCTTGGGCGCGGCAGGAACGTGCATGGGCGGACTCCGGAAGGGGCGGATGACGCCAACTGCGCAACTGCACACGCGGTCCGGCATCGGATGGCGCCTTTGTACGCCCGCTCAGCGTCCGTGCAGATAACCTATTGGTACTAACGCGCCGGTTCAGCAAAGCCGCTGCAAATACACTGGGCCCGCCACATCGCCCCGTGCCCGGCTCTGCCGGTACCATGTGCACCCCGGCGTCGCCTTCAGCTCGTGCTCTGGCGACCGATATAACGAATCCATGACGTCAGCCCCAGGCCTCGAGCGGCTCCGTGCCGCGGTCGGCTGACCTTTCCCCCGGCAATCAAACGTGAAGAGACTGCATTCCATGCGCATCACCCCCACCCTGCTCGCCCTGGGCCTCGCCGCTACCCCGCTGCTGGCCTCGGCCGCCGACTGGGACAACTGGCCGACCAAGGCGACCTTCGCCAACGGCACCGAACTGGCTGCCACCGGCAACATCGCCTATGACTGGAACAACTTCTCCGATGGCATCGCCAACGCCGACGCCGTGCGCCGCAAGGAGTTCGGCGCCACGCTGAAGAAAAAGGGCGTGTACGACGCCATGGTGTACTACGACTTCCAGTCCGAGACCTGGCTGGACGTCTTCCTGCGTCTGGAAAGCAAGGCCCTGTTCGGTACCGACATCGGCCGCTTCCGCTTCGGCTACATCAAGACCCCGGTGGGCCTGGACAGCGTGACCAGCTCGCGCGCGGGCAGCCTGATGGAAGTGGCGCTGCCGGTGCAGGCCATCTACGCCGGCCGTCGTACCGGCGTGGAGTGGTCGATGGAGCGCCCGGCCTACCTGCTGCAGGCCGGTGCGTACGGCGGCAAGGACCTGCACGGCGACAACCCGGGCACCATGCAGGCGCTGCGTGCGGTGTGGACCCCGGTGAAGGCCGAAGCCAATGTCGTCCACCTCGGCCTGGCGCTGTCGCAGGAAAATCCGCGTGGCTGGCGCGATGGCCGCGATGTGCACCATGAAGCGACCGCGCGCCTGCGTGCACGCCCCGAAGCCGGCCTGACCGACCTGCGTTTCGTCGATTCCGGTGCGCTCACCACCGCAGACAAGATCAACCGTGTCGGCCTGGAAGGCGTATGGATCCGCGGCCCGTTCTCGGTGCAGGCCGAAGCCCTGCAGGCGACGATCAAGCGCGATGGCAAGCCGGATTTCACCGGTGAAGGCCAGTACGCGATGGCCAGCTGGGTCGTCACCGGCGAGTCGCGTGGCTATGCCGGCGGTACGGTTTCCAACGTCAAGCCGGCCCGCGACTTCGGCGCGGTGGAACTGCTGGCGCGCTACAGCCGCCTGGACCTGGACGATGCCGATGTGCTCGGCGGCCGCCAGCATGACTGGACGCTGGGCGCCAACTGGTACCTGGGCAGCCACCTCAAGCTGCAGGCCAACTACGTGAAGGTCGATGCCAGCCGTCGCGGGATCAAGCGCGACCCGGAAATCTTCGAAGTCCGCGCCCAGGTCCATTTCTGATCGGCCCGTCCGCGTCGGCCGTGGCAGTGGCACGGCCGATCGCACCCGGTGAGCGTCGCCGCGCCGCACGCCCACCCGGCCTGCCCCGGCGCTGCAGCTGAGGGCTGTGCATGTATCGTCTGGGACGCTACCGCAAGCTGTTGCTGACCCTGCTGGTGATGCTGGGCGGCACGGTGCTGTGCGCGGTGGTGGCCGGCCACCTTGCGGGACGGCGCGCCATGGCCGCCGAGAGCCAGCAGGTGCAGCGTCAGCTGCGCCTGTACGCGCAGGGACTGCAGCAGCGTATCGACCGCTTCGGCACCCTGCCGCAGGTGCTGGCGCTGGATCCGGACCTGATCCATGCCCTGCGCGAGCCCCCCGATGCCGCTGGCCGCCAGCGCCTCAATCTCAAGCTGCAGCGTGCCAACGAGGTCACCCGCACCTCCACGCTCACCCTGGTGGCGCGCAACGGTGTCGCCGTGGCCGCCAGCAACTGGAACGAGCCGACCACCAACGTCGGCGAGGACTACAGCTACCGGCCGTATTACCTGGAGGGCATGGCGACCGGCCATGGCCGCTTCTATGGCATCGGCATGACCACCGGCGTGCCCGGTTATTTCCTGTCGCACGCACTGGAGGACCAGGACGGTAGGCGGCTCGGTATTGTGGTGATCAAGATCGAGCTTTCGGCACTGGAACAGGAATGGCTGGCCAGTCCGGACCTGGTGATGGCCAGCGACAGCCACGACGTGGTGTTCCTGGCCAATGCCAGCAACTGGCGCTATCGCCTGCTGCGCCCGCTGGGGGCGGCCGAACGCGAGGAGCTGCGGGCCAGCCGCCAGTTCGGCACCCGGCAGCTGCGTCCTCTGCAGTCCCATACCGAGCAGGTGCTGGACGACGGTGGCCGGTTGGTCCGCATGCTCGATCCTGCTTCGCCAGCGACGCTGCTCTGGCAGACCCAGGCCCTGCCCGAAGAAGGTTGGCACCTGCATCTGCTGCACGATGCGCAGGGTACCGTGGCGGTCGCCCGCAGCACCGCCATCGGCGCCGGCGCGGCATGGCTGGCACTGTGCCTGCTGGTGCTGCTGGTCCAGCAGCGGCGACGCCTGTCGCAGCATCGCCAGCGCAGCCGGCGTGAGCTGGAGTCACTGCTCAAGCAGCATGCGCAGGAGCTGCGTACCGCGCAGGACGGGCTCATGCAGGCCGCGCAGGAGGCCGACCATGGACTGAGCCGCAGTCTGGAACATCTGCCGCAGGGCGTGGTCATCATTGATGCGCAGCAGCGCCTGGTGGCCTGGAACTCGCGCTATGTCGAGCTGTTCCGCTTCCCGCCCGGTCTGGTGACGGTGGGTACGCCGATCGAGGAACTGTTCCGCTTCAACGCTCGCCGGGGCCTGCTCGGGCCGGGCCCGATAGAGGAGGCCATCGAGCGTCGCCTCAACCATCTGCGCAGCGGCCGGCCGCATATGCGTGAGAGCGAGAAAGACGACGGCACGGTGCTGGAAATACGTGGCAATCCGCTGCCCGATGGTGGGTTTGTGACCAGCTATGCCGACATCACCAGTTACAAGAATGCCGCGCGCGAGCTGCGATCGCTGGCGGACGCGCTGGAGCATCGCGTCGCTGAACGCACGCGCGACCTTGATGCCGCGCGCAACGAGGCTGAGCAGGCCAACCGCTACAAGACCCGCTTCGTCGCCTCGGCCGTGCACGATCTGCTGCAGCCACTCAATGCCGCGCGCATGTTCGTGTCGGTCCTGCGCGGCAAGCTGGTGGACCCCGGCCAGCAGGAGACCAGCGACCATATCGATGCGGCGCTGGCGGCACAGGATGCGATCCTGGTCAGCCTGCTGGACATCTCACGGCTGGAATCGGGCAGCCTGCCGACACGCGTAAGGGCCTTTTCGCTGGCACCGCTGCTGGAGACGCTGGCACGCGAGTTCGGCATCGACGCGCAGGCACGCGGGCTGGTCATGCGCTGGGTGCCGACCACTGCGATCATCCGCAGTGACGAAGCCCTGCTGCGCCGGATCCTGCAGAACTTCCTCTCCAACGCCCTGCGCTACACCGAGCGCGGACGCGTGCTGATGGGCTGCCGCCGACGTGGCGACATGCTCTGGATCCAGGTGCACGACCAGGGCCCAGGCATCCCCGAAAGCCTGCACCGGGAGATCTTCGAGGAGTTCCGGCGGCTGCACGACGGCCAGGAGCGTGGCGCCGGACTGGGGCTGGCCATCGTCGAACGTATCGGCCGCCTGTTGGGCCACCGCATCGCGGTTCATTCCACGCTGGGCAAAGGCAGTGTTTTCGAGGTGGGCGTTCCGTTGGCCGCAGCCGCTGATCCGGTCGCGCCGCCTGCGGCGACGGAGCAGCCGCATGACGGCGCCGACGGGAATCCGCTGCAGGGACGGAACGTCTGGGTCATTGACGATGATGCGCACGTCATTGCCGCCAGCCGTGCCCTGCTTGAACGCTGGCGATGCCATGTGTCGCTGGCGGACGGACCTGCTGCCGCGCTGGACGCCGCGGTGGCCGGCCAGGCCCCGGAACTGCTGCTGCTGGATGTGCGGATGGGCGACCATGACGGCCCCACCCTTTACGAGCGCCTGGCCGGGCAATGGCAGAGCCGGCCGCCGGTGATCCTGGTGACCGCCGAGCGGGACGATGCGCTGCGCGCCCGTGCTGCCGAACACGGCTGGGGCTTTCTTTCCAAACCGGTGCGGCCGCCAGCACTGCGCGCCCTGATGAGTCAGCTGCTGCTGCGCCACCGGCGATGAGCACCACGACCGCGCCGACATCGTCGACCTGCCTGCAAGGCCCTTGGTAGGTGACGACCGTTGGTCGTCACGCTTCAGCGGCGCAGCCGTGCCTGCGTGTGCAGAGCAGAGCCGGAGCTGCCGGGCAGAGCCCGGCACTACGCGCTGTCGGCAGCCGCGCCTTGGTAGGTGACGACCGTTGGTCGTCACGCTTCAGCGGCGCAGCCGTGCCGTCGGGACGTACGGCGAGCGCTCGAGCAGAGGCGTGACGACCAACGGTCGTCACCTACCGAGGCCAGCGCAACGCAACAGTGCAGGCTGCGCCGCCCCACAGGGCTACCAGCGGTAGGCTGCGCTGAGTGCAAGGGCATCGGCGATGTAGCCTCGCTCACCCGCTTGATTCCAGGACCGGCCGAGCGCGGCGCGCAGCGTCCAGTGTTCGCCGACAGGCTGGGCGCGCAGCAACGTCGCTGAGCGCAGACGTCCGTTGCGGGGTCCGATCACGCCGTCGTCCTCTGCCAGCGAATTACCTGCGGTCAACCACAGCGAGCTTGAACCGGTGCCGCCTGCATCGCGCCACAGCAGCACCATCCTGGTCGCGTGGCTGGTCCCTGCGCGCACGCCACGCTGCCAGTTCCGCAGATGACGCAAGCGGGTTTCCCAGCGGGTACCGCGCAGACGTGCTTCACCATGAACTGCCGAGCTGACCACGCCGTTGCGATGCCGGGACTGGCTGACGCCTACCCTCCCCTCGTGCGCGCCGCCGACCCGGAACGACAGTGTCTGCTCCAGCACCCAGACCGGGAACACGGGGCTGTTGCCACCCCATTGCATACGACTGTGCGACGTCAGACGGTCACTCCAACGTTGCTGCCAGCCAGATTCAAGTCGGCTGCCCGCTGCATGGCCAGCTGACGAGCGCCGTTCACCGCGCGCGATGCCCAGCCGCCAGCCGCCCTGGGGGCGCGTGCCGAGCACATCGATACCCGTGACATGGCGCTCGCCCAAACCGTCACCGTAACCGGTCCAGCCGCCGTGCATCAGCACGGTAGACCCGGCCGCATTGGCGGCGGCAAACGGCAACAGCGCGGACAGAAGAAGATAACGGTACATGTGCCTTCCCCATCAATAGGTATCGAGGTCCTGCCTGAGCTGGTAGCGCCCGGCAGGCAGATTGCGCACCACGGTGATGCGCGGACCCAGCGTCGTACGCGGTGCCACGCATCGTCCCGGCAGGACGATGCACTGGATGCCCAGTGACGAACCGGCGCCGATCAGGCAACCGAGCTTCTCCATGCCCGTATCCAGCCAGTCATCGCCATGTCGGACCGTGATGGTCTGCCTGTCCAGGCGATGGTTGCTGGTGCGCACCTGTGCGCCGAGATAGACATCAGGCTCAAGCACGCTGTCGGCGACATAACATTGCGGCCCCACGCTGACCCGCTCTTCAAGCCAGGCATGCTTCACTTCAACGGCAAAGCCGATCCGGCAGCCCGGGCCGATCAGGGTGTACGGCCTGATCAGTGCGTTGTTGCCGATCAGACAGTCATCACCGATTACCACCGGACCTTCGATACGGGCGCCCGGACAGACGCGGCAGCGTGCACCGATGCGTACCGCGCCCTCAATGACAGCGTCCCGCGCCACGTCTGCTGTGGGATCGATGGCCGCGACGGTGTCTGCAAGCCATGTATCCAGTGCCGCTACGTCATTCCACCACATGGCGATACCTCGTTGGTTTGTCACGTTTGGGTTCGCGGCCGGTCAACAGGCCTGCCATGCCATGGGTTGCCCAGATTGCGTAGGCCAGGGCCACATAGATGACCGCCAGCCACGAGAAGAACACCAGTCGCCAACGTCGGTGACGCCAGCCGCTGTAGAGGCCGAGCAGGCTGACCAACGCGATCCACAGCAGCGGGAACATCACCAGCAGAATGCCGTGCGGGCCTTCGTGCTTGATGACGGACTGCAGGCCGAGGTAACCCCACGCCGCCATGCCCAGCACCACCACCCACACCATCGGCAACATGCTGAAGAAGCCGAACCGGCTGAACAGCAGGCGCCAATGCAGTCGGGTGCAGACGGCATAGCCCACGATCCAGCGACGCCAGCGACGCCACTCCTCGCGTACCGTGGTGCACTCCTGCGGATACACCACGCACTGGTGCGCCTGCCGGATGCGGTACCCGTTGGCCACCAGCGTCCAGGTCAGATCAAGATCCTCGACCTTGGTCCGGTCGGAAAAGCCGAAACGGCGCAGCACGTCCGTGCGGAACATGCCGCAGGCACCGGAGATGATGAAGGGTGCCCCGCCAAGCAGCTGCTGCAGTCCACGCTTGAGGGTGATCATCGGCAGCTTCACGCTGGCGCGGATCTGGGGCAGCAGGCCGCCGTTGCGCAGGTCGGAGGACGGAATGCCGCCCACCGCATCCGCACCGCGCTCGATCTCGGCCAGCAGGTAGCCCAGGTCATCTCCGTCAGGCTTCACCCAGGTATCCGCGTCGGTGAGGAAAACCTGGTCGGCGGTGCAGTACTGCAATCCGTTCATGAGTGCGCCGCCCTTGCCGGTGTTCTCCTGCCGGATGGCGAGCAGACGCCCCTCCGACTGCCGGGCCACCAGGTCCATCACGGCCGGGGTGTCATCGGTGGAGCCGTCATCGACGCAGATGACGCGGGCGATATAGGGATTGGCCAGCAGGTTGCGCAGCGACTGTTCAAGGCAGGGGCCTTCGTTGTAGGCCGGCACGATCGCATCGACGACACCCCGCCGGCGACTGGGCGGGCGTCGGCCGCGCCAGTAGAACAGGGCCGCTGCCAGCAGAACCACCGCCAGCCATATGAGCTCTTTCATAGCACCACCTTGTAGGGCATGAAGCCCTCGCAGGGCCCAAGACCGATCTGTCCGCCACGGAACTCCAGGCGGCAGCGGACCTGCTCGGGACACATGTAGTCGCGGTGCGCCTGGCTGTGGTGCAGGCTCAACGCGGCGACCTTGGCGTCAACGAACGCGTCGACGGACTCGAACACCACCGGCGCGAAGTCCGGCCACGAACTGGGCGCTTCGTAGCTCAGCACCTGCGGCACGCGGCGGCAGGCGATGATGGAGGCCTGGAACACCGCACGGTGATCCTGATGGCGGTCGCGCTCGAACATGGTGTAGACGCGGTCCGGACGCAGGACATCACACTGCGCCTGGATCGCCGCGGTCACCCTGCTCTGGTGCGAATCGAGGCAGGTGTCCGGCAGATGTTCCTGCACGATGTCGGTGATGCCCAACAGCCTCAGCGCGCTTGCGGTCTCATCGCAACGCCCATGTCCTGGCCGGGTGCCGGCGTCACCCGCAGTGAGTATCAGGGCCCGCACATGCACGCCCTGGCTGACCAGCTTGGCCAGCGTTGCTCCACATCCCAGTTCGATGTCATCAGGGTGTGCCCCGATGGCAAGTACGCGTTTTACAGGCATGAGAGATCATCCACGGCGAAGGGGTGTCCGGCCGCCTGTACCGCATGGCTGCCGCTCCGGTGGTTGATAATCTCGGCGAACCCGACTTTCGACGTCAGCGGGAAAGTGCTGACGTCACGGTCAGCAACCGCCGCAGCCTGACCGCTTCACCCCAGTTCGCGATCGATGTCGCCTTCTGGCTCCAGTGCCTTGACCAGCACGGCTGCCTGGGTACGACTGTGGCATTCGAGCTTTTTGAGGATGGCCGTGACGTGCACCTTTACGGTGTTCTCGGCCAAACCCAGCGTGTATGCGATCTGCTTGTTGAGCAGGCCGTCGGCCAGGCACAGCAGCACCCGGAACTGCTGCGGCGTCAGCTGCGCCAGCCGGCTGGCCAGCAGCGCATCGGCTTCCGAGCGCTCGGCGGCCATCGCCGGAAACCACAGGCCACCATCAAGCACTGCCGCCAATGCGCTGCCGATGGTCTCCAGCGGAGCGGATTTGGGAATGAAGCCAGCTGCGCCGAACTGCTGTGCACGCCGTATCACCCGCGGATGGTCGTTGGAGGAAAGGATCACCACCGGCACGTCGGGGTGCGCGCCGCGCACATGCAGCAATGCCGAAAAGCCGTGCGCGCCGGGCATGGTCAGGTCGAGCAGCACCAGGTCAAGGTCGGCATCGGCATCCAGTGCCTGCTCAAGGGCTTCGGCGCTGGCCACTTCGCGCACGCGCACCTGCGGCAGGCTCTCGCGCAGCGAGTGCACCACCGCTGCGCGCAGCAGCGGATGATCATCGGCAACCAGCAGGTTCAGTTCGCTCATGGCGCAATTCTGCCATGGTGTCTGCCGCACTTTGCATGTTTGTTCATTGCCGGCCCCCCCCCCGATGCCGTGTGCTGCCGGTACCACCCGCCGCATCGTCCACCATGACCGCTGGCATCGCCCTGCTGCTGCTGTTGGCCACCACCACGCTGCTGGCCAGTGGCCGCGTGTTGCCGATGGTGGTATTCGCGGTGTTGCCACCGTTGGCCGCCCTGCTGCTGGGCACCGGCCCAGAGCAGCTCGGCGTTGCCGTGCAGGCGGGCCTGGCCCGCACGGCCCCGGTCGCCACCCTGTTTCTGTGCGCGGTCTGCTTTGCCGGGCTGATGCGTGAGCGCGGTGTGTTCCAGCCGCTGATGACGCTGGCGCTGCGGGCGAGCGGTACGCAGCCGGTGCGCGTCTGTCTGGTCAGCGCGGTGCTGGGCCTGCTGGCCCACCTCGACGGTGCCGGGCCGACCACGTTCCTGCTCGCCCTTCCCGTGCTGCTGCCGGTCTACGACGCGCTGCGGATGCGGCGCAGTACGCTGCTGATGCTGCTTGCAGCGGCGGGCGGGTTGTTCAACCTGCTGCCCTGGGGCGGTCCGCTCGGACGCGCTGCGGCGGTCACCGGGACCGACGTGGCCACGCTCTGGCGTACGCTGCTGCCGGTCCAACTGCTCGGCATTGCGCTGTTGCTTGCGATGGCCGCGTTGGCCGGTGTGGTGGAGTCGCGCAGGCGTGGCGTGCTGCTGCAGCCGCCGCCCTCCGTCAGGATCGCGTCCGCGTGTGCGGGACCCAGGTGCTACCCACGGGCCGAGGCGATCCTCTGCCTGCTTACCCTTGCCCTGCTCCTCGGCACGACGATGCCTGCCTGGCTGATCTTCATGCTGGCCCTTGCCGTGGCCCTGCAGTTGGGCAGACCCACTCTGGACGAGCAGCGGCGGCAACTGGCCCGACAGGCCCCGGCAGCGGTCGAGCTGGCGTTGGTGGTGCTCAGCGCCGGCGTGCTGCTCGGCGTGCTTGAGGGTACCGGCATGATCAAAGCACTGGCCGACGCGGCCAACGGGACGCTGCCTGCGGCACTGCTGCGGCATCAGCACCTGCTGCTCGCGCTGCTGGCCACGCCTGCGCACCTGCTGGTCAGCACCGATGCCTGGTACTTCGCGCTGCTGCCGCTGGTGCTGCAATCAACCGCCACGCACGGGGTGGAGGCGAGCAGTGTGGTCAATGCGCTGACGCTGTCCAATACGCTCGGCGGCTACGTCGGCCCCTATTCCACGGCGGTCTGGCTGGCGCTGGGCATGAGTGGCATCAGCTTTGCCGACTACCTGCGCCGTGTGCTGCCGTGGATCTGGGCCTACACCCTGCTGATGCTCGGCATCGGCTATCTGCTGGGGCTGTACTGATCCTGCGCCGGGGCCGCCTCGCCCGTCGGCATCACGCTGCGTTTCCAGGCATCGAGAAACTGGCGGCGTTTGAGTCCATCGAGGTAGACCAGCAGGCCAGGACCCAGCTGGATCGGCCGGCGACTGCGGCCGGGACCGTGATCGCGCGCGCTTCCATCGCTGATGATCGGCAGCAGCCGCGCCTCACGCGCCAGCACCCCTTGTCCGCGTGGTGACAGCAGATAGTCGAGGAAGCGTCGGGCCTGCTGCGGGTGGGGACTGGTGCGCGGAATCACTGCCGTGCGCAGCATCACCAGCGTGTAGTCCTGGGGCTCGACGATGCCCAAGGGTGCGCCCGCGTCGATGCGCGCCTGGGCATAGGAGCCCAGTACGTTGTAGACCAGCGACAGCTGGCCGCTGCTGACCTTGTCCAGCAGCACACCGGTACGCTCCTCGCGCACCACGTTGTTGGTGCCCAGCGCCCCCAGCAGCGCGCCTGCCATGCTGCCGCGCTGGGCATCCTGGGTGGCCAGCAGATAGCCGACGCTGCTGCGCTCTATGTCATAGGTGCCAACCTTGCCCTTCAGAGGCGCGCCGGGCGCCTGCAGCAGGTCCAGCAGCTCCCGCCGCGTGCGCGGCACGCGGGCCGCTGGCAGCGCGCGCGTGTTGTAGACGATGGCCACCGGCTCATAGCTGATCCCGAACGCCTCGTTGCGCCAGCGTGCCCACTGCGGCAGTGCTGCCGTCTGCGGTGACTGATGGGCCAATGCGTGGCCGTCGTTGACCAGCTTCGTCTGCAGGTCCATGCCGCTGGAAATCAACAGGTCCGGTGACGTGGCCGCGTTTCTGTCCAGCAGATAGCGCGCGTGCAGGTCCTGGGTGATGATGTCCTCATAGATCACCTCCACACCCGGGTTGGACCGCTGGTAGTCATCGATGACCACGGCGAACACCTCGATGTCGGTGGTGCCATGGATGCGCAGCTGCGCGGTGGCCGTGCCCTTGGCTGGAAACCGCTGCACATCGCCCGGGTTGGCCCACGCGCCCGGCGCCAGCAGCAGCATCACCAGCAGGCATACACGATGCATCATGCAGGCTTCTCCGGCAGGGTGATGGTGGCCACCAGGCCACCTCCGTGGCGGTTGGCCAGGTCGATCCGGCCGCCATGCGCTTCCACCACGCGCTTGACAATGGCAAGCCCCAGCCCGGCGCCACCGGAGGGCGCGTGCTCACCGCGTGCGAAGCGCTCGAACACGCGTGCTGCATCAGCTGCGGCGATGCCGGGTCCGTGATCGACGACGGTCAGCACCGCGTGGCCCTCCCGAAGGGTGAGCGCGACCTGCAGAGGCCCCTCGCCGCCATGCTTGAGCGCGTTGTCCAGCAGGTTCTTGATCGCTTCGCGCAGCAGCAGGGCATCGCCGTGTAGATGGATCGGCTCGTCGGTCAAGCTCAGCTGCACCTGCGGTGCCGGACCCGCCTGGGGAAGCGCTTCATGCAGCGCCTGGCGCACGGTCTCGGCCAGATCGACCTGTGCGAATCGCTGCAGGTTGGAACGGTGGGTGACGCTGGCATCGCTGAGCAGCTGGTTCAACAGGCGGCTCATGTGCGTCGCGTTGCGCTCGATCGACCGCAGGCTGCGCCGCATGTCCTGCGGGTCCTCATCGTCCATCGCGAGCTGGGCCTGTGCGCGAAGCGCCGCGAGCGGCGTGCGCATCTGATGCGCTGCCTCGGCCATGAACGCGCGCAGGGTCTCATTGCTGCTGGACAGCCGTGCCATGAAGCGGTTGAGCGCCGCCACCATCTGGTCCATTTCGCGTGGCACATGTGCATCCAGCGGGCGCAGATCGGACGGCTCACGTCGTGACAGCTCACGCTCCACCCGCACCAGCGGCCGGAATGCCCGATGCACACCCACCACGACCAGCGCAAGCGACAGCAGCGAAAGTACGCCGATGGCCAGCAGCGCGCGCGTCACCATGTCAGCGGCCAGTGCATCGCGCGCGCGTCGGGTCTGGCCGACCTGCACCTGTACCTCGCCCGTCGCCGTTTCCGAGGAAAGGTTGCGGGCAACCACAACGAAGCGAACCGGCTCACCGCTGTAGATCGCATCGAACAGGCGGGGCTGCTGCCCGTTGGGCGCTGCGGGTGCGCGCGGCAGGTCGCCGTAGCCGGTGATCAGCCGGCCGCGGCTGTCAGCGACCTGGTAGAACACACGATCATCCGGTGCCATCGACAGCAGGTCCAGCGCAGCATAAGGCAGGTCCACCTGCCACTGTCCCTCCACCAATGCCACCGAGTCGACGATGGACAGCGCCGAGGACACCAGCAGATGGTCGTAGGAACGGTTGGCTGCGCGCTTGCCGTAATCACGCGCGGCAAACAGCAGGGCCACGGCGAATACCGCCAGCAGCGCGCCCAGATACAGCAGCAGCGTGTAGCGAAGCGAGTGGGGCGCGGGCGGGTCACCCCTGGCCATCACCGGCCTCGGTCGCCTCCAGCAGGTAGCCGACTCCGCGTACGGTGACGATACGCACCGGCGCATTGGCCAGCCTGCGCCGCAGGCGCCCCACGTAGAGTTCAATCGCATTAGGCCCTGCTTCGTCATCGAAGCCGAACAACCCGTTGCCGATCTCGTCCTTGCCCACCACCTGGCCAAGCCTGCCCATCAGGATTTCCAGCAGGCGGAACTCGCGGTTGGGCAGGTCGACGATCTCGCCGTCGACGGTCAGCCGATGGGCGGCATTGTCGAACTGCAATCCACCAATCTGCACCACGTCGCTGGCCTGGCCACGCCCACGCCGCAGCAGCACCCGGCAGCGCGCCTCGAACTCGCGGAAATCGAACGGTTTGCCAAGATAGTCGTCGGCGCCCACATCCAGCGCCTGCACCCGATCCTCGATGCCGTCACGCGCGGTCAGCATCAGTACCGGCGTGCTGTCGCCCCGCTCGCGCATGCCCGACAGCACCCGCAGCCCATCCAGCCTGGGCAGCCCGATATCCAGCACGACCAGGTCAAAGCGCTGGTAGCGCAGCACGCTGGCAGCGGCCAGTCCATCATCCTGCCAATCCACCGCATGCCCGCTGCGGCGCATGCGGCGGGTGATGGCATCGGCGAGATCCGGATTGTCTTCAACCAGCAGCAGGCGCATGGAAAAGGGAGACGGCAGGCGACAGACCCGAATGCTAGCGCGATGTGGGCGTGTGCGCAGGTGCTGCACGGCTTTCGCTGCGCCGCACAAACCGCTGACAGGCGGATGACAGCTTCCGGCACACAGACTGCCTCCCTCGCACCCGGCCCCGGGTGCCACCACTGCAGCGCATCCCGTGTGCGCACCTGGGAGGGTTTGTGGATCACATCAACAGCCGTTGGCACGTGGCGACCGCCTGTGCACTGCTGTCGGCCGCCATACCGGCCAGCGCCGCTGCCGACGACAGCACATTTTCCGCCAGCCTCGGCGGACGCGTCCACCTGGATTTCGCCACGTTCGAAAATGACGACCGTGGCATCGCGAACAAGGACGACACCGAAATACGGCGCGCGTGGCTGGACGTATCCGGCAAGCTCCAGGCGCTGAACTACAAGCTCGAAGCGGACGTGTCGGGCGATCGCGTCGAAGCCAAGGACGTCTACCTGGCCCGGGCATTCGGCCGTGCCGGTACGCTCACGGTGGGCCAGTTCAAGCAGTACTTTTCGCTCGACGACCGCACCAGCTCCAACTACGGCAGTTTCCTGGAACGTGGCAACGCGGGCACCACGCTGGCGCCGCTGTACCGCCTCGGCGCATCGTGGCAGGCCAACCCGGGTGACTTCACCTGGGCGGCCAGCCTCTACAGCCTGGAGAGCATTGACGCCTGGCAGGTGAAAGGGCGCGCCGCCGGCGGCCGGGTCACCTGGGCCCCGCATCCTGCGGCAGGCGATGTGCTGCATCTGGGTCTGTCGCTGGCGCATGAGGCCTATGACCGCCCCGGCGCCGACGGCGTCCCGGCACTGCGTATCCGGCCGCGTCCGGCAGGACACCTCTCCGACCAGAGCCGTCTGACCCTGATCGACTTCGCCGCAGGCCGCGACACCGACGTCGAAAAATGGTCACTGGAGTATGCGCAGGTGCGCGGTCCGCTTTCCTGGCAGGGCGAGTTCAGCGGTGCCACCTTCAATGACAGTGCCCAGCGCGGCAAGGTGCTGGCCGGCTACGGCATGCTCAGCTGGTTCCTCACCGGAGAGTCGAAAGCCTACGACCGCCGCACCGGCCGCTTCGCGCGGATCAAGGACATCCGGCACAGGGGCGGCGCCTTCGAGCTTGCGCTGCGCTACGACCAGATGCGTGGCAACCAGCATCTGGACGGGCAGCCCGATCTGCGCCGCGGCAGCACCCAGGCGTGGACACTCGGCGGCAACTGGTACCTGCGCGACAACCTGCGCTTCATGCTCAACGTGATCCAGAGCCACAACCGCGACCGCCTGACCGGTACCACCGTGGACCGTACCCGCGCGGTCACCGGCCGACTGCAGTTTGACTTCTGAACCCTGCCCGCCTTTCCCCTTTCTCACCGCTGTACGCAAGGAGTCTGCAGATGATGCTGAGCATCCTCGGCTTTGGCATGGTCATTACGTTCATGTACTTGATCATGAGCAAACGGCTGTCGCCGCTGGTCGCCCTGATCACCATTCCCATCATCTTCGCCCTGCTCGGCGGCTTCGGTGCCGGCATCGACGAAATGATGCTCGATGGCATCAAGAAAATCGCGCCGACCGGCGTGATGCTGATGTTCGCCATCCTGTACTTCGGCGTCATGATCGATGCCGGTCTGTTCGACCCGCTGGTCCGCATCATCCTGCGCATCGTCAAGGGCGATCCGCTGAAGATCGTCATGGGCACGGCCGTGCTGGCGATGCTGATCTCGCTCGACGGTGATGGCTCGACCACCTACATGATCACCGTGTCGGCGATGCTGCCGCTGTACCGGCGGCTGGGCATGAGCGCGCTGAACATGACCTGCGTGACCATTCTGGCCGGCGGCGTGATGAACCTCACCCCGTGGGGCGGCCCGACCGCCCGGGCCGCAACCGCGTTGCACGTGGATCCGGCTGATGTGTTCCTCCCCCTGATTCCCTCGATGGTCATCGCCTGCGCCGGCATCCTGCTGCTGGCCTGGTACCTGGGCCTGAAGGAGCGCCGCCGCCTGGGCGTGGTGGCGCTGCCCGCAGGCGGTTCATGGATGGATGGCAGTGTCAGTGATGACGGCGACGCACTGCCCACCGTCGAAGACACCGAAGACACCAAGCGGCCGAAGCTGCTGTGGGTCAACCTGCTGCTGACCCTGGCCCTGATGACCGCACTGGTGCTGGGCGTGCTGCCGATGCCGGTGCTGTTCATGGTCGGCTTCGCCGTCGCGCTGGTGATCAACTACCCCAACCTGGCCGAACAGCGTCGCCGTGTGGTCAACCATGCCGGCAACGTGCTGTCGGTGGTCTCGCTGATCTTCGCCGCTGGCATTTTCACCGGCATCCTCAACAACACCGGGATGGTCGAAGCGATGTCGCACAGCTTCCTGGCGATCATTCCAGAGAGCTGGGGTCCGTACCTGGCGGTGATCACGGCGATCGCCTCGATGCCGTTCACCTTCTTCATGTCCAACGACGCTTTCTACTTCGGCGTGCTGCCGATCCTTTCCGAAGCGGCGGGCAACTACGGCATCACGCCGGTGGAAATGGCACGCGCCTCGCTCGCCGGCCAGCCCGTGCACCTGCTCAGCCCGCTGGTGCCCTCCACGTACCTGCTGGTCGGTCTGGCCAAGGTCGAGTTCGCCGACCACCAGCGCTTCACCCTGAAATGGGCGGTGCTGATCTCGCTGCTGCTGATGGCCGGCAGTCTGCTGTTCGCCCTGTACCCACTGGCCGCCTGATTCCCCGCCCTGGACCTGGAGCACACCATGACCCTTCGCATCGCATACGTCACCAGCGGCATGGGCAGCGTTGGCACTGCCATCTGCCAGACGCTTTCCCGCGCCGGCCACACGGTCGTTGCCGGCTGCGCGCCGGACTCATCGCGCAAGGCCGGGTGGCTGCGCGAACAGCGCGAGCTCGGGTTTGACTTCATCGCCTCCGAAGGCAACGCCACGGACTGGGAGTCGACTACCGCAGCGTTCCGCAAAGTGCGCGAGGAAGTGGGCGAAATCGATGTGCTGGTGAACAACTCCGGCGGCAGCCGCGACGTACTGTTCCGGCAGATGAGCCAGGAAGACTGGAACGCCGTGATCGCCTCCAACCTCAACGCACTTTTCAATCTGACCAAGCAGGTGGTGGACGGCATGACGCGCCGGGGCTGGGGCCGGATCATCAACATCGGATCGGTGAGTGCGCACAAGGGACAGATCGGCCAGGTGAACTACGCCACCGCCAAGGCCGCGATGCACGGGTTCAGCCGTGCACTGGCGGCCGAGGTCGCCGCGCGCGGCGTCACCGTCAATACGCTTTCGCCGGGCTACATCGCCAGCCAGGCCATCACTGCTTTTCCCCCTGACGTGCTTGACCGGCTGGCCGGCTCGGTGCCCCTGCGCCGGCTGGGCCGGCCTGAGGAAGTGGCCGCGCTGTGTGGCTGGTTGGCGTCGGACGAAGCCGCCTATGTCACCGGTGCCGACTACGCGGTCAACGGTGGTCTGTACATGGGTTGAGGGCAGCACCGTAGCGCCGGGCTCTGCCCGGCGAGCGCGACGCGCGGCAGGTGATTGCGCGCCAGATCAAGAGCGTGACGACCAACGGTCGTCACCTACCGAAGCCGACCCGGCTCACGTAGCGCCGGGCTCTGCCCGGCGAGCGCGACGCGCTACTCCGGCGCCAGCTGGTCCATCCGGATGCGGTTGGCGAACAGGGAAAACGCCAGCATGCCCGCCAGCCCGTTGGCGCGCGCCACCCAGTGGGGCAGCCACTTCGGCGGCTGCAACGTGCCCGCCTCGAACAACGGCGCAAACGTGATCGCATCGGTCAACGTCATCTTGCCGGCGAACAGCCATCGGCAGACCTGCAACCGGTCCTGCGCCAGCATGTGCCGGAAGAAGGTGTGCACCGACACCAGCCCGCGCAGGTACACCGTGTCCTTGGTAAAGGCCATGCCCCCTGTCGGCGGCACGCCACGGAACACGCGCTGCGCCGAGGCAAAGCTCTCTTCGTTGTTCTGCCCCGCCGCGCAGAAATAGCGGAACACCTCGATGAAGTCCGCGCCTTCGCGCGCCATCGCGATGGCTTCGGTGCGCAGGCTGATGCGCTTGAGCCGTTCGATGTCGATGCTGCCGGTGATCTGCTCGGCAAAGGTTGCCAGCCCCTCCTGCGTCGCCGTCAGCCGCGGTGAAGACAGCGCCAGGCTGGGCAGCACGCTCTGCTCGCGTCCGTTGAGGGCGGTCAACGAATGCACCAGCGCTTCATGGTGGAACAGCTGCGCGCGGTCGTAGGCACTGAAGCGTGCACTCGTGCGCAGGCGGATGCGCGTCGGTCCCGCCGCTGCCTTTGACACCAGTTCCGGGTCCAGCTGCACATGAATCACACGGCCCTCAAAAAAACTGTCGAGATCGTTCTGCAGCTGCAACTGCAATGCCGTGGCCGAGACGGGAACCTGTTCTTCCGGTGCGAGCAGTTCGTGGTCCAGTTCGTTGGCGATCTGGATGAAATGCCTCGCCGCCTCGCGCGTGCTTGGCCCGTTGCCGGGCAACGGCTGTTCCGGGGAGCCGAACAGCTCCACCGAACACGCATCTACAGCCGCCGTGCCCAGGCCCTCCAGCAGCCGCGCCGCCACGTCCCAGCTGTGCGCGGACTGCTGGATGTACTGGCCAAGCGGATGCTGCTCGTCGCACTCGGCCACGATCTGTTCCAACGCGCGCCGCGCATTGCTGAAATCCAGCGTCGGGTACACCACCTGCGGGAGCCGCGGCTGTCCCTGGGCCACGCTCTTCAGGAAGGGAGCCTGCAGGGCCGCCGGCCAACTGGTCAGGGCCAGCAGGCGGATGTCGGCCACAGCGTCGACCAGCCGCGCATCCAGCGCGGCATGGTGGGCCACCTCACGATCCAGTGTCCGGATACGGTCCATAAGGGGACTATAACCAATTGCGACAGTGCGGCAGGTTCCTGCAGCGGGGCAGAGCCCCGCTCTACGTCGGGGGACGCGTGCGGCAGCGGGGCAGAGCCCCGCTCTACGATCGGCGCGGCCTGGGTTTGCCGGTGGGCCGGAACTGCTGGCTGCGGCCCGTGCTGCGTCGCTCCTGCGCGGTTTCTGCCTGGCGGATCGCCAGCTTGGCGGCCGCAGCGGCTACTTCCTCCTTCAGTTTGAAGTAGTTGATCAGGCGGCTTTCTTCGATCACGCCTTCGTCGATCGCCTCACGCACCGCGCACCCCGGTTCGCGATCGTGCGAACAGTCGCGGAAGCGGCACTGGGCCGCCAGTGCTTCGATATCGGCAAACCCACCTTCGGCCAGGGTTTCCTCGCCGGTGGGCTTGAGCTCGCGCATCCCGGGGGTATCGATCAGACAGGCACCGCTGGGCAGCGGCATCAGCGCGCGATGCGTGGTGGTATGGCGACCGCGCGAATCATTGGCCCGCACCGCGTTGGTCTTCATCCGCTGCTCGCCCAGCAGGGTGTTGGTCAGCGTCGACTTGCCAGCCCCGGAGGACCCCACCAGCACCACGGTGCGGCCGGCCTGCAGCCACGGCAGCAGCACCGCCACGCTGTCGCTGTCCAGGCCGTTCACCGCGCGCAGGGCGATGCCCTGCGCCTCCAGCTCTTCCAGCACCGCCAACGCATCGTCGGTGTAGTCGGTCTGGTCGGCCTTGGTCAGCACCACCACCGGCTCGGCACCGCCGCCGCCCACCAGCAGCAGGTAACGTTCGATTCGCCGTGGATTGAAGTCCGCATCCAGCCCGCAGACGATGAACACCGTATCCACGTTGGCCGCAATCACCTGCTGGTGATAGTGCTCGCCTGCGGCACCGCGCTTGATCGAGGTCCGGCGTGGCAGCAGCGCGACGATGCGCACCCCGTCCAGCAGAACCCAGTCGCCCACGGCAGGCCGCTCGTGGCTGGGAAAGCGCGGGCGCTGCCACTCGGGCAACGACTCGGCCTTGATTGCCGCTCCGGGCGCGTCCGCCACCACGTAATGCGTGCGGTGCTGTTCGACCACGCGCGCCGGGCGCGCCTGCGGGTGCTGCTCCATCACGGCGAGCCAGTCGGCCTGGGTGGGCAGCCCCGGCCAGGGCCAGCCGATGGTCTGCAGAAGAGGGAAGTCGGGGCTGTTGGTCATCGCGCCCATTCTACCCGTGGCAAGCGGCTTCCAGCCCAGTCCGGCCGGGCCTGGCGGTGCCGCCCTGCACTGCATCAATTCCGCTACCATGGGGCTTCCATGCCCCTTGACGGCCCAGCCCCCATGTCCACCCCCTCGCACAAGCCCCTGGCCACCCGCGAGCGCCTTTCCGAAGTGCGCTACGAGATCCGCGGAGAGCTGGCGCGGCGAGCGCGGGAGCTGGAGGCGCAGGGCCACAAGCTGATCAAGCTCAACATCGGCAACCCGGGCAGTTTCGGCTTCCGCGCGCCCGAGCATCTGCAACGGGCGATCGCCGATGACATGGGCCGGACCGACCCCTATACGCACCAGCAGGGCCTGCCCGAAGCCCGCGAAGCGGTCGCTGCGGCGTACGCGCGCCGCGGCTGCCCGGATGCGCATCCCGACCGGGTCTACATCGGCAATGGTGTCAGCGAGCTGATCGACCTGTCGCTGCGGGCCCTGCTCAACCCGGGTGATGAGGTACTGCTGCCCTCGCCGGACTATCCGCTGTGGTCGGCGGCCACCATCCTCAATGACGGGCGTCCGGTGTATTACCGCTGCGCGCCGGAGAATGGCTTCCAGCCTGACCCGAGTGAAATCGAGACGCTGGTCTCCTCGCGCACGCGCGCCATCGTGCTGATCAACCCGAACAACCCCAGTGGTGCCAGCTACCCGCGTGAGCTGCTGCTGCAGATCGTGGCCATCGCCCGTCGTCACAACCTGCTGTTGCTGGTGGACGAGATCTACGACCAGATCCTCTATGACGGTGCGCAGTTCCACCCGGTCGCACCCCTGGCCGAAGACCACCCGTGCCTGACCTTCAGTGGGCTGAGCAAGGTGCATCGCGCCTGCGGCTGGCGCGTGGGCTGGGCGATGCTGTCCGGCGCGGCCGACCGGTTGGGTGAGTTCCGTGCCGCGCTGGATCTGCTCAGTGCGCTGCGCCTGTGTGCGAACGTGCCGGGCCAGTACGCAATCGAGGCCGCAGTGAATGGCCCCGATACCATCAGTGCGCTGTGCGCCCCCGGTGGCCGCCTGTACGAGACCCGTCGCGCGGTGATCGAGAGCTGCGCGGCCAGCGAGCACCTGTCACTGGTGGCGCCGGCCGGCGCGTTGTACGCGTTTCCCGGCGTGGTCGGCGACGCGGCCAAAGCCTTCGACGACCACAGCTTCGCGCTGGACCTGATGAACCAGGAAGGCGTGCTGGTGGTGCCCGGCGCCAGCTTCAACGTGCCTTACCGGCACCACTTCCGGGTGACCCTGCTGCCGGAAGCGGCGGTGATGCGCGATGTATTCGCCCGCATCGACCGCGCGCTGTCGCGCCGCGCCGAAGCCAACCGCAAGGTGGTGCCGCTGAAGGCCCGCTCGGTCGCCTGACTCCTCCGCGAGGCCCTGTCCGCATGTCGTATTCGTACCTCGCCCTGGGCGACTCCTACACCATCGGCGAAGGTGTGGCGCCAGCGGGACGCTGGCCGCACCAGCTGGCCGCCGACCTGCGCGCCGGAGGCATCGCGCTGGCCGATCCGCAGATCATCGCGACCACCGGCTGGACCACCGACGAGCTTGATGCCGGCATCGATATTGCAGCACCGCAGGGGCCGTTTGATCTGGTCAGCCTGCTGATCGGGGTGAACAACCAGTATCGCGGGCGCAGCGTGGACGAGTACCGCGCACAGTTCGCCCGGCTGCTGGAGCGTGCGCAGGCGTTCAGTCGTCACGGCAGCGACGGCGTGCTGGTGCTGTCGATCCCCGACTGGGGGGTCACCCCGTTCGCGCACGCCTCCGGCCGCGATGTCATGCAGATCGCCCGCGAGCTGGACGCCTTCAATGCCGCTGCGGCGCAGGTCTGTGCCGCGCAGAGCGTCGCGTTTGTCGACATCACCGGCATCAGCCGCCAGGAGGGTGGCGAGGCGGCGATGCTGGCCGAGGACGGCCTGCATCCATCGGCAGCGATGTATCAGCGCTGGAGCCGGCACGCCGAGCCTGTCGCGCGCCGCCTGCTCGCTGCGATGCACTGACCCCATGACCGGCACGCCAGTGGACGGCGCCCTGCTGCAGCACACGCCCCTGCCCTGCCAGCCGCTGGCGTCGGCGCAGGCGCGCGCGATCGCCGATGCCTTCCGTCCCGCGCGCCCCTGGGGCAACCGGCGCGATTACTACTACTGCCGCGCCAAGCTCGGCAGCGACCCCTTGTACGACGGCGTACTGCAGCAACTGGAAGGCAGCCACCGGCCCCTTCTTGATCTGGGCTGTGGACTGGCGCTGCTGGCCCATGTGCTGCGCCAGCGCGGCGCCAACCAGAACTATCTCGGCGTGGATGTGGACGCAGCAAAGATCCGACGTGCCGAGCACGCCGCGCATCGCGCCGGGCTGGCGCGGGTGCGTTTTGCCGCGCTGGACGTGCAGGCCCCATTGCCTGCGCACAACGGCGATGTGGCCCTGCTGGACGTGCTGCAGTACCTGCACGAAGCGCCGCAGCAGACCTTGCTGCAGCAGGCGGCCGCCCGCGTTGCACCCGGTGCGCGTCTGCTGCTGCGGACCCCGCTGGCGACCGGCGACGGCCGCGATCGAACCACGCGCGCGGCCGACCGGCTGGCGTGGATGATCGGCTGGATGGGCACACGGCCCCGGCATTATCCGGAGCCAGGAACCCTTTACTCGGTGCTCACGGCTGCCGGGCTGCATGTCGAAGCCGCGCGCCCGCTGCATGGGCGTACCCCGTTCAACAGCTGGCTGCTGGTGGCGCGCCGCGAGGTGTGAGCCAGGCATGGCATGACGGTAGTGACGGGGCCATGCCCGTCACCGCCATGAAGCGTGACGACCCACGGTCGTCACCTGCCAGAAGCCTCAGTACGTCGGCACGCCGTTGTCGACGTCGCTGGACCAGGCGTCGATGCCGCCGGTGACGTTGAAGACCTTGGTGAACCCCAGCGCGCGGAACTGCTCGGCCGCCTGGGCGCTGCGGCCGCCGTGGTGGCACAGGAAGGCCAGCGCGGTGTCCTTCGGCAGCGCTTCCAGCTCGGCACGGCCGGCACCGTCGAAGACCTTGAACGGTACACCGACGGCGGCAATGGCGCGCTCGTCGGCCGGGCGCACGTCCACCAGCAGCACATTGCCGGCGCGCACCTGGTCGTCGGCATCGCGTACCGACAGTTCCTGCACCGCCTGCGGGGCGTTGGGGTTGTTGATGGCCAGGCCCTTGCCGCGGATATCGTCGACCCAGTCGATGGTGATGCCGTTGGCACGGCGTGCGCTGGCCAGGTCGAACTGCACGCGCAGACCATTGGACTCGGCGGCAATCGCGCCCTCGTCATACGGTGCCAGCTGGAAGTTCGGCTGGAAGCGGGCGTCGATGCCCAGCTGCAGTGCCGCACCCGGGGCATCGGCCAGCGCGCCCTTGAGCATTTCCACGGCTGCGGGAGTGACGGTGATGGACGGCGGCGTACGGTCGGGCGCTTCCAGGCCCAGCACGCTGCTCAGCTCGCCGCTGCTGGCCATCTGCAGGATGATGTCGCTGCCGCCGATCAGTTCGCCGTCGATATAGAGCTGCGGGATGGTCGGCCAGTCACCGTAGGCCTTGATGCCCTCGCGGATCTCCTGGTCGGCCAGCACGTTCACGTGTGCGAACTCCACGCCCAGGTCCTGCAGCGCGCCCACTGCCTTGGCCGAAAAGCCGCACTGCGGCATGGCCGGCTGGCCCTTCATGAACAGGACAACGCGGTCGGCGCTGAGGAGGGATTCGATGCGCGTACGCAGGGCGGGATCGAGAGACATGGCGGCCTGTGCTTTTTGAAGTATCAGACCGGTGATTCTACCCGCCGTGGCATCATGGGGAATGACCCCAGCAGAAACATTGCATCGCATTCCTGCCCACCCCTGGCGATGGGTGCCCTGGCTGGTGCTGTCCCAGCTGGCGGTCATCGCGGTCGGCTGGCAGCTCGGCTGGGCCTGGGGTCTGGCCTGCATGGTCATCAGCCACGCCACCTTTCTGGTGCCGGTCTTCCTGCCCAATGCGTGTTTCTATGCGCCGGTGCTCAGCCGGGTGGACGGCGCGGGCAACAGCGTGTGGCTGACCATCGATGACGGCCCCAGCGCTGAAACCCCCGCCGTGCTCGACCTGCTCAACCGCTACCAGGCCCGGGCGACCTTCTTTCTGGTCGGCGCGCGCGCCCTCGAACACCCTGAGCAGGTCCGGCAGATCATTGCCCGTGGCCACGACATCGGCAACCACAGTTATTCCCACCCGCAGACCCGCTTCTGGCGGCTGGGGCCGACCGCCATGGCGGCCGAGATCAAGCAGTGCCAGCAGGCGCTGACCGGGCTGGCGGGATGCCCGCCGCGCTGGTACCGCTCGGTGGTGGGCATGACCAACCCGTTCGTGGCCGCTGCGCTCAAGCGTCATGGCCTGACCCGCGTCGGCTGGAGCGCGCGCGGCTTTGATGGGGTGAACTGCAGCCCCGAGGACGTACTGCGGCGGCTGCTGCCACGCCTGCAGCCGGGAGCGATCGTGCTGCTGCACGAGGGCGCTGCCCATGGTCACAACCTGGCCATCATTGAAGGCGTGCTGCAGGCGCTGGATCAGCGCGGCCTGCAAGCCGCGCTACCGATAGCGGCACCCGCCCCGGCTCAGCCGGCGAACCCGCCTTCGGCCAGATAATCCAGCTCTTCCGGCGTCGGAATGCGTCCGAGCACCGCATTGCGGTGCGGGAACCGCCCGAAGCGGCGGATGAGGTCCCGGTGCAGTTCGGCAAACTGCAGATACTCCTTGTCGCCGAGCACGTCGAACATCGCCACCGAGCGGTCCTGGTCCAGCGGATCCTCCGAATGCTCGAATGGCAGGTAGATGAACGCGCGCAGCTTGGGCACCAGCTGCAGATCCAGCCCTTCCTCGATGGCGCGCGTGGCGTAATGCCGCGCCAGGCCGTCGGTGGCGTAGGAATGGGCAGTGCCACGGAAGCAGTTGCGCGGAAACTGGTCCAACAGCAGCAGCAGCGCCAGTGCGCCTTCGGCGGTGGCCAGCCAATGCTCGCGCGCGCGTGCTGCCGCCGCATGGTGCTCGTCCAGGAACAACGCCCGGAAGCGTGCGTCAAACGCATCATCGCGCGCGAACCATTTTTCCGGTCCCGCCTCGGTCCAGAACCGGACCACCTGCCCTGCCATTTCCATATCGTGCTCCTGGAGCGGGGCGCCCTGGCCCGTTGCGCTCATCATCATTCGTCAAAGCGCAGGTGGCGGACCGACTTGCCGTTGCGCCGGATCAACCGCAGCGCTTCGATGCCGATCTGGATGTGGTTTTCCACAAACTGCGAACTGACCCTGGCATCGGATGCCTCGGTCTTGACCCCATCGGGAATCATCGGCTGATCCGAGACCAGCAGCAAGGCTCCGGTGGGAATATGGTTGGCAAAACCGGCCGCGAACACGGTCGCCGTCTCCATGTCGATGGCCATGCAGCGCATGCGGCGCAGGCGCTCCTTGAAGGCCTCGTCATGCTCCCAGACCCGCCGGTTGGTGGTGTAGACCGTGCCGGTCCAGTAATCATGGCCCAGGTCGCGGATCATCGTGGAGGCCGCCCGCTGCAGCGCGAAGGCCGGCAGTGCCGGCACTTCGGCAGGCAGGTAGTCGTCGGAGGTTCCCTCGCCGCGGATCGCGGCAATCGGCAACACCAGGTCCCCAAGCTGGTTTTTGCGCTTGAGGCCGCCACACTTGCCCAGGAACAGTACCGCCCTGGGGCTGACCGCGGAGAGCAGGTCCATCACGATGGCGGCATTGGGACTGCCCATGCCGAAGTTGATCAGGGTGATGCCGTCGGCGGTGACGCTGGGCATCGGCCGGTCGAGTCCGACAACGCTGCCACCGATCATGCCGGCAAAGCTGTGCAGGTAGCCACCGAAGTTGGTCAGCAGAACATGCTGGCCGAACTGGTCCAGCGGCACACCGGTGTACCGGGGCAGCCAGTTCTCGACGATCTCCTGCTTGCTTTTCATCACACGGGCTCAAGGCGGGCGGTCAATTCTGCGGCCATGGCCCCAAGTAGTCGAGGGCACACGCGTCTGCCTGCAAGCTGCGGCACACCCTGACGACCGTGCACAAGGTCACTTGGCAAGCGGCCCCAGGCCCGGCTAGCGTCGGCGGGTCACATTCGCAACGGGGAACTCCATGCACCATCTCGTGCGCGCCGGCCTTGCCGTGGCGCTGTTGTCGGCCGTGTCCAGCCAGGCCGTTGGCGCCTCGCGTTTCCTGCAGGACCCCTACCCCAGCACCTACCGACCGCAGCCGAGCGAAGCGGTGCTGATCCACAACGCGACCGTGCTCACCGGCACCGGCCAGCGCCTGGACGATGCCGATGTGCTGCTGCGCGATGGCCGCATCGAAGCGGTGGGGCGCGGCCTGCAGGCGGGTGCCGAAGTGCGCCGTGTGGATGCCCATGGGCGCTGGGTAACCCCCGGCCTGATCGACGTGCATTCGCATCTGGGCGTCTACCCCAGTCCGGGCGTGAGTGCACACAGCGATGGCAACGAAATGACCGCGCCGGTCACCGCCAACGTATGGGCTGAACACTCGGTCTGGCCGCAGGACCCGGGCTTTGCCGAAGCCCTTGCCGGCGGCGTGACCAGCATGCAGGTGCTGCCCGGCTCGGCCAACCTTGTCGGTGGCCGCGGCGTGACCCTGAAGAACGTGCCGACCACGACCTATCAGGCGATGAAGTTTCCCGGTGCACCGTGGGGCCTGAAGATGGCCTGTGGCGAAAACCCCAAGCGCGTCTACGGTGGCAAGGGCACGGCTCCGGCCACACGCATGGGCAATGTGGCCGGCTACCGCGCGGCCTTCATCGATGCCAGCGAGTACATCGCAAAAAACAGCCCCAAGCCGGCACCGCGCAAGCGCTGGTTCGGCGGTGGCGATGGCAGCGACAGCAGCGGCGACAGCGGCGGCAAGCGCGACCTCAAGCTGGACACGCTGGCCGGTGCGATCCAGGGCGACATCCGCGTGCACATCCACTGCTACCGTGCCGATGAGATGGCCACCATGCTCGACCTGGCCGACGAGTTCGGCTTCAAGGTGGCCGCGTTCCATCACGGCGTGGAGGCCTACAAGCTGGCCGACCGGCTTGCCGCCGAGGGCGTGTGCGGTGCGTTGTGGGCCGACTGGTGGGGCTTCAAAATGGAAGCCTTCGATGGCATTGCCGAGAACATCGCGCTGGTGGACCGCCCGGCCAACGGCTGCGCCGTGGTTCATTCGGACTCGCCCGAGGGCATCCAGCGCCTCAACCAGGAGGCGGCCAAGGCCGTGGCCGCCGCGCGCCGCGCCGGCATGGATGAGATCCCACCGGAGCGCGCCATCACCTGGCTCACCCATAACGCTGCACGGGCGCTGGGCATCGAAGGACAGACCGGCTCGCTCGAGGCGGGCAAGATGGCCGATGTAGTGGTCTGGAATGGAAATCCCTTCAGCTCGTACGCGCTGGCTGATCAGGTGTTCATCGACGGGCACCGCTATTACGACCGCACGGTGCCCGGTACCAAACCGGTGTCTGATTTCCGCCTTGGGCAGGAGGTGCAGTGATGGATGGATTGAACAGGATCTGCTCTGGCGGCCGCCATGCATGGCGCCTGGCTGCCGCAGCCGCGCTGCTGTTGTGCGGCCCGATCGCTGCCGCCCAGGACGTGCTGATCCGTGATGCAACGGTGCACACCGTGAGCGCCCGCGGCAGCCTGCAGCATGCCGACGTGCTGGTGCGCGGCGGCGTCATCGCTGCGGTGGGCCCGGGCCTGTCTGCGCCGGCAGGCGTACAGGTGGTCGAAGCCGGTGGGCGGCCGCTGACCCCCGCGCTGTTCGCCGGCATCACCGAAATCGGCATCGAGGAGGTCTCCGGCGAAGCCAGCACGGTCGACAGCCACCTCAAGCTGGGCGAGCAGCCGCTGCGCCCTGAGTTTGACGTGACCCTGGCCTACAACCCGGCCTCGGTGCTGGTGCCGGTAGCACGTGTGGAGGGGCTGGGCTTCACCGCGCTGGGCGCCACCACCGGCGGCGGCTTCGTTGCCGGCCAGGGCGGCGTGCTGCGTCTGGATGGCAGCCCCGACCCGATCGGGCCGCGCGCCCTGTATCTGCGTCTGGGCGCCGAGGCGGCCGAACTCACCGGTCAGTCGCGGGCAGCGCAGTGGATGCTGCTGCAGCAGATGGTCGATGAAGCGCGCGGCCGGGTTGCGGCTGATTCACCGCATGCGCTGCTGACCCCGGCCGGACGCCGTACCCTGGCCGGGTATCTGGCTGGCCAGGGTCGGATCATCGTCGCCGTCGACCGCGCCTCGGACATCCGCCAGCTGCTGCGCTGGGCCCAGCGCGAGAAGGTACGTATCGCCGTTGCCGGCGGCGCCGAGGCCTGGCAGCTTGCCACCGAGCTGGCCGCTGCGCAGGTGCCGGTCTTCGTCGATGCGCTGGGCAACCTGCCGGCCAGCTTCGACCAGCTTGGCGCCACACTGGAAAACGCCGCACGCCTGCAGCGCGCGGGCGTGCCGGTCAGCTTCGCCCAGCGCGAGGACGTCTCGCACAATGCGCGCAAGATCCGCCAGCTGGCCGGCAATGCGGTGGCCCATGGTCTGCCCTGGGCCGATGGCCTGGCCGGGCTGACCCGGGTGCCGGCCCAGGTGCTGGGCGTGGCCGACCGCATCGGCAGCATCGAGCCGGGCAAGCAGGCTGACCTGGTGCTGTGGGAGGGCGACCCGCTGGATGTGGCGCATTACGCCGAGCAGGTGTGGCTCGGCGGCCAGGCGATGCCGATGCGCTCGCGGCAGACCGAGCTGCGCGACCGCTACCTGCAGCGCGCCCGCGTCCGCTGACATCCGGGAGGTGCCGGTGCAGCGGCTGCAGCATCCGGGGCCGTTTTGCGATAGCGTTCACACTTCTAGCTACGCAGAACGGCCTGGAGGGGGCCTGCCGATGCGCATTGGAATCGTTGTCGACTCTGCCTGCGACCTGCCGCAGGACTTCATCACCGACCACCGGATCGTGCTGCTGCCGATCACTGTGCGTATCGGCGAGGCGATGCTGGCCGACCACCGCGACGAGCAGGCCACGCTGAGCTTCCTGCATGCCCATGTCGCCGAGCATGGCGCCGAAGCGGAAACCATCCCCTTCAACGTGCAGCAGATCCGCGACCTGTTCCTGCAGCAGCTGGTCATCGATTACGACCACGTGTTCTGCATGACCATCACCCGGACCCGCAGCCCGATCCATGACAGTGCGCTGCAGGCCAGCTTCGCCATCCTCAACGACTACAAGCCGGTGCGGCAGGCGGCCGGTTACAACTCGCCCTTCGCGCTGCGGGTGATCGACACCCAGAACCTGTTCGCCGCCCAGGCCGTGACGGCGGTGGAGGCGGTGCGCCTGCGCGACAGCGGCGCCAGCGTGCAACAGATCCGCGAACGGCTGGAGGACCTGGCCGGCAACGTGCATGGTTACATGGTCACCCGCGACCTGTATTACATGCGCGCCCGTGCCCGGCACAAGGGCGACCGCAGCGTGGGCCTGCTCAGCGCCGCGCTGGGCAGCGCGCTGGACATCAAGCCGATCCTGCACGGGCACCGGGGCGACACCGCACCGGTGGCCAAGATCAAGGGCTTCGACAACGCTGTGGCGAAGCTGTTCGAGGTGGTGGGCAAGCGCGTACGTCATGGCCTGATGACGCCGACCGTATGTGTGAGCTACGGCGGTGAACTCGACGAGCTGCGCGCCCTGCCCGGCTACTCCCGCCTGCAGGCGATCTGCGAGGAGAACGGGGTACAGCTGTATGCCTCGGTGATGAGCCTGACCGGCATGGTCAACGTGGGCAAAGGCGCGGTGACGATCGGCTTCGCTGACCAGCCGCATCGTTTCGAGTGAAGGCAGGCCTCGGCCCGCCGCCTGCACGTGGCCTGCACCCCGCACCTGCAACGCTTTGCGCGCCTACAAGGAGATGGACATGACCCAGTACCACATCAGCCTGCCCGACCCCGCCAAAGCGCGCGGCACCGACGGCGAGTTGGCCTTCACCGCGCACGGCGCCGAAGGCTTTGCCGAGCAGCTGCAGGACGCCCTGCGCAGCACGACGCTGTTCGACCGCTGGCGCGGCAAGCAGCCTGACCCTGACGCCGTGGAAGACCAGTGGGGCGCGACCGACCCGCAGGCAACCGTGACCGGCGAACAGAAGGACCTGCGCATCAACCTGGTGGCCACCACCAGCATCGACAGTGACGTGTTCAAGCAGCGCATGCGGCTGCTGGCTGGCCACAACTGGGAACTGCGCGACGTGCGTTGAGCGCGGCTGCCGCGTAGAGCCGGGCTCTGCCCGGCTGCTCTTCGCTTCGATACACGTGTAAACCAGCCGGGCAGAGCCCGGCTCTACACCTTCAGCGCGCTGGCGTGGTGCGCGATGTGCTCACCGATGAAGCTGGCGATGAAGTAATAGCTGTGGTCGTAACCGGGCTGCAGACGCAGCTCAAGCGGATGGCCGGCAGCCTTGCAGGCCTCGGCCAGACGCTGCGGCTGCAACTGTACGGCAAGGAACTCATCAGCATCGCCCTGGTCCACCAGCAGGGGCAGACGCTCGCGCGCATCGGCAATCAGTGCCGTGGCATCCCACTGCGCCCAGGCGGCACGGTCATCACCAAGATAGGCGCGGAAGGCTTTTTCACCCCACGGCACCTGGCTCGGCGCGACGATAGGTGAGAACGCCGAGACGCTGCGGTAGCGACCCGGGTTGCGCAGCGCCAGCACCAGCGCGCCGTGACCGCCCATCGAATGACCACTGATCGCACGCGCGTCGCTAGCGGAGAACTGCGCCTGGATCAGCGCCGGCAGCTCGTTCACTACATAGTCGTGCATCCGGTAATGCTGTGCCCACGGCTGCTCGGTGGCATCGAGGTAGAACCCCGCCCCCTTGCCCAGGTCGTAGCCTTCGGCATCGGCAACCGCGTCGCCACGTGGGCTGGTGTCGGGCGCGACAAGGATGATCCCGTGTTCGGCGGCATAGCGCTGGGCGCCAGCCTTGGTGATGAAGTTCTGCTCGGTGCAGGTCAGCCCGCTCAGCCAGTACAGCACCGGCAGCTTCTGCGTGGCCGCCTGCGGCGGCAGGTAGACCGCCACATTCATCGTGCAGCCCAGCACCTGCGAGGTGTGGCGGTAAACGTCCTGCCAGCCGCCGAAGCAGGCGCGGTGTTCAATGCGTTCCATGGAAATCTCCGCAGCGGAGCGGCGGGCGCGCGGCCCGCCGCCAGGTGGCTCAGTAGTGGACGACGGAGCGGATCGACTTGCCTTCGTGCATCAGGTCGAACGCTTCGTTGATCTTCTCCAGTTCCATCGTGTGGGTGACAAACGGTGCGAGCGCGATGTCGCCCTTCATCGCGTCCTCGACCATGCCGGGCAACTGGCTGCGCCCCTTGACGCCACCAAAGGCGGTACCCATCCACTTGCGGCCGGTCACCAGCTGGAACGGGCGGGTGGAAATCTCCTGGCCCGAACCCGCCACGCCGATCACCACGCTCTGGCCCCAGCCGCGGTGTGCGCATTCCAGTGCCGCGCGCATCACGTTGACGTTGCCGATGCACTCAAAGCTGTGGTCCACCCCCCAGGTGGTCATCTCAACGATCACCTGCTGGATGGGCTTGTCGAAGTCCTTCGGATTGATGCAGTCGGTGGCGCCGAACTCGCGCGCCAGCTCGAACTTGGACGGATTGGTGTCCACAGCGATGATGCGACCGGCCTTGGCCTGGCGCGCGCCCTGGATCACGGCCAGGCCGATGCCGCCGAGACCGAACACGGCCACGCTGTCACCTTCCTGCACCTTGGCGGTGTTGTGCACCGCGCCGATGCCGGTGGTGACGCCGCAGCCGAGCAGGCAGACATGCTCCGGGTTCGCATCCGCGTTGATCTTTGCCAGCGAGACCTCGGCCACCACGGTGTACTCGCTGAAGGTCGAGCAGCCCATGTAGTGGTAGATCGGTTCGCCGTTGTAACTGAAACGGGTGGTACCGTCGGGCATCACGCCCTTGCCCTGGGTGGCGCGCACGGCGACGCACAGGTTGGTCTTGCCGCTCGTGCAGAACAGGCACTGGCCACACTCGGCGGTGTACAGCGGAATCACGTGGTCACCCGGCTTGACGCTGGTCACGCCCTCGCCCACCTCGACCACGATACCGGCGCCCTCATGGCCCAGCACGGCCGGGAACAGGCCTTCCGGATCATCGCCGGACAGGGTGAACGCATCGGTGTGACAGACACCGGTGTGGGTGATCCTGACCAGCACTTCGCCGGCCTTGGGCGGGGCGACGTCGATCTCGACGATCTGCAGCGGCTGGCCGGGACCAAACGCAACGGCGGCACGGGATTTCATGGTGGGTTCTCCAGGGGAAACGGGGCAAGGATAGGCAGGCCGATGTTGCAGACCTGTCGCGGCCGGGTGCGCGGACCGACCCGGCGGCAATGGGGGTTATTTGAGATAGGAGCGGATCAGGCCGCTCATCTCACGTACGCGTTCGGCGCGCTGCGCCTCGGAAGCGGCTGGCTGGCCGAACTCCTCGCGCAGATGCGCTTCCATGACCTCGGACATCAGGCCATTGACCGCGCCACGGATGGCCGCGATCTGCTGCAGCACCGGACCACAGTCCGCACCCGCTTCCAGCGCGCGGTCCAACGCATCGCACTGGCCGCGGATGCGGCGCACGCGTGCCAGGACCTTCTTCTTTTCTTCAGGTGAGTGCGGCATCGACCATCCAGGATGGAACTATACTGGGGGACAGTATACAGGACAGGCCGACCGAGGCCAGCCGGACGCCCCTTCACCCACGCAGATGGTCCACGAACGCGCGCAGTGCCGAGGCCATCTGTCGCTGCCGCGGGTAGTACAGGACGAAGCCGGCAAACGGCTCGCTCCACGCTTCCAGCACGCTCACCAGTGTGCCGGCCTGCAGGTGGGGACGGGCCGCGTCCTCCAGCACATAGGCCAGGCCAAGCCCGTCGAGCACCGCGCGGATGATGGTGGACTGCTCACCGAGTGTCAGCCGGCCCGGCACATCCATTTCCAGTGCCTGGCCATCGCGCTCGAACTGCCATTTATAGATGTGCCCGCTGGCGAAGCGGAACCGGATGCACTCGTGCATCAGCAGGTCGTGCGGATGCTGCGGTGCCGGCCGTCGCTGGAGATAGGCTGGTGATGCCACGATCAGCCCGCGCAGTGCGGGGCCCAAAGGCACGGCGACCATGTCCTCAGGCACGAACTCATGCAGGCGTACCCCGGCGTCGTAGCCTTCGTGCACGATGTCGACCAATCCATCGTTCTCGGTCAGGTCCACGCGCACGTCGGGGTGCGCGGCCATGAAAGCGGCCAGTCTCGGACTGAGCTGCGTCGCCACGGCGGCGCGGGTGGCATTGATGCGCAGCAGCCCGGAAGGGGTGGCACGGAACTGGTTCATCTCATCCAGCGCGTCGTGCACCTGGTCCAGCGCGGGCTGCAGTCGCTCCAGCAGACGCTGGCCGGCTTCGGTCAGCGCCACGCTGCGCGTGGTGCGATGGAACAGGCCGACGCCAAGGCGCTCTTCCAGCGCGCGGATGGCATAGCTCACCGCCGAGGTCGACAGGGCCAGTTCGGCACCGGCGCGGCGAAAGCTGCGGTGACGGGCCACTGCGGCGAAGGCGGCCAGGTGGGTGAGGTTGTCGGTGGCCATGATTGTGCAGTCCGGCTGGATGAATCATCCCGATTCCGGGCCTATGTGCCCGACGGTGGCCCGCGTATTGTAAAACGCCTTTCCACAAACCCTGCCAAGGATTCCCCATGTCCCTCGCCCACGGCTATGCCGTCACTTCAACCACCGCCCCGCTGGCACCGCACACCTTCGAGCGCCGGGCGGTAGGCCCCAACGACGTGCGTATCGACGTGCTGTACAGCGGCATCTGCCACTCCGACCTGCACCAGGCGCGTGATGACTGGGGTGGCGCACAGTACCCGATGGTGCCGGGTCACGAGATCATTGGCCGCGTTGTGGAGGTGGGCGCCGAGGTCAGCACGCTGAAGGTCGGCGACTATGCCGGCGTGGGCTGCATGGTCGACTCCTGCCGCCACTGCGACGCCTGCAGCCACGATCTGGAGCAGTACTGCGAGGAAGGCCCGACCTACACCTACAACAGCCAGGACCGCCAGACCGGCGAGCTGACCATGGGCGGCTACTCGGACCACATCGTGGTCGAGCAGCGTTTCGTGGTGAAGGTCTCCGAGAAGCTGGACCTGAAGGCCGCCGCGCCGCTGCTGTGTGCTGGCATCACCACCTGGTCGCCGCTGCGCCACTGGAAGGTCGGCCCTGGCCAGAAGGTCGGCGTGATCGGCCTGGGCGGCCTGGGCCATATGGGCGTGAAGTTCGCCAAGGCGCTGGGCGCGCACGTGGTGATGATCACCACCACGCCGGAAAAGGGCGCCGACGCAAAGCGTCTGGGTGCCGACGAGGTGCTGGTCTCGCGTGATCCGGTGCAGATGAAGGCGCACGCCAACAGCTTTGATTTCCTGCTCAACACGGTGCCGGTCGGCCATGACACCAACCCCTACATGAGCCTGCTCAAGCGCGATGCCACCCTGTGCCTGGTCGGCGTGATCACCGGACTGGAGCCGCCGCTGATGGGTGCCAGCGTGATCTTCGGGCGCAAGCACGTCACCGGCTCGGCGATCGGCGGCATGGCCGAGACCCAGGAGATGATGGACTTCTGCGCCGAGCACGGCATCGTCGCCGACGTCGAGGTCATCGACATCAAGGACGTCAACGAGGCCTGGGAGCGGATGCAGAATAACGACGTCCGCTACCGCTTCGTGATCGACATGAGCACGATCAGGAGCGCGGCCTGATCCAGCGGGCGCGGCCCGCTGCGGGTAGGTGACGACCGTTGGTCGTCACGCTCCAGCGGCGCCGCGGTGCCGTGCTGCTGCGCCCCGGGGCAAGCGCGTGACGACCAACGGTCGTCACCTACCGGAGCGGGGCGCGTCCCTTCCCG